>LSQX01198895.1_pt1 | contig 16959 bp, 31 predicted proteins | sample 654561 | NCBI WGS metagenome assembly LSQX01 (sample SAMN04489861, study PRJNA283612) | anaerobic digester metagenome | isolation source: 4 biogas reactors fed with cattle manure at either 37C or 55C with and... | place: Denmark: Kongens Lyngby | collected 2014
TCGGAAGGTTCTGCACATTGAAGAAACCTGCTCCGCTCCACCGCCCTGTGTGTCCACCGAAGTATTTCAGCTGGACGCGGTACTTGCCATCGGCAGAAGTGAACTTCTGCAGGTGCTGAAACTTCCGGAGCAGCATGTTGTACCGTCGCCAGTCGCGCACGGCCCCGATCCAGCCGTAGGTGTCGCCGTATTCGTCCTCCCATTCCTCACAATCTTCGTCGTCTTTGGCGAAGCTCGACGGGTACCACATGAACTTTGTCAACATCCAGCAGCCAGTCTCCTTGTCAATGTCGATCCGGCAGGGGAACACGCGCTTCGGGTCTTCACCAAACCACAGCTCGTTGAGCGCCACCGTGACCGACTCGCTGTCGGACGGGTCGAGTTGGTTTATGGCCTGAAATTCCTCGGGCTCCAATTCACGCCACTCGACTACCTCCTGCTGGGCCTGCTCGATCATCTTCTTGCGGGCCAGCGGGGTCTTCTTCGGATCCCACTCCCACGGGATCAACTTGGCGGCGGCGAACATGCGTTCGTGGAGGCGCGCCACACAGTCGTCCACATAGTCCATGTCGATCTTGACGCCGCGCCACCCGCCCTCCCGGGCGATCCGGGACACCTTGCGCTCGATCTCAGGCCAGTTCTCGCTCCACTCCATCCACAGCTTGCGGCAAAGGATGGCGTCGTTGGCTGCATAGGTGCGGATCTCGGGGTCGTCCATCATCCTTTCGACGGGGAGCCCCTTCATCCGGTCGCGGACTTCGCGGCCCTTCTTGGCGAGGTCGGGCATCTTGAACACGAACTGCGCGATGTCCTTGAGGGCGCGGGGCAGCTTGAAATAGGCCGCCATGTCGGCCGTGCAGTGGACTTCGGCCGGCGTGAACTCGGGGATGACCCCGTCCTGCTGCAGCCGCTTGATGACGAGGGCGTCAAATCCAGCGTTGTGGTGCAGGATGATCTTCCCGTTCAAGGAGGCCCAGTCGAAGTCTTTCGGGTGGCCCACCCAAATATAGTTGTCGGGGCCGGCCACGGACAGCATGTAGGCGTCGAAGCGCGGGTCGAAGACGTAGGCCCAAGTCGGCATGACCTTCAGGCTATAGTCATTCGAGTAAAACGTCTCCAGGTCAAGCGCCCATGTGTTAGCGTCGTCGGGTGGAAGCGTAGCAATCTTCATCGTCAGTTCCCTTTCGCCATCGCGTGGCATTCATTCTTCTCCTTGATGGACCGCGTCCATCTGATGCCCATGAAACCATAGTCCTCCGCCCTTGTCAAGAGGCTGAATAAAAAAAAAAAAAATCCCCGCCCCTGCTTTCGCAGAGACGGGGATGTTCACTTATTCAGTGGTGGCCGGGGTTACGGGAACTCGTCGGCGTCGTCGTCGTTCACGGACACCGGTACGCTCATGGCGCTCTTGATGTTCTCGACGACATACGGATCCAGGATTCCCTTGAACCGGGCGCGGATCACGAACGGACGGTTGACGGACTTCTTGCCCGGAGCCGCCAGCTCAGTGTTCAGCTCCCAGAGCCCGGAGTACAACCCCGTGCTCTTGAGCTTGTTGTTCACCGTGATGGCGATGTCGTTGATGAACGCTTTGTAGCCCGTCTTGTCCAAGGAGAGCAGAGCAAACCCCCATTCCGTGGGCTTGCCTCCATCCTCGATGCCGAGATCCACGCCGAATAGGGCGTCAGAGACCCCCTCATTGCGGCGCAGCAGCAGCACGATGTCCATGGCGGGGCCGACGTCGGGGCCGATGTCGCCCTCCCATTCCGTGCGCAAGCCGGCCGCGGCGGCCTCCTGCTTGTTCTTGAACGTGCGGGGCCTGCGGCCTTCGGCCCAGGCGGCCTGGTCCAGGCGCTCCTTCTGGTACTGGTCGATGGCGATCAGAATGGCCTGCACCCGCTCGCCTTTCTTGCAGACGCAGTGCTCCTTCTTGAGCACGAGGTCGCCCGCGTTGAATTTTTCGATCAGTTCCTTCGAGGTGCCGTGCACCAGCGAGAGGAAGGGTGGCCGGACTCCATCCATATCCAACACCACGGCGTCTTCGGGATTCATCATCCCCATGCCTTGCCGGGTCGCCGGGACATAGTTGTGGTCGGCTTCCTCCTGGCCTCCGAGCTCGACGGGTACTCCTTCGGTGAGGTCGATGTCGACAAGTTCTTCAGCGGATTTGTTTTTCGGTGCCATTATGTTTTCCTTTTGTCATGTTTTTATGGCTTCTATGTTTCTTCTTTGGATTCCAATGATTCTTGGTTTTCAGTATTGCGCTAGGATGTCGGGTTGCAGGTTACCGCATGGACACCTCCTTCCAGAGATTCACAGTATAACAAAACCACGAGACGCAGGTCAAGTGACTCCTTCCCTCTTCGCCAGCCGCTCAATCTCCTCGAACGAGATGCGGTGGCAGCCCGCCACAATCCCGTTCTCGGTCACGCTGTCCAGCTGGTAGGGTCCGACGGCGAAGGTTTCGCCGTTGCGCCGCCAGCCTTTCTTGCGCTTTGCCTGCGCGAAACGGAAGAGCTTGATCGCGTCGTCCCAGGGGATGGTAGCCCCCTTGCTCGTCTCAACCATACTCTCGGGAAGACCTGGGTTTCTTCGGCGCAGGTATACTTTGCCGACGCGTAAAGGAATGCAGGCCCCGGGCTCTCCGTCCTGCCATGCCTTGATCTTCTTCGCGTTGTCCTTCTCCAGCTTCTTCTGCTCGTCCCGTTGACGCTTCGCTTCGGCGGCATATGCTCTTTCGGCCTTCTCGGCGATGCTGGCGACATCAATCGCCGGCAGTTTGACTCCGAACCAGTCGCCCAAAGCGGTGGCATTGTCTACCAAGGCCATGGCACGTGCATTTAGACAGCTTTGTGTGTTCGATGTCCTTGCTCGTCTCGCCTTCAAGTGATAGTCCGCGGCCCTCCGCAGGGACTCCTTGATCTGTGCGCGCGCCCACTTCTTCGTCTCCGCCTTCGTATAGCGTGGGACAATAGCAGCCTCGCCTCGATGGATGTCCCACACTTCCACACAGGGCAGGTGACTTATTGCCATCCGCGCGTAGTGCTGGTGCCGCTGTGTGGTCACGCTGTAGCTCGTGCAATTAAGCACGGCTCCGCGGTGTCCGTCAGGCAACTCGACCAACTCCGCAATCGCCGTTGAGTAGCTTCTCAGCACTGGCCCGTTGAATGACAGGTGGCTGCCTTTTGCGTAAGGGGCCACCTGGTGCGCCCACAGATGGGCGACTTCCTTGTTGTTATGACTCAATTTGAGCCTCCTTTCATGATCCGCAGTCTCCACTGTCGTATTTGTAAGTGAACCCGCATTCGACGCAGGTGACCTGGTGCACGCAGGAGCCGAGGTCGACCTCGGTCTGCTGGTGGGTGCAGTTTTTCACGATCTCGGGGGTCTCGGCCCAGCCGTTCGCCCAGCTCAGGTCCTTGACCCTGCGCGAAATCTTGTCGGCGATCTCGATTTCGGTCATTTGCTGGAGATCAGTCTTCATCGGCCACGCCCCTGTCTTCAAGCTCCTGGATCTGCCCAAGCAGGAACTTTTTCACCGCCCTGCTCTGCAGGTGCCTGGCGATCTCGCGCATCTGGTCCAGGTCGTATCGGGTCGGAAGGTCCTGTTCGTAGTTGTCCCAGTCGATGATGTCGTACTCTACTCCCTTGGGGCACCAGACACTGGCGATCCCTCTGGACACGGTGACAAGGACGAAGGGTTTCTTCGGCGCGGGTTCCGGCAGGGCTTCCACCCAGCGGCGCAGCCGTCGGATCAGCGCGTACTCCGGGTCCGAGACCAGCTCGTCCCTTGTGAATACGCGGTCCATTTCCTTCTTCTTTAGGTCGAGCTCGTCGAGCATCGCCTGCTTCACCGGACTATGTTTCTGTTTCGGCATCTTCATCCTCTTCAATCTCCTCTGCCACGTACTGGATCGGGCCGTCGCAAAAGTCTATGTAATCCGGCGTGGGACACTTCTCAATCGCTTCCTTCTTCGTCCGGGCCTTGATGGTGTAGGTCACGTACGGTGTCAGGACGGACACTTCATAGGTCTTCATCTTCTTGCTCACTTCGTTTCTCCTTCGCCTTGCGGCTTTGTTTCGACCAACCGGTCTTTGTTCTTCAGCAACTCACCGCACTTCGGACAAGCGGAACCGAGCCGCCCGTTCGGGGTCGGGGCAACCAGGGTGTCGAGCAACCGGGTAACCGCGTTGCACTTGGGACATTTGTAGTTTGGGTTCATGTTGTAGTCTTTCCGCGGCTCCCATTTTCCTTTTGAGTATTTCATTCGTCGTCCTTCTCGGGCTCGTCGTCCCGGTCGTAGTAGCACCCAATAGGCGCCTCTCCGCTGTCGTGGAAGACCTCGATACAGCCGGTGACGAACTCCATGAATTTCTCCATCGCCTTCTTGGAGGGCGCGTGCAGCGTGATTCTCTGTTTCACCTTCATACGATGATGAATCCTCCTTCCACGAGTTCGTTGAAGAGCCCGTTGGGGTTTGTTTTCAGCAGGTCGACGAAGCGATCATAATCACCGCTGTGCCCCGGCGAAGCGTCGAGGGCATCGCCCGACCGCGGGGAGGCGATCGCCCAGAACAGGTAGGCCAACGCCTCTCCGATGTGGTTGAGCTCCCAGCTCTCGGTGTTGTCGAAGCACCAGCTTGCGACGCGGGCGATCAGGTCGCAGCGCTCTTCATGCGTGTAGTATTTCATTCGTCCTCCAAGGGAGCTTGGCGCTCCCATTTGTGTTTGATTTTCTTCCGGCACCAGGGGCAGTCCCCGTGGTTCCGGCAGCTCTTGTCCACGGCCTTGGCGCCGCGGTAGGGCTTGCGCTTCTCCTTGCCGTGCTTGATAGCCTTGTCGAGGCTCATAGCGTCAAGACCTCCTCGACGGCGGACAGCCGCTGTTCGACGAGCTCCGGATCCAGCTGTTCTCGCTTGCCGTCGACGTGCATGACGTCGATGCGCAGCGAGTTCACCAGCTTCAGCGCGTGACGCAGTTTTTGTTCCAGCTTCCTCGCCAGCTCGACGGGGACATAATCTCCGTACTCGGACTTCTCCGAGGTCGTCGCGGTCAGCAATGAACCCTGGTCGCTGAAATACATGCGGTCCAGGGCCTCGTCGTCCGTCAGAGGGGTCGGTTCATCGTCCCACGGTTTCTTGTCGTTCATCTCGTCCTCCTCGTCGTCCACCCATTCGCAATGTTCCTTGCAGTCCGGGCAGATCCCGGTTTCCTCGCAGCCCTCGATCCCGGCGCAGGGCGCACCGCAGCAGTCGCTGATCTTCATGCCGGGTCCTTCATGATTTCCAGGACGCCGGGGCCGTTGCCCTCTTCGTCCCGCAGCACGAACGCCAGCGTCCCGTCCGCGAACAGCAACCCGATCACCGGGTCGATGGTCTCGTCCGACAGGTCGATCACGACCTCCTTCACGGTCTTGCCGACCAGCTTCTCCGCCTGGTCCGCATGGTACTGCGTGCTCTTCGGCAGCGTATCCATCTTGATTTTACCTTTGTATCCCATTCGTTTTCTCCTTGTAAAATGGACGCGGCCCCGCCCTCCTTCATGGAGAACGGGGCCGGTCGTTGCCGGACTATTTGTCCGAGTGTTTCTTTTTGAATGGATTTTCCAGCATCGGTATATCCAGCAGCTCTTCCGCCGCCTTGACCTGCTTCTTCCCGCCCCTGCGGAAAACCGAAACGGGCGGCCGGGGAACACCGAGGCGCTCTTCCAGTTTCTTCACGATCGGCGCGACATCCCGGTCCGGACCGGACAGGCCCTCAATCAGCGCGCCCTTGCGCAGCGCCACGAAGTCCAGGATCTGGTCCGGGCTCTCGAGCACTCCGTCGGCTACGAGCGCGTCCGCGAATCCGCGCAGGTCCTGGATCTCGACGCCGTTGCCCCTGGTCGTCACGTTCCAGATGCCGCCCAGGGTTCCACCGTTCTCGATGGCGTACTCCTTGTTCTTCGCCTTGACCTGTTTGGCCCAGGCTTCCAGGATCACGGCCAGGTCCTGACCTATGACGCGCTGACGCTCGGTGACGAGCGCTCCGGGATCGAAGTTCTCCGGCATCGGCAGCCCGAAGGTGCTCGTCGCCAGGCTTACCCCCTTGACCACGGCGGGGCACCGGTGCAGATGTTCGCACCGCTTGCACTTGTCGGGGTCCGAGGCGTCAGGCAGCTTCACGGGATCCGTGACGCGGTCGTTCGCCAGCTTCAGGTTCGCCTCGATTTCGGCGAACCTCGAGAGCGGGATCTCCAACGTGGGCTTGGAGTCGAGTGCGGGCTGCACGACGCCGACCGTGACGTGGTCAACCTTCATCGGCAGCAGGAGCCGCCCGAGCACGGTGTCGTACGCCATCAGCGCGTAGGCTTCCAGCTGCGGGTTGTCCTCAACCCGGACTTCGACTTCGCCAAATTTCCAGTCGAACACGAATAGCTGTCCGTCCTCCGTCAGGAAGACCCAGTCCAGCTTGCCCCGCGGATGGCGGTCCGTGGCGGCGACCGACAGCTCCTTCCACTCCTGCCGGATGCCCAGCAATTCGCGGAGCTCCACCATGAAGTTGCGGCAGTACAGCACGGCCTCGCAGTCGTTGGGTTTCAGCCCGTCAAGCGGGGCGTCCTCGACTTCCACCAGTTTGTGGAGGTCCGTGCCCCTGTCCTTATATTTCTGTCCCCAGTTCTGGTTCTCCGTGAAACACGGACAGCCCTTGCTGGCCTCGAACTTCGAGGGGCTCAGCTTCCAACGATATGGTTCAGTCATTTTCTTTCTCCTCTATTGTCCAGCCGATGGCGGCCAGCACTTCTTCCATTGCTTTATCCCCTTCGCCCTCGATTCTCACGGCGACCTGGCGGGCATGGTCGATCCGATAAATGGAATTCGCCCTCGGGATAGCCCAATGACCCCCATCTTTTATCTGACCGAGAAACTCCATCAGCCACTCCTTGGCCTGCGCCATGGTCATGGGCACCTGGCCCAACGGTTTCTGCCGCACGAAGTCAACCATCGCGGGCCGCCTCGTGTGCCAGGGCCGCGACGACGCGGTCGAGCTCGGCCGCCGCGTTGTCGACGACGCGGATGGCCTCGTAGAGACCTTCCTTGTAGTCGAATCCGCTGCAGCACTCGCCCACTTCGGTGGCGATGAACAACGCCAACGTGTCGCCGGACTTGGAGTCCACGGGTTCGCTCTTGGCGTTGTTCCAGTACAAAGACACCATCCCGTCGGGGTAGGCGTCGTTGACGACCTTCATGATCTTATTCAGGACAGGGTCCCTGCCCTTGAATTCGGGATTTTTATTGCTTCCCATTGGGTATGATCCTTTCTAGTTTGAGGTTGATCTCCGTGGCCAACGCCTCGGAGAACTGTTGCTCGGCCTCCAGGCGCCGTTGGAAATCCTGCTGCCGCTCTTCATACAGCTGGATCAATACGACGATGGCGGTTATGTATATCATGTCCTTCACGCTTCTCCTTTTACGCCAAATCGTCATCCGTAAGGGTGGCGATGTTGTTTATCTTGAATTGCAGCCTGCGATATACCCGTTCCTCCACGGTCCCGGCAACCAAAACGATGCGTTGAACTACGCTGCCCAGTCCGCCGGCCCGGTAAATGCGGCCCAGGCATTGGATCAATTCGTCCGCTTTGTAGGTCGGCCGCACAATGGACGTCCTCGGCCTTTGTTCCTCCCGCGTACGATGCAGCGAGATCGACAGGCCGCCGGCGCCCATGGTCGCCAGGAACACCTGGTGCTTGTCCAGCTGGAACAGCTTGACCGCGGCTTCGCGCTCGGCCGGGGATGAGTCTCCCGTGAGAACACTGATGCCGAGTACACCCTGTCTGAGCAGCTCAAGCCGGATGCGCGCCAGAGTATCTTTGAACGAACACGCCACGAACACCGAGTTGCCCTCCGCCAGCGAGTCGACCACCATGTCGGAAATCGCAGGGGCGGAAAGGTACTCCGCCCTCTGCCGGGCCCGGAGCATTTCCACAAGGGGATTGGGGTTCTTGGTCTCCCTGACCTCCTTGGACATCTCGGCGTACAGCTCGTCGATCTCTCTGGCCTCTCTGTCCTGCAGGCTGATCAGCGTAGGCTCCACGATCTGCTCGGGGAAGAATTCCTTCAGGTCCTCCACGGTCAACCGCACGGTGCGGTCGTCCAGGAACTCCCGGATGCGGGAGAGATGGACCTTGGCCAACCGGGATTCGGGGTTGAAGTCGAGCCCCCGGTGAAAGGGGCTGTTGCGGCAGCCGTGCGCCCGGCAGAACCGCCAGTAGTCGGCCGAGGCGTACTTGTGCAGCCCCAGCAGATAGCCACTGTTTTTCATGTCCAGAGGCGAGGTGAACGGGGTCGCGCTCATCAGGAGAACAGGGATGCCTTGGGGCCGGAGCATGGCGGCCATGCGCCCGGTCTGGGAGTCCTGCCCGAGCATGCCCCGGTGGATCTCGTCCCACAAAACGACGTGCCCGTTGCCTCCGGTCTTCAGGTTCCACCTGAACTGCATGGCCTTGCCCTTGCCGGTGGACGTCACCCAGGGCAGCTTGCCGGTCTTGAGCCGCTCGGGGTTGGCGATCCCCACGACGGGGATGCCGAGGTCCCTGGACCAGGCCGACCAGGTGCCGTGCGCCGCCAGGGGCGCCACGACCAGGGGCTGCAGGCCGAGTTCCTTGGCTGTAACCAGACCGACAAGCGTCTTACCGGTACCCGTTACGCTCCAGTTGCCGGCGACACGCAGCCTGCGCAGCGCCTCGACCAGCTTTTCAACGGCCGCCTTTTGCGGCGGATAAAGTTCAGTCATGTTCGTTCTCCTTAAAGGGGTGGACCGGATTCCGCGACTACAAGAAACACGTGCTCGTCGCGGACGGGCTGCGTTCAGCCCGCCCTATCCAGGTGCTCCGGTCCAAATCATTCAGTTTTCAAAAACAGCCAACAGCGCAATGCAGCGCTGTCGCGCGGTCGCGTGGCTAGTCGTCTGGTTCTTCGGATAAGAAATCTAGCAGGTCGTCTAAGTCACAGTTGAGTCCGTAAACCTTTTTCTTTTCCTCCTCTCGTTGCCTTGCCTTTTTGTAGAAGCGCGGATAGCCACACCTTGTGTCAACGCCCTTTTGCTGTGCAGTTGCTCTCGGTGGTTCGCCATAAATGGTCACAAGCGTTTTTTGCCTGCCTGTGCTCGAATGCAAAAGCGTTCCCATATCCATTTTCGCTTACCTGACTTCCCGACGCTCTCGGTCTTGGTAATAGGCAATCTCTTTTTCCAGTTCGCCGAAAGTGTCATAAAGGCCCAGCATGACCCTTTGAGCCGTTGCTTCTGCCCAGCACTTGAAGCGGTCGTAATCAATGTCCATAAGCTCATTCAGCCATTCTTCCAGCGCGACACGGATAACGTCGTGCGGTGACAGGGATTCATGCGAAAGAGTCTCAATGACTTTTTTCGCCAGCAAGTCCAAGTCGTCTTTTGGTACGGAAAAGAAAAACCTTGGGTTTAGTGGTGTTGCATATTTAGCGTTCTGTTCCATTTTCATTTTCTTCTGTTTTCGTTTGTTCCTTGTGCTGTAGGTTTCATACCCTTTCACACTTTGGCTATCTGTCCTCGGCGTGTCGCTCATTTCATTTCCTCCTAATTCAGACTTCCAACAACAGGTTGCTCCTTATCGCCGCCAAGCGGCGAACGGAGAACGCTAGGGTTAGGTATATTGTATTCTCCAGCGTGATACGCCTTGATTTGTCCAGCGTCCTCCTCGTCCCACGCAATGCCGGTAAGGGCGTCCACGATGTCAGGTATGTCCGTCTCGGTAAGTTCGTGAATTTTCTCCACCGCGTCTCCTATCAGTATCAAATGATTCAACTTCATTGTTCTCCCTCCTTCCCGCCTATGCCCAACAAGGGCTCGGAGCCTACGCGGTTCCCGCGAGGCTCAAGCCCATCGTTCGCAAATACCACTACCGCGCTCGGGAACGGCGCGGAGTTCGCGGCCCCGCCAAACTTCAACCGCCCTCGCAGGAAGCGTATTTGCCCCTTCATCGCGTAGTCATGCCACCACGCTGTGTCTGTCCTCGCCGGGACAAGGCAGACCACCAGAGCGCCGCGTTGGCTTTCCTCATAGGCTTTCTTCATCCACTGGCCGATTGTCCGACCATAGGGCGGGTTCATCCAGCAGCGGCCAGTCCACGGTTGCGCCAGCCCGTCATCCTCGCGGGTGTAGTAGCGTGGACACTTGGCGTTTTCCGGCGTTGCGCACACGTCCAGATCGAACGGGCCGAACTCAGCCGCCAGCGCGTCGAAAGTGTCTTGTGGTGTCGCCCACATATCCGTCTTGCTTGAAAAGTGTACGTTCATAATCAATCTCCTTGCGAACAATCACTTCGGGGCCTCTTTGGGGCTCAGTTTCATGGTTTAGATCTCCTGTTGTTAAAAGGGGTTGGCGCCCTCCCCTCATAGAGGAGGGCGCCTGGGATCTACAGTTCAATCGTAGCTCCCGAAGCCGTTGCCGAAGATTTCATCTTCGAAAACGGCGGAGGCCGGCTCGGGGGTGACCGGCGCCTTCAGGACTTCCTCCACGGCCGCCGCGATGCGCTCCGGCGAGAAGCCGTGGAATCCCACGAGTTCCTGCAGGCGCTCCATGCCTTCGGCGAAGCAGTCCGTGATGTCGCGGACCAGCTCGTCCATGCGCTCGACCTCGAAGTTCGCACCGTCCTGGATGCGCATGGTGTCGATGGCGGCATAAACCTCGTCGCTGAGCACGCCCGAATGGGTGTACCGCAGCAGGTAGGCCAGGGCGCCCTCGACTTCGTCGTCGACCTCGTCGCAGGTTAGCGGTTTGCCCATGGCGTCCACTCCGAAGACCTCGCGGTCGTCGAGTTCGGCGTCCGCTTCGGCGTCGTTGTTGTCCGTCAGCGGCTCGTCGCCGATGACAGCGGCGTTCGGGAACCGCTTGTCGAACTCCTGGTTGGACAGCGAATACACCCAGCATTTCAGCCGGGCGCTCCAGACGGCAGTGGAAAACGGCTTGTGCTTGATGTTCGTCCACAAGGTCCGCTGCTCGGCGCCCTGGCTGCGGTAGTCGAAGCCGTACCCCGTCGTGCCCTTGTACGCCGGGTAGGTATAGACCTTGGGCGGGGGTGGCGGGAAGCAGCATTTCAGCCAGTCCTGGGGGAACTCGAGCTTGGTTTCGGGGGGCACTATGTAAGTGAACTCCGAATCCCGGGCGTCGAGGTCGGCGGGCCAGCCGGGGAACCAGTCGTTCCAATCCAGCTCGTACAGCACGCCGCGGAACGACACCCGGCCGTGGATGTGCATGTTGTCCGACGACACTCTCCCGAACGTGATGTGCAATCCCGTCTGGGTCAGCTCGTCCTTATGGTCGGTGCCGGACTGGAACGCCGAGCAATCGCAGTGCGAGTGTGCGGTGCCGCAAGGTTCGAAGCCTTCGACAGCGTTGAACACCTGTGTGCGCAGCTCCTCCTGCTCGACGGTCAGAGAGACCGGCTTGATCTCGCCAGAGAACATCCCGGTTCCTACGGTCTGGGGCACCACGACGACACGCCATTCCCGGGTCTCGGCTCTGTAGAACAGCCGGGCCTGGGCTTCCGAACGCCAGGTTTCGTTGGCATGCCGGAAGAACCCGGCGAGTTGCGACCAGATCCCGGCCGGCAGGGGCGCGCCCTTCCAGCGCAGCACCGGCTTGTCGGCGGCCTGCAGGTCCAGTGCGATGGGCCCGGACCACAGCTCGAGGTCCTGGGGGGCCAGGACTTTGCCATAGGATGTCGAGAGCTGCGAGAAGTCGGGCCGGATAACCGGCGCTTCCTGCTCGAGGGTTGCTTGTTCGGGGGCTTCCTGTTCGGGGGCCTCCAATAGTGCGGTTGTCATATTTGAATCTCCTCGGGTTCTTCGTCCTCTTCTTCGTCCTCTGCTTCGTCTTCTTCGGCGTCAAGCTCGGCCCGGAGCCATGCTATGTCTTCGGCCAGCTCGTCGCGCAGGCGCGAGATCAAGATTCCGGTGCTACTGGGTTGGGTTAATTCCCACCCGCTGTCGCCGGTGCCAGAATCGGTTTCCTCGAAGTTGCGTTCCGAATCGTCCACGGTGTCGGGGTTCCAGCCCATGTAGTTTTCCTCGATGGCGTCGTTGATCATTTCCAGCACTTCGTCTTCGTCGTCGTCCAGCAGGAGCTGCGCAACGGCTTCGCGGTCGAGTTCGATTTCGCCGCAACGGCGCTCGTCGAACTCCTCGTACATACGCCGCCAGGCGTCGGTCTGCACTTCGACTTCAAGTTCCACGGTCGTTGGCCGGGCAGGCCCCGAGGGTGGGGGCGTGCATTGCGTCCCCCTGTTCGTCGTCCAGGCCATCCCCCTGCACCAATGGCGGTCGTTGTTGCAGGCGGTGTTGTACAACTTCTGCCGAAGCCAGTTCCAGGCACCGGATTTCCAGTTGTCGACCTGATTGGTCTCCAGGTGGCGGGCGTACATCGGATAGTAGGTCGCCGCCAGCGCCGATATGAAGGCCGTCAAGTTGAGTCCGCTCGGCAGGTCGGCAGACGCCGGCTCGAACTCCGGCTTCCAGGACACGCCGAGCCGGGCCTTGCACAGCAAGGGCCTCAGGGCGTTTCGCTCCCGCAGAAACCCGAAGCCGGGTCGGGCTAACAGGAGCGCCAGTTTCTCTTTCGTCGTCTCCTGGAATTCCTCCAGGCTAGGTATTGTAATCGGCATTGCACACCTCGTTGTAGCTGAGTGTTTTCTGCCCGGTCGCCGTCCATTGGACGCTGACCGGCAGCTTGTTCAGAATGGTCTCGTGGAGTTCGTCCCCGCGAAACTTCGGTTCCTCCTGCGCCCAAACATCCATGAGCCAGAGGCCCGAGATGCCGGAGAGGGAGTTGTAGAGCGCCAGCTGCGGGCTGGATGCCAGGGCTTCCCCGGTGCAGGGCGGCCGCAGGGGGTCGCCTTCCGTGGACTTCAGGATCTCGGGATACCGGACGCGGGGGTCCAGGGGGCCGTTGATCCATCGCGGCAGGTAAACGTCGACGCCGGCCGTCACGTATTCGTTGCCCGTCAGGACAACGACCGTAACCCGTCCGGCGGCGTGCCGTGCGTCGGCGAGCCTGAGGCAGGTTACCCTGGCCGGATGGTTATCCACGCAAACCAGGATTCGCAACGGGTCGGGAAGCTCCAGCATCTTCGTCCAGTCGTCGGTGCCCGGCGCCAGGTAGCGCGGTACGGGCTCGACGTTCGCCCAGCCAGCCTTTGTCAACAGGTCGTAGGCAGTCGCGACCTTGAGCTTGCCGACGTCCGATCGGCGCATCATGCACCGATCGTAGTTGGACAAGGACCAGCGGTCCGCGTCGCAGAGGATCAGGTTGAGTTCTTGTTTCGGGGATTTGGCGAGGAGCTGGACTACCCAGCCCCCCGACCCCCCGCAGCCAATAATTGCAAGTGTTTCCATGTCAGATGTTCTCCAGGAGTTTAAGGTTGTTCTCGCGGCGGGCTTCGGCTCGCAGGAGCGTCGTTACGGCAGGCGTCAGGTGCTCCACCGCGGCGGCCCCCCTGTCATGTTCGGCCGTCAAGCCAGGCAGCAGGACGGGGATCATCCAGCGTGTCAGCGCCGCGGCATCGCAGTGGGGGAGCTCCTCCTTGCCGCGGCGAACCATCATCTCCAGCACCGGGCGTTGATGGTCCTCGACGTTTGCCAGATCGAGATCCGGGGCGGCCCGGATAAGTTCGTGCAGGTTCATCATGCGTTCCTCTCTTCAATCCGCTTGGCGGCGAACAGCTTGGCGCCTTCGTGGTGGTCCAGGTCGGCGGCTCTGCAGTGCTCCCACCAGCTTTGGTGGTTTGCCGGAGTGAACTGGCCTTCAACGTTCCATTTGAACAACGCGTGGAACCGCGCCGCCATGGGGCCAAACAGATCGCGGTTCCACGGTGCGTGGACCCAGCGGTCGTAGAGCCAGGTCACCTTGGCGGGCAGCGACGCGTGTGCGGGTTCACCGGTACTCAGATCACCCGTACAGATCTTGGCGTTGCTGTAGGTATTGGGCAACGGCAGTACGACGGTGCGGCGCGGCGGAAGCTCCGGGTTCTCCAGACGAATCTCAGCCGGGCAGTCCAGGATGCCGAACATTGTGGTCTCGCCGTAGCCGCGCAGCAGAGGGTCCCGGGACATGTCGATGAGCCACCAGAGTTCCATGAACTCCGGGATGTCGCAGCGCAGGGTGCGCGCGGTTTCCGGGTCGATCAGCACGCCGTTCTGGGCGAACGTCGGTAGTAACAGATTGTCCCGCGCCTCCCACACCGTGTGGAAGTTGAGCCGCGGGATGCGGATGGCCGCAGTCTGCCAGGGCGCGCCTTCAGGGCGCATGACGAAGCGCAGGTCCGCGACGATGGGATCGGCGGGGTCGCCAAAGGCGCCCAGCGACGGGGTCACGAAGTGCAGCTCGGCTTTGGCCTGGCGCTTGAAGTAGTCATGCAGGTCAAGGTCGACCCGGACGCTGTTGTACGATTCCTTGTAGATCGCCCCTTCGGGCGTCATGATCAGTCTGGTTTGCATGGATGTTCTCCTGGGTTGGTTTTTGAAATGGGTTTAGGGACACGATGGAAAGAGGTTGCCCGGCTTTTCACCGGGCTGGGTAGCCATAAGCTACTCTGTCAGATTATCAAAGGGTTAAGCTGGATAATTTATCCAGACATAACTCTCTGACTAGCAAAGACTTACGCCTTTACTGTTCGCCTTCTGGCGCAAGATCACGACGTCTCCGTCGCTGAGCGGACCCGAGTACACTTGCCCGTTCAGGATTATCTCCGTGTTGTCCGGGGACACGCCGAGCGCGGCGAAGATCGCCGGGCCGATGTCGTCGGTTGAGGTCAGGTTCGAGGAGGGCCGCTGGATTTCATTGCCACAGCCGGCACGCAGGGTGATAGCCATTTCGTAGTACCTTTCTTTGAGGCTGCGCGAGCCTCGTGTTTCTTTTGTATGCAAATCCCCCGACAACGGCGTCGGGGGGCGTCATGGATCCTGCGCGAGGATCTATGAAATCGGTTTGCCGGAAATCCGCGCGCCCCCGATATTATTCAGGGGCGCGCGGCAAGGCTTACGCCTTAGTCGAGGCTTACGCCTTGGCTTCGGCGTCGGCCTTGGCGTCGATCGCCGTGACCAGCGCGGCGATGCCGGCCTGGATCGCTTCGATCCGGGCAACCAGCGCCTTGGGCTTGTTGACGATCTTCTCGAGCTTGAGGATCTCGGTCTCCGCTTCGCTCACCATGAAAAAGAGCGAGTCAAGCGACAGGTTGTCGATGGGCTCTTCGTTCACGAGGACCTGGGTGCGGATCTTGATGGGGTTGGCCATGGTATGGTCTCCTTCTTGGTTTCTTCTTTGCCTGCCTCCGCAGAGTGCGGAGGCTTGGGCGTGCACGCCCTTCCCCGCAACAGGCGGGGAGGGCACATTCTCTTCGTTTTCACAGGCTGGGCTGGGTTTAGGTCTTCGTTGAAAAGGGAGCGCTTCGGGGCTTGGAGTCCTCGCCGATCGGACGTTACTCCAGGTCTTCGTCCAGCCTGTCAATCCCGGTGTGCCTAACCGGTCTTCACCTGTCAATCCCGGTGTGCCTAACCGGTCTTCACATTGGGGTTGCATCCCCGGAGGCTTTGGCCCGGCTCCTTGTGGAGCCGCGAAGCGCGTTGAAAAGGGTTGCCTGACGGGAATTGAACCCGTACGCCCGGAGCGTGTCGTGGGTAGTCCAACCGAATCGCCGAATCGAACGGCAAGCACGGGTCCGGGGCCTCGCCGAGAGCAGGCAACGAAAAGGATGGCCCGGGGATCAACGTCCCCGGGCGCTCCTGGTTGTGTTTGGTCAGCCCGGGAGAAACCAACTCCGGGCCCAAGCATACGGCACACCATCCAACTTGGGACACACCGGCCGTTTGCATCGGTGATCCTGGCGGCCCCCGCGTTGACGGAGGACTTTGCCTACCCGGGACTCTGCCGGGTCCGGCTTCTTTGAAAGGGTGGCCTCCCCTCGCGGGGAGGCTATGAGGTCAGGACAGAGCCAGGATGAGCGCCGCCCAAATGATCATAAGTCCGTCCATCAGGGCGTTTCCGCATTCCTGCGGCAAGGTCGTTTTGGAGGTCAGCGGCCACTCCGTGTTTGTGTCGAATATCCGCAGCATGCGGATGGCGAACATCACGGAGAACAGGATCAGCATTGTGATGATGAAGGCTGTTTTCATGCCCAGCTCCTTGGCACCCAAGTTCCGCGCATCAAAATTTCGATCACCGCGTAGGTTTCGGACTTCTTGAGGGCCTGGCCCAGGGCGCCGGGGATTCCGGCGACGAAGTGGCGCAACTGCCACATGGTACGGATTCGTTTCTGTATAAACTTATCCATCAAGGCTTTCTCGGCCTCGCGCAGCACCATGTCCGGGGTGACCGGCAGGTCCGCGAATGATTTCAGTGTCTTCATTTTGCCTCCCACCAGCGCTTTTCGCGCCGGTTGTTGAATGTCAGTCCGTGCGCGACCCAGCCCGCGGCAAAGCCGACGAGCAGGATCGCGGTTCCGATGGTCCAGGTCATTTCAGGGACTCCAGCATCCGGTGGAGGGACAGCGCCCATTCCCGGGCCTTGGTCAGAGCCTCGGCCGCCGTTTCCAAGCATTTCAGCGTGTTGCCGGCGTGGCGCATCAGGAGCTCCAGCTGCTCGGCCTGGACTTTACGGACCTTGGTTCTGCGCTGGCAAGCGCCCTGCCCGGGGTTGAGCCCCAGCTGCGTCCTCATCCCGGAGACGTTTCCCGGGCTGACGGTGAACGAGAGCGACTCCGTTGCCAGCGTCGCCAGCTCGTGGGCCGACTTGGTCTGCGCGGTTTCGCCGATTGATTTCAACCAGTCGGCGAGCTTGTTTCTCTGGATGAAAGACAGAAAGTTCTTCTTGCCCGATTTCATGGGCAAAATCGTTTGGGTTGCGGTCATGTTGATCTCCTTTGTTTTGTTATTTAAAAATGGGGGGCTCCCGA
>LSQX01323968.1_pt1 | contig 16959 bp, 18 predicted proteins | sample 654561 | NCBI WGS metagenome assembly LSQX01 (sample SAMN04489861, study PRJNA283612) | anaerobic digester metagenome | isolation source: 4 biogas reactors fed with cattle manure at either 37C or 55C with and... | place: Denmark: Kongens Lyngby | collected 2014
ACCGGACTTTCGCAACACGACCTAGTCGCGGATGCTCAGCTCCGCGCACACGCGCTGCTTCTCCGGCATGGAGGGCAGCCACCCGACCAGGTGCAGGCGGGCGGTGTCCGCGTCGACGCCGGCGCGGTTGAGGCGGCGCAGCAGATGCGGGATCAGCAGCTGGAAGTTGCGGGTCTGGCCGTCGAACTTCGCGTGGCCGACGGCACGCTGGCGGGTGACCTCGGTGAGCTTGAGGTTGGTGATCTCGACCTTCTCCTGCTTGCCGGAGCCGCGGATGTCCAGGGCGGCGGGCACACCGTCGGAACGGGTGGCGCCGTCGTCGCCCTCGAGGATGGTGCGGATCAGCTGGGTGACGGCCACCGGGTCACCGAGGGCGTTGGACACCCAGCGGCGACCGAGCACGCTGTGCTCCATCTCGGTGAGGGTGTGCGCCGGGTCCAGCTCGGCGGAACGGTAGGTGAGGGGCAGCTGCACTCCGCGGCCGTCCAGATCGGAGCCGATGAGCACCTCGATGCCGACCTCCCCTTCCGGATCGACCAGGCGGTAGCTGCCCAGCAGGGTGACGATGCCGGCGTAACGGGCGGCGAGATCATCCTTGTCGGGGTCCAGAACTGCATCGTAGATGAGGACTTCACCGCTCATGATCTGTGTGCTCCTTGGATTCGTATGCGTTTGTCAGGGTGATTCCGGGTTCTTGCCCCCAGCGTAGTCCGATATAGCCCCCCACGTATGGGCTCTGACGCAACTAGGCTGTCCGTCATGAGCGATGAGAAGACAGCTGAGCAGTTGCAGGAAGAGAAGCACCGCGCCGAGTTCCGGGTCGGCGGCGTCGAGCGGGAGATGCCCGCGGAGGAACAGCTCGAGCAGCTGTACTCCTACATCGACGCCCACTACGACCTCCCCGACTTCACGCCCCCGTGGAGGGGCGGCAGCGGTGACCCTGATCCGGCGGACAACTACATCGCCCGCCTGCCGGACCGCATCACGCACGCGGCGATGCTCATGCTCGGTTCCGGGCTCGACCACTCCATGCCGGGCGTCGTCTGGGCGGAGGGCATCGAGGTGTCCGAGGTCCCGGAGGTCGGCGGCCGCCTGTTCACGCCCTCGGAGCCGACGGGCGCGTGGGCCATCTCCCTCCACTCCGGCGGCTGGTGGCGTGGTTCCGGCAACGCCCTGGAGATCGCGTGGCGCCCGGAGGTCGCGGCCGCGGCGCAGCGCTCCGGCACGGTCATCCTCGACCTGGACTACCCGCTCGCCCCGCAGAGCACGCTCGCGGACATGAATGACACGGTGCGGAAGGCGGTAGGCATCGCGAAGCACCACAACGCCACGTCGATCACGGGCTGGGGCTACTCCTCGGGTGCAGCGTTGGCCGCGCTCAACGCCTCGCTTTTCGACGCCCTCGTGCTCACCTTCCCCGACCTCGACTCCGTCGCCGGCCTGCCGGAGGACATCCGCGGTGCGGCGGTCGTGCCGGAGCCGGCCGCCTGGCCGCCGAGCCTGGTGCAGATCGCCCTGCAGGACGAGATTGCGGGGCGTCCGGGGACCGGGGACCATGAGGTGAGGGAGTACGTCTCCCGGCACCGGGTGTCCACCCCGGAGGTGGCGCGACAGAGGATCGCCGACGTGGCGGAGTTCCTGCGCACTCAGTCCGCCAGGTAGCGTTTCCGCAGGTCACGGCCGCGTTCCTCGAGGCGTTCCTGCATCGCCTCAGTGCGTTCGACCTGGCGGGTGGAGCGCGGCGGGAGGTGGATCTCCCGCTCCGCCTTCCGCCCCTCCTTGAGTTGGCGGGCGCGTTCCACCTCGACGTCGACCTTCATGCCGAGCACCAGCATCATGTTGAAACCCCAGAGGACGAACATGAAGGCCAGGATCGTGCCGATCGCGCCGTAGGAACTCAGGGAGGACAGGTAGGACAGGTACAGCCAGAAACCCACGCTGACCAGCGCCAACCCGAGCAGCGCGATGAAGGCCCCGACGCTGAGCCACCGGAAACGGGCCTGCCGGACGTTGGGCGTGAAGTAGTACAGCACCGCGATGAGCACGGTGGCCAGCCCGAGGATCACCGGCCACTTCACCCAGCGCCACACCGGCAGGAACACCCCCAGCAGGAAGTCCAGGGTGCCGCCCAGGCCCAGCGGTTCCGCGATGAGGCCGAGGGTGGCGTTGACGACGGTCTCGTTGAGCATCACCGACACGAGGATGCCCACCATGCCGACCAGCAGCGCGAACGTCAGCAGGAACATGGTGGCCCACAGCCGCGGGATGGAACGGCCCTCGGGCTGCCCGTACACGGTGTTCGCTGTCCGGGAGAACGCCCGCACGTACGCCGACGCCGACCACAGGGCGACCGCCACACCGACGATGACGCCGACGACGCCGCCCCGTTGCGAGCCGATGACCATCTCCAGCACGCCGCGCACCGACTCCTGGTACTCCCCCGGCACGTACCCGGCGATGAAGTCCGCGATGAGCGACTCCACCAGTTCCGCATTGTTGGCCAGCACGAGCGTGGCCAGCGAGTAGATCGCCAGGATCGTCGGGGCGAAGGACATCACGGTGAAGAAGGTGAGCTTGGCTGCCAGGTCGGGGCCCCCGCCCAGCCAGAACTCGTGGACGACACGGCCGGTGACGTAGCGCCAGCCGTGTCTGCTCAGGCGCGGGCGACGTGCGGGGGCGGTACTCATGTCAGAAGGTGGTGGCGTCGATGACGAAGCGGTAGCGGACGTCGGAGTTGACGGTGCGGTCGTAGGCCTCGTTGAGGGCGGTGGCGTCGATGAGCTCGATCTCGGCGGTGACGCCGTGGACGGCGCAGAAGTCGAGCATCTCCTGCGTCTCCCGGATCCCGCCGACCAGGGAACCACTCACCGAGCGGCGCCTCTGCGTCAGCGAACGCACGGGAACCTCCAGCTCGCCGGGCGGGAGGCCGAGCTGGACGAGGGCGCCGTCGAGACGCAGCAGCTGGAGGAGGGCATCGGTGTCGAGGTCGACGGAGACCGTGTTGAGGAGGAGGTCGAAGTGGTTGTGCAGGTCCTCCGGCAGGCCGTCGGCGGTGGAGACGTGCCGGGTGGCGCCGAAGCGCAGGGCGTCCTCCCGTTTGGCGTCCGAGTGGGAGAGGACGGTGACCTCGGCGCCCATCGCGGCGGCGATCCGCACGCCGACGTGCCCCAGCCCGCCGAGGCCGATGATGCCGACCCGCCTGCCCGGGCCCGCACCCCAGCGGCGCAGCGGCGACCAGGTGGTGATGCCGGCGCACAGCAACGGCGCGGCCGCCGCCGGATCGAGTACCTCGGGGATACGGACCACGAAGTCCTCCCGCACGACGATGAACTGCGAGTACCCGCCCTGGGTGACGCTCGCGTCACGACGGTCGATGCCCCCGTAGGTGAGCGTCGGGCCCTCCTCGCAGTAGGAGATCTCCCCCAGCGAGCACGGGTGGCAGCTGCCGCAGGAATCGACGTAGCAGCCCACGCCGACGCGGTCCCCCGGCGCGTGGCGGGTCACGCCGGGGCCGACGGCGTCGACGATGCCGACGATCTCATGCCCCGGGACCAGCGGGTAGGCCCGCTCACCCCAGTCGCCGCGCGCGGTGTGGATGTCCGAATGGCAGATGCCGACGAACTCGATGCGGATGGACACGTCGTCCTCCCGCAGGTCGCGGCGCGTGATGGTCACCGGCTCCAACGGCTCGGCGAACCCCGGGGTGCCCCAGGCGCGAACAGTACTCATGATTCCCGAGGGTAGTCGGCCCACCGCACGGCCCGCCCGTCGTGCGGGACCCCCTCGGCGTCCCAGTGCGGGACGGAGGCGGCAGGGTCGTGCGAGGAGCCGTCGGCACGCACGACCCGCCACCAGGCGGTGAGGTGCCCGACCTCGGCCATCACCCGCCCCACCTGGCGTGGGCCGGTGCCCACCCGGGCGGCGATGTCGCCGTAGGTGCTCACCTCGCCGGGCACGAGCTTCCCGACGACCGCGAGCACCCTCTCCTGTATGTCGGTGAGGCCGCTAGAACTCAACGTCCTGGAGCGGGTCCGACTCGCGGATCTCCTCCTCGACGTACTCCTCCACCTCGGCGAGGGTGACGGTCGCGCCCGTCGGGTCCGCGATGATGCACAGGCGGCCGAACTCGGAGTCCCAGGGCTCGCGGATGATCTCGCCGCCGAGCTCCGGGATGCGGGCGACGGCGTCGTCCAGGTCGACGATGCCCAGGTAGGACTGCCAGAAGCTGGGGACCTGGGGCGGGAACTGCCCCTCGGCCTTCCACAGACCCGCGAACGGGGCGCCCTCCACCACGGCGGTGGTGTAGGTGAAGTCCTCGCCCGTCGCCTGGGCCACGAGCTCCCAGTCGAGCAGGCCGTGGTAGAAGTCGACGGCCTTGTCGAAGCCGGTGGTGGCCGCCAGCTCGTGCCACACCGGGGTGCCCGGCTCGCCGGCGGCGATGAAGTAGTCCTCGCCGGCCGGCTCGATGAGGCCGAAGAGGGCGCCGGCGGCGTCGCTGAGCAGCGCCATGCGACCGATGCCGACCTCCGTCGGGGCGGCGAGCACCCGACCACCCAGGCGCTCGATCTGCTGGATCTGCGTGTCCAGGCCGTCAGCGAGGAAGTAGGTGAGCCACGTGTCCGGGAAGGTGCCGCCCTCCTCCGGCTGCGGGATGAACCCGGCGACCGGCAGGCCCTGGACGCGGGCGATGCGGTAGGCGGAGTCATCGCGGGAGTCGATCTCCCAGCCGAGGAGCTGCGCGTAGAAGTGCGTGGACTTCCGCACGTCCGAGGTCGTCAGGTCAATCCAGTACGGCATACCGCCGGTGGCCTCGAAAGCAGGCATCTAGAGGTTTCTCCACTTCTCCGGGTCGAAATCATCATTGGCGGTGGCCTCGTCGAAGAAGTCGTCCTCGTCCGTGCCCGCCGCGGTCACGCGCGCGCAGGTGCCGGCGAGACACACGACGTCACCGTGGCGGAGGGTCCTGCCGCGGCGGGTGTCCACCTCACCGTTGACCGTGACCTCGCCGTTGGCGATGACGTCCTTGGCCTCACCGCCGGTGGCCACCAGGCTGGCGAGCTTGATGAACTGGCCGAGCTTGATCGTCTCGTCGCGGATCGCGACATCATGGGCGTGCATGGTGCCTGAGTCTAGCCCGCCAGTTCCATGACGCCACCCACCAGCATCCACAGCGCCAGTCCCATGAACACGAGGCCGGTGACCGCGTCGATGATCCGCGCGTTACGCACCAGCCGCTCCGAGATGGTGTCCACCGCCACCGCCAGGATGGTGAACCACGCGATACCCGTGGACAACAGCACCACCAGGATGATCAGGTGCCACTCCCACCCCATGCCCGGCGTGATGAACTGCGCGAACACCGCGCCGAAGAACAGCAGCGCCTTCGGGTTCGACAGGTTCGTGGCCGTGCCCGTCAGCCAGGCGCGGAGCGCGGAGATCTCCCCGCTCACCGCCTCCTGCTCCACCGCCTGCTCCCGCTGCGGGGAGAGCCCAGCGCGCAGGGCCCCGAAACCCATCCACAGCAGATAGGAGCCGCCGATGACCTGCAGCACCGCCAGCAGGCCCGGATGGGTGTTCACCAGCGCCGACAGGCCCAGCAGTGAGCCCGTGATCCAGATGGCGGCACCCGTGTTGATGCCCAGCCCACCGAAGATCCCCGCCTTCCGCGAGTGCACACCCAGGCGGATGACCTGCGCGATGTCCGGCCCCGGCGACACGTTCGCCGTGAGCCAGACGACCAGCAGGGAGAGGAAGGAGGAGACAGTCACGTCTGAATATTAACCCCCCTCAGGTGACGGGTCAGACGTGGTCCCTGGTCATCATGTTGAGGGTGTCGATGTTGATGTGCTTCGGCAGCGACGCCACCCAGCGGATCGCCTCCGCCACGTCCTCCGGGGAGAGGTTGAGGTTGTCGGCGTAGACGGCCCCGGCCTTCTCCTCGTCTCCCTTGAAGCGCACGACCGAGAACTCCGTCTCCGTGCGGCCCGGGTCGATCTGGGTGATGCGGATGGGGTTGTCCACCTCCTCCATGCGGAAGGCCCTGGTCAGGGCACGCAGGCCGAACTTCGCGGCGTTGTAGCCGGCACCACCCGGGTACGGGGTGAAGCTGGCCATCGAACCGATGTTGATGATCAGCCCCTCCGCCGCATCCACGAGCGGCAGCAGTGCCTTGGTCACCCGCACGACACCGAGGACGTTGACGTCGTACATGGTCTGCCAGTCCTCGAAGTTGGCGTTGCGGACCGTGTCCAGCCCGTGCGCGCCACCGGCGTTGTTGACCAGCACGTCGACGCGGCCGAACTGCTGGAGCTCCCCGGCGAAGGCGGCGACGGAATCCTCATCCGTGACGTCGAGCCGGATGGCGGTGCCGCCGATCTTCCCGGCGACCTCGGTGATCCGGTCGAGGCGGCGGGCGGCCACGACGACGTGGTAACCCTCCCCGGCCAGGGTGACGGCGGCGGCGGCACCGATTCCGGAGGAGCCGCCGGTGACAACTGCGATCTTCTTCTCACTCATGAGGGTCAGTGTAGGGCCAGCCCGGCAACAGGCGTGCAACTCACGGCGCGCCGCGCCACCGTTTCCCCAGGTCACCATCCACCGTCGAGGAGCTGAGTTGCACGTCTGTTGCCGTCGCCCCTCCTCCGGCGGGGATCCCTGCCATACTGCGGGCATGAATCAGGTCGGGGGGCCTGTCATCTGTGCCGATGGCAGAACAGAACAGGAACGTCAGAGTCTCTACCAGAGGGAACGGGGCGGCGAGTTCCTCAGGATCGCCCCGGGGCATTTCATCGAGACCATCAGCCACGGGGACCTCGACGCGGAGGAGCAGGTCCTGGTGCGCATCGCGGCTTTCGCCTGCTGCGCACCGGCCTCCGTCGCGGTCGGCCGGACAGCGGCCCGCCTGTGGGAGCTGCCCATCCTGCCCCCTGCCGATCACGGGACGTGGCGGGTGGAGCTGGGCAGGATCGGGGGACGCACACGGAGGACCCGGCACGTCCACTACCGCCACCTCAGCGCCGGGCACAGGGACCACATCGAGACCACGGACTGCGGGTTCGGCACCGTCCGGGTGACCGGGGTGCTCGCCACCGCCCTCGACCTCGCCCGCTGGAGTTCTCTCGCCGATGCCGTCCGCGTCCTCGACCACTGTCTCCGGGAAGATCTGTTCACCCACGAGGAGATGGAGCGCCGGGCCGGGGAGATGCACAGGCTGCAGGGTGCCGCGCAGGTGGGGCAGGCGGTGGCGCTGGCCACCGCGAGTTCGGAGAGCCCCCGCGAATCCGAGGTGAAGGTGCTGCTCCGGGAGCTGGGAGCCCCGGTGCCGTGGCAGCAGGCGACGATCCGCGATCAGCGCGGGAGGGAGATCGGCCGGGTCGACTTCTTCTGGCCGGAGCTGGGCCTGATCATCGAGTTCGACGGCGACGTGAAGTACTCGCTCCTCGATCCCGGCGACAACTCCATCCGCCTCAGGGAGTACGCACAGACGCTGGAGTACCTGCGGAACGGTCTCATCCCGATCCGCTTCAGCTCCGCGGACCTCGCCTCTGGTCTGGCGGCGGCCACCATCGCGGCGCACCTCACGGGCGGGGCGGCGCAGGGGCGTCCCTACCCGGATCACCTGTGGTCGGCCGAGACCCCCGCCTGGACCGGGCACAATGGTGGGTATGCTCTTCGACCTTGACCGCATCGGCGCCGGACTGCCCGTCGCCCGCACGATCGACCAGCTGCCGGGGCTCCTGGACCGGACCCTCGTGGTGCAGGCCCCGCCCGGCACGGGCAAGACCACCCTCGTCCCGCCGGCGCTGGCCAACCACACCGGGGGAAAGGTGCTGGTCACGGCGCCGCGGCGGGTGGCGGTGCGGGCGGCGGCGCGACGCCTGGCCCACCTGGACGGGTCGCGGATCGGTGAGCGGGTGGGCTTCACGGTGCGCGGCGAGCACCATCCGGGCAGCCTGGTGGAGTTCATGACCCCGGGTGTGCTGCTGCGTCGCCTCATGTCCGAGCCGGAACTGGCGGGTGTGGCGGCGGTCGCGGTGGATGAGGTGCATGAGCGGCAGCTGGACACCGATCTGGTGCTGGGCATGCTGCTGGAGCTCGCCGAGCTGCGCGATGACCTGGCGGTGGTGGCGATGTCCGCGACCCTGGACGTCGACAAGTTCGCCGCCCTCATGGACGCCCCCGTGCTGGACACCCCGGCGGTGACCCATCCCCTGACCATCGACTACGCGCCGCATCCGGGGCGGGCAGGCAACACCCGCGAGTTCCTCGACCATCTGGCGGGTCTGGCGCAGGGTCACGACGACGCCGTGCTCGTGTTCGTCCCGGGTGTGCGCGAGGTGGAGTACGTGTGTGCGCGGATCCCCGGTGCCGTCCCGCTGCACGGTTCGCTGGACGCCCGGGAACAGGACGCGGCGCTCAGCGGTCAGGCGCGGGTCATCGTGGCGACCTCCATCGCGGAGTCCTCGCTGACGGTGCCCGGCGTGCGCGTCGTGGTGGATTCGGGGCTCTCGCGTGTGCCGCGTCGTGACGCCACCCGCGACATGACCGGCCTGGTCACGGTCTCCGCGGCGCAGTCGACGGCGGATCAGCGCGCCGGCCGCGCCGGGCGTGAGGGTCCGGGCCGGGTGCTGCGTGCCTATTCGCAGGCGGACTACCAGCAGTTCCGCCCGCACATCACGCCGGAGATCGCCACCTCGGATCTCACGCAGGCGGCCCTGACGATGACGGTGTGGGGCACACCCCGGGGCGAGGGGCTCCCGCTTGCCGACGCCCCTCCCTCCCCCGCCCTCGACTCCGCCGAGACGGTGCTGCGGGGCATCGGGGCGGTCACGGAGTCGGGTGAGGCGACGGACCTGGGGCGTCGGCTGGCGGCGCTGCCGGTGGATCCCCGCCTGGGGCGTGCGCTGGTGGAGTGTGGTCCGGCGGCGGCCCGCACGGTGGCGGTCCTGTCCGATTCGCCGCGGGGTGACGTGGCCCGGGCGCAGGCCCCGGCGCGGGAGGTGCGGCGTCTGGAGCGGCTGGTGTCGGGAGGTTCGGGTGAGTCCGATCCCGGCGTGATCACCGCCCTGGCGTTCCCGGGGCGGGTGGCCCGGCGCGTGGGCGAGGAGTATCTGCTGGTCAGTGGCACCCGGGCGGTGCTGCCGGGCGATCTGGGGCTGACGGGGGCGGAGTGGCTGGCCGTCGCCGAGGTGACCCGCAGCGGCGGCACCTCGCGTGAGGGGCGGGCAGGTGCCACGATCCGCGCAGCCGCCCGGCTGACGGAGGAGCAGGCCCGCGAGGTCGTCGGGGAGACCACGGAAATCGTGGCCACCGTCGCCGACGGTCGCGTCCGCGGCCGCCGGGTCGTGCGTCTGGGTGCCATCGAGCTCAGTTCCACCCCGGTGCAGGTCCCGCCGGAGGAGGCCGCGGAGGCGCTGGCGGCCACCGTGGCGAGGGAGGGGCCGGGCATGTTCCGCTTCTCGGACGCGGCGCAGGGCCTGCGCGAACGCCTCGCCTACCTGCATGAGCAGCTCGGCGATCCGTGGCCGGACGTGGAGTCGGCCGACCCCCAGCTGTGGCTCGGACCGGAGTTGGACAGGGTGGCGCGGGGGACGTCGATGAGCAGGGTGGACATGTACCCCGCCCTGCAGCGCCTTCTGCCGTGGCCGGAGGCGACGCGTCTCGACGAGCTCGCCCCGGAACGTCTGCTCGTACCCAGCGGCAGCCGGCACCGCGTGGACTACTCCAGCGGGCGGCCGGTGGTGAGCGTGAAGCTGCAGGAGTGCTTCGGCCTTGAGCGCTCCCCCGAGCTGGCGGGTGTGCCGGTGCTGTTCCACCTGCTCTCCCCCGCCGGGCGGCCCCTGGCCGTGACCGATGACCTGGCGAGCTTCTGGTCAGGGCCTTATGCGCAGGTCAGGGCGGAGATGCGCGGACGTTACCCCAAACACCCGTGGCCGGAGGACCCGTGGTCCGCGCAGGCCACGGCGCGGACCAAGAAGCGGATGTGACGGGGCCGTCACTCCTCGGCGGTCATCTCCACCAGGCGGAAGTTCTCCGGCATCTCGGCGGCGCCGAAAGCACCGGCGGCGGTGGCCAGCATCGGCAGCAGCTCGGCGGGGGCGGCGATCTCCAGGGAGTCGTTGCCGTAGGTCTTGGCCAGGAAGAACTCGCTGGCCAGGAAATCGAGGGCGGCGGCGTCATCGCCCAGCAGATCAGCCGGGGCAATGACCTGGAAGGAAGGAATGACCTTTGTCGGGCTCATGTCTCCGACGTTAGGTCCGTGATCTTGGAAATCTCTGCCAACAACTACCCGAACTGCTGCCACGCCAGGTAGGAGCTCATCACGACCACGACGATGAGCAGCGCGGCCCGCACCAGGCGGGCTCCCCCACCGAGCACCGTGCGCGCACCCAGCTGGGCACCGGCGATGTTGGCCACCGCCAGCACCAGCCCCAGCTGCCACCACACGTGACCACCGACGGCGAAGACGAGGAGCGCACCGAGGTTGGTCGAGGTGTTCACCACCTTCGCCATCGCCGCGGAATGGAGGAAGTCCCGGGAGAGCACCGCCGTGAACGCCATGATGAGGAACATGCCCGTGCCGGGGCCGAAGATGCCGTCGTAGAACGCGATGACCCCGACGAGGAGGAGCACCAGCCAGCGCCGCCACCGTCCCACCGGGGGCGCCGCATCAGAGGCGCCGAAGCCCGGCCGCAGGGCCACGAAGGTACCCACGGCGAGCATGAGGATGATGATGAAGGGGCGGAGGAGGGTGGCGTCGATAAGTGAGGCGGACAGCGCACCCGCGCCCGAACACACCAGGGCGAGCACCACGAACCAGGGGTTGATGCGCGGCCGGACGCGACGGACCAGCGTCCATGCCGCCGTGGTCGTGCCGGAGACGCCGACCAGTTTGTTCGTGCCCAGGGCCGTGGCCGGCGCCAGGCCCGGCACCACCGCCAGGAGCAGCGGGATGAGCACCAGACCGCCGCCGCCGATGACGGCGTCGACCCACCCCGCGGCGGCCGCACCGGCCACGAGGATCCCCCAGGCACCGAGCCCGATGTCCATGACACCTCCGGGTAACACGTTCCCGTGGGAAACGATTGAACAGGTAAGAGGCATTCTCACACAGGAGGTTGATCGACGTGTCCCCGCACCATTCAGCGAAGCTCACGGCGGTCCTGCTGTCCGTGCTCGCGCTCGTCGCCTGCAACACCGGCGGCTCCAGCAGCACTGACGGCCCTGACGTCACCGACAGCACGGTGGACGCCCCGGCCACGACCAGCGTCGCCCTGCCCACCAGCTCACCCCGTGTCCCCCAGCCCACCACCCCGACCGACCCCGGCTGCACCTCCGGGGACCTCGCCGACAGTGAGTTCGGCGCACACCTGCGGTCCGGAACCATCGTGACCAGCACCTCGGAGCACTTCACCTTCCGCGTGCAGGAGAACTCCTACGACTCCTGCGCCGACCTGAGCTGGGTGCTTCTCGACGGCACCCTCGGCTCCGGCCCGGCTGAACGCCCGGCCGGCACGATGGTGCTGTTCACCGGTGAGAAGCTGGTGTTCAACTATCAGCCGCCCCTCTACGCCGGGGTGAACGGCGCTCAGCGGCTCCACGACAACGCCGTCCTGGTCTCCTGGCGGCACAACACCGCCCCGGGGGCATCCGAGGAGTCCTACGAACTCACCGACGACCACCTCAGGCTGGTCGCCACCTCCACCCCGGACTCGCTGCGGGGGTCGGTGCCGGTCATCGACTTCCGTAACCCGCCCCTCGATTCGCAGGCGGGCCTGCCCCCGGCGGGCAACGTCCACGGCAGCCCCTACGCCGCGGAACTGCCCACGGGCCGTTATGTCGTGCCGCTCACCAGCGAGCACACCCTGCAGTGCGATCTGGGGCGTGACGACGGCATCGTCGCCGACTGCTGGGCCAACTTCCAGGCCTTCTGGGACGAGGAGGGCTCCAACCACGTGGTGTACGCGATCTCCCCGGCGCGGATCGAGACCGACATCAACATCGCGCCCGACGCCCGCGGCCTGCCGTCTCTGGCCCGGGACGGGGTGTACAAGGTGGGGCACGCGGTGGTGGATCTGCGGGAGCCGAACGTCGCGAAGATCGGTCTCGAACCCGGGCAGGGGGTGCACATCTCGCCGGGTCACGTCGGCGGATGGACCGCGCCCTGATTTGACGGTCCCCGTAATGTCTTGAGACATGGGTTCCCGGAAAACAATGACGCGCTGGCTCATCGTCGCCGTCGCGTCACTCGTCCTGGGCCTGATCTTCAGCCACCTCCACGTGCCCGCCGCGTGGATCCTCGCCGGCATCATCGGCGCGGGTGCGGTCGCACTGTCCACGCATGAGGAGCTGCCGCTCAACGCCACCTTCGAGAAGGGCGGCCGCGGCACCATCGGCATCCTCGCCGGCATCCCCCTGGCCGGGGTCCCCCTCGGTGAGCTGGCCGGATACGCGTTGCCCGGCATCGTGGTCGCGTTGGTGGTGGTAGGGTTCGGCATCCTCGGCGGGCTGCTGCTCTCCCGGGCGGAACCGGCCATCAGCCGGGAGACGGGCGTGCTGTCGATGCTCGCCGGCGGCTCCTCCGTGATGCCCGCCCTGGCCCGTGACCTGGGCGCCGACTTCCGCTACGTCGCCCTCAGCCAGTACCTGCGTCTGCTGGCGGTGTCGATGACACTGCCGCTGGTCAGCGCGTTCTTCATGATGCCCGCCGACGCCGGCGGCGGCCCCACCGGCCCGGCGGTCAACCCGTGGATGTTCCCCGTCATCGCCCTGGTGGCCTTCTTCGGAGACAAGGTCGGCGCGCTGCTGCGCCTGCCCTCCCCGGCGGTGTTCGGCCCGCTGCTGCTCACGGTGCTCGCCGGTGTCCTCCTCCCCGCGGACTGGAGCATGCAGCCCCCGGAGTTCTTCCGCGTCTACGCCTTCCTGGCGATCGGCTGGATGTGCGGTGGTGCGCTGTCCATCCCGGCGCTGAAGTTCTTCGGCCGTCAGCTGCCCGCCACGATCAGCTTCATCGTCGCGCTCAGCGTCGCCTGCGCGCTGCTGGCGATCCCGATCATGCACTGGGTGGACATCACCTACTTCGAGGCGTACCTGGCCACCAGCCCCGGCGCGATCGAGACGGCGCTGGCGCTGTCCTCGGAGGGCGGGGCCGGTCCGGCGGTCGTGGCGATCCAGCTGATCCGTCTGCTGGGTGTGCTCCTCATCGCGGGGTGGCTGCCGCACATCCTGCGTCTCCTGCTGCGTGACCGTCGATGAGATGGGCGGTCGTCGCGCCGGCGTCGATAGGCCTGGGGCTGCTGTTCTCCTGGTGGAACGTCCCCGCCGCGTGGATCCTGGCGGGCATCGTCGCGTCCGGCGCGGTGGCGCTGGGCACGGGCCGTGAGCTGGAGGTCAACGACTCCTTCTACCGTTTCGGCCGCGGTGTCATCGGCATGCTCGCGGGGCTGCCGCTCGTGGGCATCAGCGTGGCGACGCTCACCTCCCTCCTCATCCCCGGCCTCCTCGTCGCGGTGGTCACCATCGGCATCGGCGTGGTGGGCGGGCTGCTCCTGGCGCGGCGGGAGGCCACGGTGTCCCGGGAGACGGGCATCCTGTCGATGCTCGCCGGGGGCGCGTCGATCCTGCCGGTCCTGGCGCGGGAACTCGACGCCGACTACCGTTTCGTCGCCCTCGCCCAGTACCTGCGGCTGCTCGTCGTCTCGATGTCCCTGCCGCTGGTCACGGCGTTCTTCCACCATCCCGGCGGGGGCACGGCGGTGGAGGCCCCCGCCCAGCCGTGGTTCCTGCTGGTGGGCATCGCCGCGATCGCCTACTTCGGTGAGACGCTGGCCCGCCCGCTGCGCATCCCGGTGCCGAGCGTCCTCGGCCCGCTGCTCATCACCGTCGCCCTCGGGCTGGCGCTGCCGCAGTGGTCGCTCCTGCCGCCGGAGACGTTCCGCATCGCCGCCTTCCTGTCGATCGGCTGGATGTGCGGCGGCGCCCTGTCGGTGCCGGCGCTGCGGGTCTTCGCCCGTCAGCTGCCGGCCACGGTGACGTTCATCGCCGTGGTCATCCTCGCCTGCGCGGGCACCGCGTTCCCCCTGGCGTGGTGGCTGGACATCACCTACTTCGAGGCCTACCTGGCCACCAGCCCGGGCGCGCTGGAGACGGTCCTCGCGCTGTCCTCGGAGGGTGGGGCGGGGCCGGCAGTCGTGGCGATCCAGCTCATCCGCCTGCTCACCCTCCTCGTCGTGGCGGGTTACCTGGCGCGGCTCATCCGGCGTTGATCGCCCGGTCCATCACCCAGACGAGTGCCTCGCCGGAGCCGGTGACCTCCAGCTTCTCGACGTCCCTCCCCCGCAGCACATCCCCCTCCTGCAGGGAGTGGCCGGCGACGGTCATCTCCCCGCTGATGACGAAGAAGTGGACGTAGGCGCTGCCGGGGACGATGACCGGGGTGTCGTCGACACGCACGAGGTGGAGGGAGGCCCCAGCGGTGCCGAGCGGCAGCGGGGCGTTCGGCCCGGCGACCGGCACGAGGCCCGTCTGGCCGGAGAAGTCGTGGGTGGCGTGCGTCGGGACGGTGCCCTTCACGTCGGCGGGCAGCCAGGACTGGACCACCCGGACGTGGCTGCCGCTGGTGTAGCCGCCGGCGTTGATCTCGGAGTGGCGCACGCCGGAGCCGGCGGAGATGTACTGGGCCATGCCGGCACGGACCTCGGTGATGTCATCGGAGCCGGAGTCGCGGTGGTGGACGGCGCCGTCGACGATCCAGCTGATGATCTCCACGTCCTTGTGGAAGTGCATGTCGAAACCCTCACCCGGGGCCACGATGTCGTCGTTGTGCATCATGAGCAGCCCGAAGGCGTTGGCCTCGAGGTCGAAGTTGCCGGTGGCGGGGAAGGACTGCCGGGAGATGATGGCGGAATCGCGCCAGTGGTCCCGGTCCCCGGAACGAATGATGGCGAATGTTGTCATGTCACCAAGTCTAGCGTCCGGGGTGCCGGAGCACAAGAGTCCCCGACCTAATCGAGCAGCTGCTCCCGCAGGATCGACATCGGGATCGAACCCAGCGCCAGCGCCCGGGAGTGGAACTCGGGGACGGTCATGCCCTGGGCGACGGCGTCATCCCGCGTCTGCTGCCAGAGACGCTGACCCAGCGCGTAGGACGGGGCCTGGCCGGGCCAGCCGAGGTAGCGGTTGAGCTCGAAGCGCAGGTTGGCCTCGTCCATGGCGGTGTTCTCGCGGAGGAAGGCCTTGGCGTAGGTGGCGTCCCAGGTCATGGTGCCCTCGGGGACCTTCTTGCCCAGGTGGACGCCGATGTCGAGGACGACGCGGGCGGCGCGGAGACGCTGGGCGTCGAGAAGCCCCATGCGGGTGGCGGGGTCCTCGTGGTGGCCGAGCTCCTCCATGAGCTGCTCGGCGTAGAGGGCCCAGCCCTCCCCGTGGCCGGAGTTCCAGCAGGCGACGCGACGCCACAGGTTGAGGTTCTGCCGCTCGAGGAGGGTCTGGCCGATCTGCAGGTGGTGGCCGGGGACACCCTCATGGAAGACGGTGGTCAGTTCCTGCCAGGTGTGGAACTTCTCCTGACCTGCGGGGACGGACCACCACATACGGCCGGGACGGGCGAAGTCATCGGACGGCGGGGTGTAGAAGATGCCGCCGGTGCCGGCCGGGTCGATGCAGCACTCGATGGTGCGCACCGGCTCGGGAATGTCGAAGGCGGTGCCGTGGAGGGCGTCGACGGCCCGGTCGGCGGTCTTCTGCATCCACTCCAGCAGGGCGTCGGTGCCGTGCAGGGTGTAGTCCGGCTCGTCGTTGAGCCTGCGGTAGGCCAGGCGGACATCGTCGGTGTCGTAGAGCTTCCGGGCGATGGCCTGCTGCTCGGCGTCGATCTCACGGAGGCGCTCGAGGCCCCAGGTGTAGGCCTCGTCGAGGTCGACGGAATCACCGACGAACAGGTGCGAGAAACGCTGATAACGCTCACGGCCGACGGCGTCCTCCTTGGGCGCGTGGGTGGCCAGCTGCTCGCTGAGCCAGTCGGCCATGTCGGCGAAGGCCTGCTTGGCGGTCTCGACCTCGGGGGCGTCCTTCGGCAGGCCGATCTCCTCGAGGAGGGAGGGCGACTCGACGAGGTCCTGGCACTGGGAGTAGACCTCGTCGACCTGGCGGACGGGGGCGACGTGGCCGTGGGAGGCGGCCTCGGCGAGCGACTCACGGTAACCGGCCAGCGCGGCCGGCACCTTGGACAGGCGGGAACGCAGGGCGTCGATCTGCTCCGGGGTGTCCGTGGGCATGAGGAGCAGGGTGTCGCGGATCGTCTGCACCGGCGAGGCGATGTTGTTCAGCTGCGCCAGGTCCTCGCCGTGGTGGTGGAGGTCGAGGTCGAGGCAGAGACGGTCGCGGAGGACGGCGGCGGTGACGTGGTCGACCTCGTCGAAGTCGTCCTCATCGTCGGAGTCGTCGGTGCCGTCGTCGAAGGCGTCGACGTCCGCGATCATGTCGCGGGTGCGGTCGGCGACGGCCTCCCAGTAGGTGGGGGAGAAATCCTGCAGCTCGCCGTCGAACCCGGGGATGCCCCATGCGGTGGCGTCGGTCGGGGACAGCGCCGCCAGGTCGTAGACGAATCCCTCGCACGATGCGTCGAGAAGCGAAGGCGAACGCTTGATGTCGGCACTCATAGCAGGTCAGTGTACCGGGGGTGACGCATTCAGTCCCATTTACGGCCCGGGGCCTGCCAGGAGCCGAAGGCGTCGAGCACGGCGGCGGGGGTGTCGGCGACGACGAGGCAGTCCACATATTTCGGGCGGAGGAAACCCTCCTCGACCGCGCGGTGCAGCATGGCGATCTGCGGATCCCAGAACCCCTCGACATTGCACAGGGCCACGGGACCGCGGATGTGGCCGAGCTGCTGCATGGTGAGCACCTCGAAGAGCTCCTCGAGGGTGCCGGCGCCTCCGGGCAGGGCGATGAAGGCGTCGG
>LSQX01250118.1_pt1 | contig 16958 bp, 13 predicted proteins | sample 654561 | NCBI WGS metagenome assembly LSQX01 (sample SAMN04489861, study PRJNA283612) | anaerobic digester metagenome | isolation source: 4 biogas reactors fed with cattle manure at either 37C or 55C with and... | place: Denmark: Kongens Lyngby | collected 2014
AACAAATAGTACATATATGATCAGGATAACTCTTGCGAGCATAAATCGTTTCCTCCGGTCTTTATCATTGTCTTACGCGTGAAAATCTCTGCCCCGTATCCGGCGTGAAGCCTGTGGAGAGTATCCTGCGGCAGCGGCCCGGGTCAGGGAAAGAACCCGGAGAAGCAGAGCTTTTTTGCGTGCAACGTCTATTTTAATAGGTATGAGACTGGGGTGCAAGTGAAAAAACACGGCAGTCAGAGGCGAAAGAAGGATACAAGGTATGCTTTTCTACTGTATGTGCTTTTCAGTAAAAACACATGACAGTCAGAGGCGAAGACAAAAGGGGAAGGAAAAACAGAGCAGCTGAGCGCAAAAGCGTCCAGCTGCTCTGTTTAGATTCATTGCGGATTACAGAAGTCCTGCCTCCTGCATCTTCATGGCGCGGACCTTGGTGGACAGGCCGAAGAGGGTGATGAAGCCCTCGGCATCGTGATGGTCGTAGAGGTCGCCGGTGGTGAAGGAGGCGAGGCTCTCGCTGTAGAGGGAGTAAGGGGAGGTCGTGCCGGCCTTGATGATGTTGCCCTTGTAGAGACCGAGCTTGACTTCGCCGGTGACATATTTCTGGGTGGACTCGATGAAGGCCTGCTCCGCCTCACGCAGAGGGGAGAACCATTTGCCTTCGTATACCAGGCTTGCGAACTTGTGGCCGATCTCATCCTTGAGTTCGTAGGTCTCGCGGTCGAGGATGAGCTCCTCGAGCTGCTGATGCGCCTCCATAAGGATGGTTCCGCCGGGAGTCTCATAGACGCCGCGGGACTTCATGCCGACGACACGGTTTTCGACGATATCGATGATGCCGATGCCGTTTTCGCCGCCCAGCTTGTTGAGCTTGCGGATGATGTTGGCGACGCTCATGGCTTCGCCGTTGAGGGTCTTGGGAACGCCCTGCTCGAAGGTCATGGTCACATAGGTGACTTCATCGGGAGCCTTCTGGGGTGTTACGCTCAGGACCAGCAGGTGGTCATAGTTGGGCATGAGGGCCGGATCTTCCAGCTCCAGGCCTTCGTGGCTGATGTGCCAGAGGTTCCGGTCACGGCTGTAGCTGCTGTCAGCGGAGAAGGGCAGGTGGATGCCGTGCTGCTTGCAGTACTCGATCTCGGACTCACGGGAATCCAGTGTCCACTTGTCGTTCCTCCAGGCGGCGATGATCTTGAGATCGGGGGCCAGGGACTTGATGCCCAGCTCGAAACGGATCTGGTCGTTGCCCTTGCCGGTCGCGCCGTGGGCGATGGCATCGGCGCCGGTCTCGGCGGCGATCTCATCGAGAAGGCCCATGACGGAGGCACCCGTCTCCAGGTCGAGGGCGCCGGTCGGCTCATCGGCGAGGATCAGTGCCGGGCGGCGCACGATCGCGCGGGCGATCGCGACGCGCTGCTGTTCGCCGCCGGAAAGTTTGAGGATGCGGCGGCAGGCCAATCGTTCATCCAGGCCCACTTTCTCCAGCAGCAGCAGTGCCGCTTTGCGCTTATCCCGGATCGTCTTGCCCGAAGCCCGCATCGACAGCTCCACATTTTCCACGGCGGTCAGATGGGGCAGCAGGTTGAATTGTTGAAAGATCACGCCCACATACCGGCTGCGGTAGCGGTAGCGATCGCTCTCGCGGATATCTTTACCTTTGAACAGGATAACGCCTTCACCGGGAGAGGTAAGCCCGCTGAGCAGCGAAAGCAGGGTTGTCTTTCCTGCGCCGGAACGGCCTGTGATGGCGTAAACCTTTCCTCCCTCAAATTCATAATCGAGCCCTTGCAGTATTTTTTCGCCTTTGCCGTAAGAAAACCCGATCCCTTTCAATGACAGGATGCTCATATCTTCTTTTCCTCCTCCGTTAATCCCGGTTAGCCAGTATCGTCAGCGGGTCATACCTCATTACAAAGATAATTCCTGCCAGGCTCGACAGGATGGTCAGCACAATCCCGATGCCGATCAGCTTCAACAGGATACCGAGATCAGATACCACGTTCTTTGCAGTAACGGATATTTTCACGGGTACGGTAAATCGTTGTTTTTTGCAAGTACTTTTTCCCGGTAGATCTAGTCTACAATAAATAGGTTACCGCAAAGGCGATCACCACCTGTGCCAGTTAAAAGCAGTACTGTTGCATCCTTGCTAAACAGTGAGAAAGTACCCTGAAAAACGACATCTTTCTGACATCATACTGTCAGTGCAGTGTGCTATTATTCCTAGAAAATCACCAGATAAACCAACTCCTCAAACAGAGGGGCGACTATCTCAAGAAAGGCCGGGTGCTAAGCCATGAAAAGGTTTTCGGTTTTCCTGATTGCTGTGTGCTTTTTGGTATTGTCGGGCTGTAGCGATTCAGGTTCTTCAACCGATGTTGACAACGGGTCCCTTGATGTAGAAAAAGGTCTTTTCGGTGTGACCATCACGCTGCCTGCTTCAATGGTTGATTCTGAAGATATCGAAGCTACCATTCAAGAAGCCCGAGAGCAGGGGATCAAGGATGTGGTATTGAACGACGATGGTTCGTTGACCTACAGGATGTCCAAGTCTGTACATAAAGAATTAATGAAAGAACTGCGAGAAAATTTTAATGACACTGTGGAAGAAATGATAGCGGACGACGACTATCCATCGATCAGGGATATCCACTACAACAAAGAATTGACATCCATCACCATGCTCGTGGAAAAAGAGATATTTGAAAACAGCTTCGACTCTTTTGCTATTATGGGTTTGGGGTTAACTGCTATGTTTTACCAGATATTCGATGGTGTCCAAAGTGACAATCTTTCAGCGACTATTGATGTCGTCGATATTGACACGGATGAAGTATTGGATACGGTGGTATACCCAGATGATCTGGACAATACTGACTGATAGTAAAATGATTAATCCAAAAAAGGTGGTGTTGGGCTTGAGAAAATGGTGTTTCATGATCATTTTATGTTTATGTTTGCTTATGTCATCTTCATGTACACCTAGCGGTGATGGTGACTCTGGGAAAAGAAGTGCGGGTGGTGTAAAACAAAGTGAAGAAAGTGGCAAGGTGCTTGAGCAGGTTTCGGTAGACGAACAGATCATTCTAGATTACGAAGGAATTAAGATAACAGTCAAGTCTCTGGTTATGGATAAAGTCTGGGGGCCCCGCCTCAAGGTTCTTGTACAGAATGATCGCAATGATTCTGTGACTGTTCAGGTAAGGGATCTTTCGATCAATGGCGCCATGATAGATGGTATTTTTTCTTGCGATGTGACCGCCGGTAAGCAGGCAAACGATGATATCACCTTCATGTCGTCAGATCTCGAAATGGCTGGGATTAAGGTGATCAAAGAGATTGAATTCAAATTCCATATATTCGAGTCCGATTCCTGGGATACGATTTTTGATTCAGAAACGATCACGATTACCACTTCAGCAGATAGTTCCTTTAACCAGATATTCGATGATAGCGGATTAGTTGCACTCGATCAAAGGGGCTTTAAAATTGTGATAAAATATCTGGACAGCGAAGATAGTTTTTGGGGAGCGGATATCTACGTTTACATTGAAAACAACAGCGATACAGATGCCACTATTCAGCTCAGGGATATGTCTGTAAACGGGTTTATGGTTGATCCCATCTTTTCGTCCGAAGTGCTGTCTGGCAAAATTGCATACGATACGATTACTTTTATGGAAACTGATTTGATTGAAAATGATATCGACAGCATCGATAAGTTGGAATTCAAATTTCATATCTTTGCCTCATCTGACTGGGACACTATTTTTGATTCCGATCAAATAGTGGTCGAATTTGAGAAGTGAAGGAGGTAAAAACATGCTGGTTATTGCAATTATTATGCTGGCCTTGGGTCTTTTGGGGATTATCATGTCAGGTATGATGTTCGGTGACATAGGTATCGCAGCTGCTATTGGTGCCATCACAGCACTACTGTCCGGCATTGGTTTTATCATTGTTCATCGGCGTTTGCAAAATCGTAGTTGATCGGGTAATGCCATGCTGGGGCTAAAGGATCCAGAGAAATGGCATAGGAATCGAAACTTCATCTTCTGTCGAATTAACAAAATGAGTAATTTGAACCAATGAAGTAGAAGCCCGCGGAATAGTTGAACTTTCAAATTTTGCAAAATTGAAATCGTACAGTGAAATGGATTAGTGGAGGGAAGTATCGTTCTTCGATTGCCTGCTCTATAGATAAATATAACTGACTGAAGGAAAAAGGATGATCGAATCCAGTATCCATAATAGACTGGTTGGACGGGGCGAGTGCTGGTTTCGGTCGTCGAAGCAGCTGTTTTACTTCGTCAGGGATCCAGAGGCAAATGCCTTGGTGGGTTGTAAACGGGCCCAACTGCGGAGTAAAGAATGAATGAGGCTAGGGGAATGCTTGAATGAACCCTTTTAGAACTAGCTTTAACTATAATGTGCATAATTATTTAACTCCTTAAAAAGGACCAGTTGGAAATTGACACAGCAAACACAGATAGCTGCTGAAAATGGTTGTAGGTAAGGAAAATATTAGCTAAAAATAAAAGGGTACAAAATGCAAAGACAGAATATTAAGGAAGGAAGAAAAATCGCAGTTTAAGCTTTTGTAAGATCAAGGAGTGCAATTGCTGATGCAGGCGGGTCCTTGTTTGATGGCCCGAAAAAGCATGAAGGCTTATTCATAGCAAGCTTGAGGCACGGTTTTAACATTTTGCAATAGCAAATATCATTTTATTCTTGTGAAAGTAATAAACGGCCAAGCAGCTAACCACCATGAATATATTTCCAACAATGACTACAACAATAAAAGCAATGAATAGACCGAATTCTAAATATACAAAGGTAAATCTGACAGAGGATAGCCCCTTTCCCAGATTTTGTGCCATTTTGATACAAGGTAGTTATCTATTTGCACACGTTTACTGGTGACTATTCCATAAACTTGATATAGGGTTTAAGTGCAAAGTGATCGGAGGGAAAGATATCAATGATTCAAAGCGACCAAATGGTAATTGTTAAATGGAGAGAAAGAGTCATTGGGACCTTAATTATGATGATTGTTTGCCTAGTGGTAACAACATTACTGTTGATCAACCATTCATTAAGCAAGCAAAATCTTTTGAATCTACAATCGTTGTTGTCTCTAATCACTTTATTACACTCTATTTTTATTGGTGCTTTAGTCCACTCATTATATAAAAAAGCAGTCGTAGCTTTTGGGATAGGTGTATTTACCTTAGTTTTATCATTCTTTGCCATGGGTGTAGGGACGTTTCTTTTTACTTTTTTCATATTATACAAATCTAAAACCATTTTAAAGAAAATGCAGGGGCAAAAACAGTGAGTTAATCGGCTAGAAAACTGAGACATGGGGATATAAGGATGCCGCAGCCAGCTTATCTAGTGAGTTTAAGGTTGATTGGAAAAGGTAAAACTTCGCAATCAATAAAGTGTCATTGATATCCAGCGATGCACCAGTTTTTCTTAGTGTAACGGAGTGTGGTGAAAGAGGATTATGCCAGAATGGTATTATATGGTCGATGGTTTCGTAAAAGGTCCTATTTCCCATGGTGAAATGGCTGAAAATATTGTTTCAGAGAAGCTGGCATCAGACACACTTGCATGGACAAAGTCTATGGAAAAGTGGAGATCTGTAAAGGATATTGATCTTTTCAAAGATATGTTTTTGGATAGTTCAGCTCAGGTTACGCTATTTGAGCGTGAGATAAAAAGTAGTGAAACAGATGATGGGCCACTGGATGATACTATTATCAAAGATGATGATCTGACTTGCCGTATAAGTACTGATACCCCGCGTCCCTGGGTGCGGTTTTGGGCCAGGGCTTTTGATTACACATCATTTGGATGCTTTGCTGGTTTTTTTGCGGGGATTTTTATATATATGGTTGATCCATTATTTATGTTTTCGAAAATATGCGGAATCACCGTCCATATTTTATTGATGGGTTCATGGATTTTTGTTGAGGCGTATATGCTATCTGTATGGGGCACGACGATCGGTAAATGGTTGCTAGGAATTTCGGTTAGTGATCACGCGGGGAACAAATTATCGTACAATGCAGCGCTGAAACGTAGTCTGCAAGTGTGGGTAAAAGGATTAGTCTTTGGGCTTCCTATCATTTCGTGGTTTGGCATAATTCATTCTTACGAACAACTGTGTGGTGAGTGGAAAAAGACTTCGTGGGATCTCCATGGGGGACATGTTGTCCAACATAAAAAATTGAACTTTTTCGGTGTTGCCATGGTTGTAATTGTTTTAACAGCGTTGTTTTATCTAAACAATTTTATTGGAATTTGATTATCGGCATTTGGTGAGGGGAAATATGAAAAAGCTTAGCAGGTTTAAATGGGATTGTAATGACCAGTATGTGATGCTCCAGGAACGAATGATAGAAGAACTGGTTGAGGGCATGTATATATCCATCAAAGACCATTTCCTGAAAGCTGCTGATCTCCTCGGTGTTAAGACAGATCTCTCCAAAGGTCTAAATAATATTATGGCCGGGGATCTTCAGGGACTTTCTTTCGCTTATGACATAATAGCGGCATGTTATCGGCATAATTATGGGAAACGAGAAGGCCAGCTAACGCTTCTTTGGGAGGAAGAATATGTAGGCGAATGGCGGGGATATTGGGATGATGAGATTGCTGACTTAATGGGCAACAATGATTTTAACCGCTCCATCCTGGAATGTTTGGTTTACAAGAATGAATCACCTGCCATTTCAGCAAAGCAAACTCTTATTCAGTTGCTTGATGATCGCTATGGGATCAATTGGCAACGCATGTTAACGCATGAGCGTAGCAGAGCAAAGGATGACACAACGAGCGAAGAGAATTTAGCACCGTTTGTTGAAAGCGTTGAGCATCTTTATGGCAAGAACCCCTTTAGAATTCTGGGCTTGCTTATCAACAGTGAAAACCAAACTGCCCATCAAGAATATCAACTACTTTTTAATCGCGCGGAGGTCGGCCGGGATGTCGACATCAAAAAGATTTATACGTTAAATCCGGCAAAATGCGACTCAGTAACAATAAGGAATGCCTACAATGCCCTCAATAGTTTGGAGGACAGATTGAAGTATCGTCTTTTTTGGTTTGGAGCAGGCGATCTGGATAGTGAGCAGGCTTATAGGAATATGGTAAACGGGCAAGAAGAGAAAGCTTACACCATGTGGCTTGAAAGTTCCGATGAAAACGATTATTTTGCATTGCAGAACATTGCTATCTACAAGCATCTTTCATGTATCAGTAAAAACCCTATGGCTCATGTTGATCCTGATAATAGTTGGCTGGACGCTCTTTCCACCCAATGGGGTGAACTGCTAGGTGATTCTAATTTCTGGGTTCACCAGGAGCATATGGAACGGCGATCTGGCTGGCTACCCCAGGCATCTCACGACGATATCAAGAGGACAGAAAACAATTGTTGGCGTGATATCCTCAATATAAATGTGGAACTTGCAATAATATATTGGCAAAAAAAACAGTATGTGGCTGTTTACAATCACCTTGAGCTTATCAGAGCGTCGGGATTTTCCCGAGATGCTGTGGTAAAAGCGGAGTCAGATATAATTATGTTTGTAGAAAGCAAAGTGGATGAGGACTGTAAAAATTTTATAGATGCATTAGCGCGAGATGTCAAGGATGTTGCTGAGCAAAAGAAGATCAAAGATGTTTGTTCTGAGCATCGCCAAAAGTTACAAAGCCATCTTTTGCCTCTAGCGTTACAGATCAACAATATGGATTTCGATCTTTATCTTTCGCAGTGTATCAGGGTAAGGATAGCAGAGGTTATAAGGGAGTTTGCTGTCATTTACTATAATAATAAGTTAAGCGATTATCTGGAAGCTGAAGAACTTATAGCGTTGGCTCTTTCCTTGCTGAACGGGGATGATCCGGAATATTATCGGATGAAAGCCGATCAGGATACTATAGCAAAGAATGCAAGACTTGCAGGATATCCCAATCGTACATCGTTCAATGTGAGTGCTGCCAGAGCGGAAGAAGACAACATAATTGAGTATTTCGAAGAAGGTGAACTTATCAAAGCCGCCCGTGAAGGCGATATGGACAGGGTAGTATCTTTTCTTAAAAGCGGTGCAGATGTAAACTTCAGGGATGAAGACGGGGAAACCGCTTTAATAGCGGCGGCGTACAAAGGACATGCAGTTATCGCAGGGATTTTGATCAATGCGGGTGCGGCAATTGATATTCAGGATAAATCCGACCCTGGACCGGGTTATACTGCCCTAATGTGGGCTTCTCACGAAGGTTACGATGTGATAGTCGGTTTACTATTGGAGACCAAGGCTGATCCCGATTTACAAACAGATCGCGGGTATACAGCCCTGATGTTGGCTGCACAGCAGGGGCATTACAAAACAGTATTACAACTGCTGAACCATGACGCCAATGTTTTTGTAGTCAACAACGATGGAGAAACAGCTATGACACTAGCGAGAAAAAGAAAGAAAGGGGAAATAGTTGATCTGTTAAAACCGCTTTATAGCCAGAGCGGTCGATCTAAAAATGCAACGGGCGACACCTTGCTGATGCACGCTGCCTATAACAACATAGCAAGCCTGGCCAAAGAACTGTTGGACTCTGGTGTAAATATTGATAGCATCAATGTAGAAGGTAAAACAGCTTTAATCTGTGCAGCCTGCAGGGGCAATATGGAGATAGTTAGGATGTTGCTCGATCATGGTGCAAACATATGGATAAAAGACAATCGAGGAATGACAGCATATAAATGGGCTATTTATACGAAAGAATCAGAAATAGCAAGGTTAATCAAGCAGCGCAGCGGTATCCGCGGGGTTTTCATGTAATTAGAAAGAGCGAACCAGGAACGGGGAGAGCAGTAAATGATAGGCGAAGTGCAAATCAGCAAAACGACAATGGCGGCAATTGCTTTGGAGGTTTGGCGATTACATAAAAAACATATTGTGGGAAGTGGCTTTGAACAAAGAACGCCACTGGTATTTAGCTTGCAGAGGATAATGCGTGAGCTGAAATTAGCTGGTATCGAATTTGTTGAATTTGAGAATGTTCCTTATGATGGGGGCCTGGCTGTGCATGTTTTAGACACAGTTCAAGTCCAAAACGACCGCCAGGGTCAATTAATCATTACGGAAACCATTGAGCCCATGGTGTTATGGAAAAACCACATGATCCACAATGGAAAAGTAATTTTGGCGCATTCGGCATTAAAGGGAAAGGAGCGGTAGGCAGATGGGTAAAGCTATTTGTTATGGGATAGATCTGGGAACTACGAACTCGGCTATCGCAGTAAGCACTGGCACCGGTGATGATATAAAAATTATCAAAAACAGGGATCAGATGGAAGTGACAGCTTCTGCTGTCAGGATAGAGAAAAATGGCAGCGTACAGGTGGGGCGTAGGGCCTATGAAACGAATTTTGTAGATCCCGATAATGTTGCCACCGAGTTCAAACGATGGATGGGAAAACTTGAAAAAAAACTGTTCAAGGCTTCCGGCCGCTCAATGAATGCTGAAGAACTTTCTGCAGAAATTCTAAAATCTTTATTAGCGGATGCAGAGAAACTGTCAGAAGATAGGATCAATGCTGCCGTGATCACTGTGCCTGCCGCGTTTGGAAATTTGCAATGCGAGGCAACAGCACAAGCAGCTGCACTGGCTGGTTTAGAAGAGGCCCCATTATTGCCGGAACCGATTGCCGCCGCGGTAGCTTATGGAATGGATAAAGACAGGGTAAACCAGAATTGGCTTGTTTACGATTGGGGCGGTGGAACCTTTGATACAGCAATTGTCTCGACTCGTAATAAACGATTACAAGTTCTGGCTCATCAAGGCAATAATTTGTTGGGTGGTAAAGATATCGATAATATTTTAATAAAAAATGTACTTATGCCAGAACTGGAGCAGAAATATGATTTGCCGAGTATCTCAGAAGATCCTATTGCATTTCACCACCTGCGTCAATATTTAAAGGGCAAAGCTGAAGAGATCAAAAAAGAGTTAAGCTTTAGCGATGACGTGGCTGTGTTTGAACTCGATGTTGGTAAAGACAATAATGGTAAGCGGATAGATTTGGAATTTAGCTTTACTCGTAGGGTCTTTGAAGAATTGATCAGAGGCTTGGTAGATGAGACGATTGTTCTGTGTAAAAAAGCTCTGGATGAAGCCCGGTTGCTGCCGAATCAAATAGATCGGATTATACTTGTAGGCGGAAGCACCTTTATTATTCCAGTGCGGCATTCTCTTCTGAAATCTTTTGATGTCAAGTTGGAACATTCCCATGATCCGATCACTGTTGTGGCCAGGGGTGCGGCTTTATTTGCGGCAACTGCTCCCCAAAAAGCAAAAAAGGTAAAAGGAAAAGGCCGTCATGAAGGGGTGCTCCAATTTGAATTGAGCTACCCGCTTGAATCAAGCGATGAAAGATGTCCAGTTGCGGGTAATTGCAGTGATACCTTAGGTGTTAAGGGATTACAAATTAAGATCGAAGCAAAGGATAATTATTGGAACAGCGGTTGGGTTGATGCTGATGAAGGTTATTTTGAGCTGGAAGTGCTGTTGCTTAAGGATAAAAGTTGCCGGTTCTGGCTTTATGCTCGTGATGGTCATGGTAGACTTCGTGAAGTTGAACCAGAAGGTTTTACTGTAATACAGCGGCCTGTGGTAACAGCGGATCCCCCTTTATCTCGTTCTATAGGTTTGGAAATTGTGGAATTGAGCGGAACGAAAACGACAATGGATCCCATTTTTAAGCGCTCCACTCCAATTCCTGCCAAAGGGCTTGAGTGGAGTGGCACCTACCGGACTACCCGGGACTTGCTACCCACCCATGATAACCCAGAAGAGTATATCGCTTTGAAAATATATGAAGGTGAAAGTGGGGATCCGTCAAGAAATGATTTTGCTGGAGCAATTGTCATTCGCCCTCATCATCTGGAAAGACCGCTGTTTAAAGGAAGTGAGCTGGAATTGCATGTAAATATTGATCAATCCAGATTGATCAAAGCATGGGCGTACGCGCCAGCTTATGAACTCAGTTTCTTCAATTTATATGAAAGAAACGTGGGAACGGAAATAACCTTTGAAGATGAGATTCGCGAAAAGGTAGATCAGGTTTACGATGTTATCGCAACCTTGAAGGAGGAATTGGAGACAAGGGATGATTCGCCCTTGCTGGATCGATTGGACCAAACACAGGAAGCTGTTGATCACCTTTTGGCGGATGTAAGAGATCTGTGTTTGGATAAATACTCCATGGTTGATCAAAAAGAAGAGATATATCGCCGCTTGGCAAAAATTAAAGAGGAGCTATATTGTGTAATTGATGCTGAGGTAAAGCCCCGGCATGATGAGCTTATTGACAGCGATAAGATGAGGATCAGTGCATCGATTAAACAGATTGAAAATGATCTCGAGAAGCTTTATGGCTTACCTGATCTTACGAAGTATCAGGAGGCGGCGATAGAAAAAATAACCGAAAAATTGGAAAAGATCAAAGAAGATGGCCTTGATACAACAAAGATGCTTAGAATAAATAGACTGCAAGATTCTCTGGATGATCTGGAAAGGGATATCCTTTACCAACAGTTATGGTGGTGGAAAGAATATCTTGATTGGCTTTCCAGACCTGGGCATCAATTCAAAGATGAAGCGGTGGCAGCGGAACAATTGAAGAAAGGAAAATCGGCCCATGATGATGGAGATGTTGAAGAATTAAGAAACATCGTGTTTTATTTATTGCAACTGCTTCCCGAGGACGAAGTGACCAAAATAAAAAAAGGCATGCTTGAAGCCAGGGTTACGAGAAAGAGATATTCATGAATATGGGTAATGACTTTATCTCGGCAAATCGAAAACCTTCTTTTCCCGCTGAAACCATACTGCCCGGCCATGTAACTATAAACCGGACTTATTTCTGTCAGGATGAGCTGGAAATATACGAGGCTAAAACGGCGGATGATCGATGCTGTACGGCTATTTTATGGCGTTTTTCAGATGCTGGGATATCCCGGTTATTGCTTGATCTTCAACAAAAATGGTGGTCCAGTCTAGATCTTAAAAGCCAGATGGATCTTTTCCCGATGGGTAAATATTTTTACCTTTGTGGCCTAATAGAAATGAGGGTGGTTTCCCTGGAGTCACTGCCACAATACCAGAAAGGTATTTCTTTTCCCTTAGATTTTACCCTTAAAGTAGTGTCCGAGCTATGTGCAGCAGGTAATAAGGCTATGGCAATGGGTTTAAGATGTTGTGTGCATCCAGCATTGATCTGGCTAGATCCAGATGATAAGCCTATACTACCGATTATTGTAGAAGGGGGCAAGCCTACAGATTCCCCCAAATTTTATCGCAACCTGATAGGCATCTCGCATGAAGAGGATGAAAGAGTAATATCTTTTATGCTGGGTTCCCTTCTTTATAGATTGTTGAGCGGAATACGGGTAGATATTCAGAAACAGGATCCCCAGATATCAATTGAAAATTTGCCTCCACTCTCCAAATGGAACAGGGAAGTAAGTCCGGAGCTTTCAAAGCTTGCATATTTTTGTTTAAGCTCAATTTGCTCACCGGAGCCTATAAAGATTGATCAGATAAGCGATGCTCTAACTAACTTAAGAACTTCAGAATGTCATTGCTCCCAGGAAAATCAGGCTTTAAAAAAACAAACAGAAACAATCTCAGATGCCAGGCCCATCAGGCATGGTCTTGCTGCTGTGGCGGGTATGCGATCGTTAAAAAAGCTTTTGGTCCAGGAGGTAATTGAACCATTCAAAAATCCAGGGAAATACCATAAATTTGGTCTGAACATACCAAATGGCATATTGCTATTTGGGCCCCCCGGTTGTGGCAAAACGTATATTGCCAGGAAGTTGGCCGAAGAACTGGGCTTCCATTATCAAGAAATAATTCCATCAGCGATTGCCAGTTCATATATCCATGGGACCACCATGCATATCCAGAAGTTATTTAGAAAGGCGGAAAGAAAAGCTCCATCCCTAATATTTGTTGATGAGATAGATGCCCTTGTTCCCACTAGGAGTGCCCTGATGGATTCCCAACATTTTAAATCTGAAGAGGTGTCCGAACTTCTAATTCAATTAAATAATTGTGCTGAAAAAAACATTATAGTCCTTGGCGCATCTAACGAGCCCAACAAGATTGATCCTGCCATTTTGCGGCCAGGCCGTTTTGATAAGCTAATTTACGTTGAACCACCAGACGAAGAAGCCAGGATTGCCCTTTTAGAACTATATTTAGAAAACAGGCCTGTTGATAGTGGTTTTAGCTGTCCTGGGTTGGCAAAAAAACTTGTTAGATATTCTTGTAGTGATATCCGACTTTTGGTAGATGAGGCTTCTCGTGTTGCTATTAAAGAAGATGCCAAATATATTGCTGAACTGCATTTCGCAAAGGCTATAAAAATAATACCTCCCTCTATAGAGCCGCAGGAGCTAATGCAGTACCGTCATTTTGGGGGAAGGGGATAGTAACGGAAAACAGATAGATTTATGATCGGGCAGATCTAAAAATCATTAGTTAAATATGAACAACAAAAGGAGAATTGCGTTGGTTGGTTTATTTATTATGCTGGGCGTGACAGCGACACTTGTGGTTATCCTCAATTATTTTCTCGATATAAAAATAGCGATTATAATAGCGGCTATAGTTTTTTTCGCTTGGTATAGATACAATTTAAAAGCAAGTACTGTAGGCTTATTCCATTCAAATCTTTTTGCCTATAATAAAGCAATAACAGCGGGGATGAGCAAAGCAGATGCAATTTATTTTATGGTTAAAACACGATATCCAGAGGTTAGCTCAAGTGAATTGTTGGGTGTACTCTTCAAAATCGAAAATATATTAACAGAAATTACGCCTATAATAGAGAAACGCTTTACTGAGCCAGACAAGGAATTAAAAATGTTTTTGTGTGCCCTGTTCTGTTATGAAAACAAGTTACCCTTCAATATGTTTACCACACAATTGCAAAACAAATATATAAGCCAAATAGAGAAAGAATACAAGCGAACGATTATCCGATCGGATGATTTCGAGCCCATATCCCATGATTGTATTACCGAGGAAAAGGACCATCTATATTTTGAACCTAAATGGCTAAAGTTAATTTCATCAGAATTAAGGCCTGATAAAAAACGGGTAAGTAAGATAGAAAAATTAAGAGTTAAACACAATATCTCGCATCATATGCTTTCGCAGCGCGTTATGAGTTCCCCGGCGATGACCCGAAAAGTACTAAGGAAAGAGCACGAAATATTTAAAGAAAGATATTTTGAAGTACCCGAAAAGGAACTGTTCAAAAAAATTCTTATTTCGAAGTTTCAGGACTTACCGGGTTTTGAAATATCGAAACAAGAACTGGATCAAGTGATGGAAAACATAGATTCCCTTGAAAAATTATGTGACTATGTAATTAACCGAGGAAAAAAGGATCTGAAGTTTCCATTTCCTTCGGATATCGGGGAAAAGATAGACGAAATTTTGTTACAAGAAGAATGTGAAAAGAAGGCGCCTGCTGAAAAAATTATTACATTTATGGAGCATGCATACTTTAAGCTTAGAAAGAAATACCCGGGAAAAGATGAACATTGGTATTTAGCGAACGCTTGGCTGAAAAGATATGGCGCTACGAAAGCGGCAAAACAAAAAGGGCCGGAATTGATCAGGATTATCGCCTATAAAGACACCCACCAGTTCGCTACTCTTGCTTCCCCCAAATCGATTAGAGGGCTCTCTCTTTTTTTGGTATACAAAGAACTTGGTGAAAAGTTTGCCCATTATTATGCTAGCGAATTTAACTGTATAATGGAGCAGGTTTTGAAATATTGATTAACAGTTTGCGGTAAAAGAAGGAATGTGTGGCTTTGAGCGCTTAGGAGGGGGAGAATTGAAACTAGCAAGTTGGAATATGTAAATATCAGCCCGTCTAGTAGCAATTGGCTGGGCGGGTACTGGGATGGGTGGGGTTCACTACCAGATTGTGATTCGAATGGACATTTAAAGGAAATGCCAGCAATGTGATTTGCAATCTGCAAAAGCCTGCAAACACTGAAACAATATTAATCAGGTGTATTAATAGGTGCATTTGGGTGCTTCAAGTATTGTTGGTATGGCTTGTAAGGGGAAGTGAAGGGGAATTGCAATAAAATGGCGAATTATAGATCAACGATCAAAACTAGGGGTTTTTTATTTATTGAGCTAAAAAAGGCAGCCGCCCTGCAATTACAAGGTTTTACCCCGAGTGATATTAAAAACAAGGTAATTACAGAAAACATTTTTTTGTTTAAAACCATTAACCGGCGCAAAGAAATTGCAGCAACAGTACTAGAAAGACTAAAGATGTTGGATGATTTTCTATGCGAGAAATTGATCGGCAACAACCTTGAAACTGGAAAGATGATTGCGCTTTACTCTATTATTAAAACAGACCGGTTGTTTTTTGAGTACATGCAAGAGCTCTTTCGCAAAAAATTATTGTTGAAAGATTATATAATATTAGACAGCGATTTCAATGCTTTCTTTCAACAAAAAATTGAACAGAGCAGGCAGCTAGCAGCCTGGACTGATTATACTTTTTACAAGCTGAGCCAGGTTTACAAAAAGATACTATTAGACGCAGGACTTGCTAAAAGAGGCAAAGGAGGGCTTGTGATCAGGCAGATCTTCATAGAGCCGGATCTCTGCAGGCATATTGTAGGTATCGGTGATGGATTATATTTGAAAGCGATGCAGGGGGAATTTTAGAATGAAAGCTATTTATGAAAGGTTGGAACAGATCTATCCCCTGATCATAGACCCTAGATTCAGACAGCATAAGGGCTTGGGCAATGAGATTGGCTTCTATATTTTCGATTATGATCCCCAGGATGAACTGATCGTCAGGGAATACCTTAGCTTTCTAAAGCGAAAAGTAAACACCGAAGGTTCTGAAATGAAGATCAATGAATTCGATCTTTACGAAATTGTGCTAAATGTTTTTTCTGAAAAAGGATATTTAGATAAGGTATGGGTTATGGAAGAAGAAAAAGGCACCGGGGCCATCCTGGCACCGCTAAAAAAGTCATTGCGTTTGACCCAGAGAAACGATCTAGTAGTGGATCATATCAGGAAGAACACCCGGCCAAACGATATTGTTTTCTTAACTGGAGTGGGTAAAGTTTGGCCAGTAATCCGCTCCCACACTATCTTAAATGCTCTTCATGCAGTGATCGAAGATGTTCCCCTGGTCATGTTTTACCCGGGGACCTATTCGGGGCAAGATCTGCATCTTTTTAATGAAATTTCCGATCAAAACTATTACCGGGCTTTCAAGCTCATTGAACGATAGGGGGGCCGCCTGTGAAATTAAAAGATATGTTTAAAAAGGATATCGCCCGGGATATTAAAGGCGTTATCAAGATTGGGCAAGAGGACGACACCAATGTTTTTCAGGAGTTGGATGAATATGTGGTGACCAAGGAACTGAACAGGCATTTGAGAACTTTTTTTGAAGCATATCAGAAGGGTATAGGCGATTATACAGACAAGATGGGGGTATGGATCTCCGGTTTCTTTGGAAGCGGGAAGTCGCATTTATTGAAGATCATCTCCTACCTACTGGCCAACAGGAAGGTGCAGGGTAGACAGGCGGTCTCTTATTTTGATGATAAGATAGAGGACCCCATGGTTCTAGCAGACATGAAAAGAGCCGGGGATGTCAGTACCGATGTGATCTTGTTCAATATTGACTCCAAGGCTGACACAGATTCGAAAACAGACAAAGAAGCCATTGTAAAAGTTTTCAATAAGGTTTTTGACGAGATGCAGGGTTTTTGCGGTTCGCTACCCTGGGTAGCCGAGATGGAACGCTACCTTCAAAAGGAGGGTATCTACAAGGCCTTTCAAGATAAATATGCGGAGCTTTCCGGGAAATCCTGGAT
>LSQX01232628.1_pt1 | contig 16956 bp, 15 predicted proteins | sample 654561 | NCBI WGS metagenome assembly LSQX01 (sample SAMN04489861, study PRJNA283612) | anaerobic digester metagenome | isolation source: 4 biogas reactors fed with cattle manure at either 37C or 55C with and... | place: Denmark: Kongens Lyngby | collected 2014
GATGTATATGGAACTAGATGTTGTTTCTGTCCATCTTTTTATGTTGATTCTAATTATATATACGGGATGTTGGCATATTTTCCATTGGATTCTACTGATAAGTATGGTTATGATTTTAAATTGTTATCTGGAAGCAGTATTTATAAAATATATCAAGTAAGACAAAGCATTGAAAATATAAAAGAGGGTCAAGAAAGGTTAAAAGAAACAGATAAATCTTATAATGAAAAAACAGATTTTGATAGGAAATTTGACAGTCTAAAAGCAGTTTTAAAGCGATAAGGTTTTACAAAGTAGGGCAGCAATTTCCACTGCCCTGCTTTTCCCTACAGTCAGTATTTTTTTCTGATTGCAGTAAAAATACTAAGTATTCTATGAAAGAAACCACCAGATCTGCCACAATTTGAATTGTGGCAGATCTATCGAAAATCAAGAAATCCTATAATCCTTTTAATCAAGGTTTTTTACTTTGCCAATTATTATTGGTTTTTCTTGTTTCAGCATTTCAAGGGATTGATCGAGCTTTTCTGGCGATACTACTACTATAAGTCCAATTCCAAGATTAAAAACATTACGCATCTCTTCATCTTCAATTTTTCCAACTCTTTGTATTAATTGGAAAATGGGAGGAGGTTGCCAAGAATTCCAATCTATTTCAAAAGAAAGATTTTTTGGTATAATGCGTTTTGTATTTCCTACGATACCGCCGCCAGTGATATGCGATATTCCTTTAATTAAGTTCTTTTCTAATAAAGGACTTATTGTATGAAGGTAGGATTTATGAACAGCAAGCAATGTCTCTCCAATCGTTTTTTCTAACTCTGGAACTTTGCTGTCCACAGTGAATTCTGAAAGCAATACTGCCCTCGCAAGCGAATAGCCATTGGTATGCAAGCCAGTCGAAGGCAAAGCAAGTAAAATATCGTCTTTTTTAATTGATTTGCCATCAATAATTCTGTCTTTTTCGACAACTCCGACAATAGTGCCGCTTATATCATATTCACCCTCAGAGTATATTGAAGGCATTTCAGCTGTTTCACCACCAATGAGGGCGCAGCCATTTTCTTGACAAGCTGTTACAAAGCCCGCAACAACCTGTTCTGCTATGCTGGGCTCCAACTTTCCCGTAGCAAAATAATCAAGGAAAAAAAGCGGTTTCGCCCCACAGCATAAAATATCATTAACACTATGATTTACAAGGCATTGCCCGATGGTGTTATGCGTATTTGTTAAAAAAGCAATTTTCAACTTCGTTCCAACTCCATCGCTGCTTGCAACCAGAATTGGGTGCTTATACTCTGGGAAACTTGCGTCATAAAAGCCGCCAAAATGCCCTATATCCGTAAGAACATTTTTATTAAAGGTCTTACGCACCAAGGGCTTAATTAGATTTACTGTTTCATCGCCGGCTTTTATATCGACACCAGCTGACTTATAAGAAATTGCCATATTAATCTTGCATTAATTCTTTTTCTTTTTGGGCGAGATCTGCCTCTACTTTTTTAATCAACTCATCAGTAATTTTTTGTATGTCATCTTCAGCTTTTTTTCTTTCGTCTTCGCTAATCTTTTTATCTTTTTCTAATTTTTTTACCGCATCATTTTGGTCGCGTCTAATATTTCTAATTGCGATTTTTCCTTCTTCAGCAAGCTTTTTTGATAGCTTAACAAATTCTTTTCTTCGCTCTTCTGTAAGAGGCGGGACGGGAATGCGAATGATGTTTCCGTCATTTTGTGGGTTAAAGCCAAGATCAGCTTCAAGTATCGCTTTTTCAATGTCTTTTAAATTGGATTTATCCCAAGGTTGAATCACAATAGTTCGGGCATCTGGAACAGAAATTCCAGCCATTTGAGAAATTGCTGTGGGAGCGCCATAATAGCTTGCTTTCACATTTTCCACAAGCGAAGCAGATGCCCTGCCTGTTCTTACCTTGCCTAATTGATTATAAGTAAACTCGGCGGATTTATCCATTAAATCGCGAGTATTATTTAAAATTTTTTTTATCTCTTCCATTGTTTCACCAATATTTTATTAATATTCTGAAATTAAACTTCCGACTTTCTCGCCTAATACTGCCTTTTTCAAATCTCCTTTCTTGGTGATGTTTAAGACAATGATAGGCATTTTATTTTCACGACAAAGCGTTATGGCAGTCAAATCCATAACCTTTAAACCTTTTTGAACTACATCTAAATAAGAAATTTGTTCAAATTTTATTGCATTTTCATTTTTTTCTGGATCAGAATCGAACACCCCATCAACTCTTGTGCCTTTGATTACGAGATCGCTGTGGATTTCTAAAGCCCTAAGCACCGCAGCTGAATCTGTTGTAAAAAATGGGTATCCAGTGCCAGCTCCAAAAAGAACTACTCTTTTTCTTTCTAAATGCCTTATGGCTTTGCGGCGGATAAGTGGCTCTGCAATCTGCTCCATCTTAATTGCTGTTTGAAGCCGAGTAGGAACGCCAATTTCTTCGAGTGCATTTTGAAATGCGATGCAATTAATAACAGTCGCAAGCATTCCCATGTTATCTCCCGCAATTTTATCAATCTTGTGAGCTGCGGCTTGCATTCCTCTAAAAATATTCCCACCGCCAATCACTATTGCTATTTGGACGTCTAAGTCGTAAATTTCTTTTACATCATTTGCAAAAGAGAACAGGGTTTCGGGGGAAATGCCAAACTGTTTATCGCCCATAAAAGCTTCGCCACTCAGTTTGAGTAAAATTCGCTTATATTTTAATTCTGCCATAGATTTTTTAATTCTTTGTTTTAGAAAAGTGCATTAATCAAAAATTTGTAGTAAAAAAAGCACTAAGTTATTATAATTTATAAAGATCCACCCCCTGCCCCCGCCAGCGGGGGACAATGATGTCATTGGCAACTTGCCCTCGATCTGAAATCCTATTGCCCCTACTCCCGCCAGCGGGAGGCAATGATGTTATTGGCAACTACGCAAATAAAGAAAAAACTTTCCAACTGCACAAGTATTTGGAAAGTTTTTTCACATAATATATTTCATTCAATTATTAGTCTAAAGATTCACCTAAAAAGTATCTTCTAAAGCTGAGAATTTTTATTTCAGCTTCCATTTCTTTAGAAATTTCATCTACAACGTCTTTAACAGTTTTAGCTGCGTCTTTCACAAAAGCTTGTTCAAGCAAGCACTGCTCTTGGAAAAACTTTTCTATTCTGCCTTGCGCAATTCTTTCAGCAATCTCTGGCTTTTTACCTTCGTTTATTGCGTGTTCTTTGTAAATCTCTATTTCTTTTTGCAAATGCTCAGATTGCACATCATCTCTTGAAATATAAGAAGGATTCATAGCAGCAATTTGCATAGCAATATCGTGTATTAAAGATTTTGCTTTTTCATTCGGATTTTTGCAGCTTAACTCAACAAGCACAGAAAGTCTGCTACCGGGGTGAATATAGTTTGCAATATATCCCTTGCTTTCAATAAATTCAAATCTTCTTATAGATATATTTTCACTAAACTTTGCTAATATTTCATTGTGAATATCTTGAACGGTATCATCGGAAATTTTTTGATTTAAAAGCTCTTCCATCGTTTTTACTTTTGTGTTCAATACTGTATTAACAAGTTTTTCAGCATAGTCAACAAAATCTTGATTTCTGGCAACAAAATCTGTTTCGCAGTTTAGTTCAACGATAGCGGCTTCGCTTGAGCTTTCATTTACTTTTGAAATTACTATCCCTTCGTTAGCAGAACGGTCAGAGCGTTTAGCAGCGGATGCAGCACCCTTTTTACGTAAAATTTCAATAGCTTCTTTTAAATCGCCGTTTGCTTCGACTAATGCTTTTTTGCAATCGCTCATACCGGCGCTAGTTTTTTCTCTTAGCTCCTTAACAAGTTGCGGTGTAATTTGAACCATTATTCTTCCTCCGTTTTTGTAATATTTGTTTCATTTATTTCAGCTTTTTCTTCAGCGCTTGCTTGCTCAATATCGCGTTTTGGCGCTCTACGCTCGCGAATTTTTCGTCTTACCTTCGTAGTTTCTTGAACTGTGGCTTCTGTTTCTTTAGCAATTCTATCATCTTCAGCAGAAAGATCTGCCATAGTCCGTTTTGCAATTTCATGTCCTTCAAGCACTGCGTCAGCCATAATTTTCGTAACCAACTCAACAGTTTTATAAGAGTCGTCATTTGCTGGGATTGGGTAATCAATATCGTCTGGATCTGTATTTGTATCCACTATTGCAAAGACTGGTATGCCGAGTATTTTTGCTTCTTTAACAGCAATATGTTCTTTTTTAATATCAACTATGAAGAGTGCGCCTGGCAATCTTGTCATTTCTTCAATTCCGCCAAAAACTTTTCTAAGCCTATCTTTTTCTCTTGTAAGCAAAAGTCTTTCTTTTTTTGTAATTTTATCGAAAGTTCCGTCTACCTCCATTTTGTCGATAGCAGCAAGCCTTTTAATGCTTTTTCTAATTGTCATAAAATTTGTAAGCATTCCGCCGAGCCATCTTTCGGAAACGTAGTTCATTTTGCATCTTTGCGCTTCTTGTTCGATAGCGCTTTTTGCTTGCAACTTTGTTCCGACGAAGAGAACAACTTTTCCAGTGCTGGCAATATTATAAAGAGCATCGCGAGCAATATCGATTAAGACTTGGGTTTTTCTGAGGTCGATGATGTGAATCCCATTTCTTTCCATAAAGACAAATTTTTCCATTTTGGGATTCCAGCGGCGGGTAAGATGCCCAAAGTGAGCACCGGATTCGAGCAGCTGCTCGATTTCAGCATAATGTTGCATTATTTCTCCTTTTGTGTTTAAAATTACATCTTTCAACTTACTTGCTCAACGAAATCGCCACACACAAGCAATCCAGATATAAATAGTTATTTAATAATTATTCTTATTATTTTTTTTATACAACTTTTTCTATTTTTTTTTAGAAAAAGAGCCAATTTTTAGCAAAGTGATAAAACTATTAACGTTTTGAAAATTGGAAGCGTTTTCTTGCTTTTTTAAAGCCGTATTTTTTCCTTTCGACTTTTCTCGGGTCACGAGTTAAAAGCCCTGCATCGCGTAAGGGTTTACGCAATTCCTCGTCAAGCTCGACAAGTGCGCGAGCAATACCGAGTTGGATAGCACCGGTTTGACCAGTTTTTCCGCCACCGCTTACTTTAATAGATACGTCATAACTTCCAAGCATATTTGCAACGTTCAGAGGTCGGTAAATCATAATGCGATGAGTCTCAACGGGGAAATATTCTTCAAGCGATCTTCTATTGACGGTGAATTTCCCTTTGCCTGATGCAAGTCTTACACGGGCTACAGAGGTTTTTCTTCTTCCGGTAGCAGAAAAATCTGCTGCTGATTTCATTAAATACTCCTTTTCTGTTTAAAATTTATTTTAATTATACTTCAATTCCAATGGTTCTGGCTTTTGGGCGCTATGGGGATGCTCGTTTCCGGCAAACACTTTTAATTTTTTAATCATCTGGCGTCCAAGACGATTTTTTGGCAACATACCTTTTACTGAATGGCGAAGAATAAAAGTAGGATTTTTCTTTTGCAAGTCAACAAAAGTTCTAAATCGCTCCCCGCTTGGATAGCCAGTATTATGGTAGTATTCCTTTTGCTCTGTTCTTTTACCTTTAAGTATTACCTTGTCGGCATTTACTACGATAACAAAATCACCACAATCAAGATGCGGAGTAAACCATGCTTTGTGCTTGCCTCTTAAAATAGTGGCAATTTGAGTGCTTAATCTACCTACTGTTTGCTCTGCCGCATCAACCACCCACCACTTCCTTTCAACGTCTTCTTTCCTTATGGATTTTGTTATTTTTGCTGTTGTTTCCACCAAATTCTCCTTTTTAACAATATTTTAATTAAAAGAATACAAAAATACTTACATTTTTTTTGAAACACAAATAATTTTACAAAATTACATTATTTTTTTCATTTCTAACAAGATCTGCCCAAAATAAAAACATCTAATTTGCACGAGTCTTTATGCCGGAAATAAAAACGTGGATTGGTTTTCTTTGGAAATTCCGATTTTGTTAATAGCTCTTCCGGTCGCGCGCTTGCTTTTTGATTTTAAAGCTATTTGGATTGTATCAATATCAGATGGATTATTTGGAATAAAGAAAAAATCAGTTAAATAGTCCCAGTCATCATTTCTCAAAGTAACAACTTCATCAAGATAAAAACTCACCCATTTTTCACCAATTTTTGAATTTGTCAGCTCCATTGATAGTTTTGAGTTTGTAATATCAATATATTCTTGGCTCAAATCAAATCCGATAAAACTTCTACCTAAACGCTTTGCAGCAAGTGCTGTTGTGCCAGTCCCGCTAAATGGATCAAGCACAATATCATTTTCATCAGTTGAAAGTAAAATAATCCTTTCCAGTAAATGAACAGGCAATTGGCAAGGATGCTCATCTCTATATTTATTATGCTTAATACGATGAATATCAGTCCAAACGTCTGACACTAAAGGGCCAAAAGGGTGCAATAAACTCTTTTTCCCACCGTAATCTTTTGCTAAAATATTTGATTTTCGCGTTCTCTTATGTGGAGATCTAAGTTCATAAAATTTAAAACCTTTTGGTTGCTTTGTATAAAAGAGAATGCCATAGTGTGCCGGTTGCAATGTCTTTCCCATTGGCGCTGTTGCCGCATCCCAGCTAATCCAATGCTTAAAATAAGCAATTTCATTCAAAAAAGAGGAATAGTAAGTTAGCCATTTTGGGATATTATGAACGAAAATTGAGCCACTTGATTTAGTTACACGAACCATTTCCTTAATCCATTCCATACACCAAGAAAGATACTCCTTAATTTTTAATTTATCTTTATTATTGTTATATTTCTTATTCAAATTAAAGGGTGGGTCAGCAAAAGTAATATCAACAGACTCATCTGGAATCTGCTTGAAAAGTTCCAAGCAATCACCTTGATGTATCTTATTAATCAGGTCGTCAAACAATTTTCAGCTCCTTTTTAATGAATTTTACAAATCTTTCTAATTCTTCTTTGTGAAATGTAAATACGTCAAAATAAGCATTAACCATTCGTTCTAAATCTTTTTTTCTAACATACCAGCCAATACCATCGACAAAACCGATAAATTTTGCATTAGGATAATATTTGTCTAAAAGTGTATTAACTGATATCTCAGTTTTAGATTTATCACCTTGTCCTGATGAAGTTGTAACTAAATATGAGCATTCAATAATTATTTTTGGATTTTCCCTATTAGGAATTATAAAATCCATTGTTCGCTTTCTATCGGGAACTTTTTCAACTAATTCAGTTAAATCACCCGTCTCAAAACCGATGCTAAGATCATTAAGAATTGATTTTATAAGCGTTTCTGGGTTATTCCCTTTTTTACCGCTATATGAACCTTTTTCCTTGTATCGAATTAAACTGTCTATCATTTCTGGGATTTCAAACTTTAGCTTCGATAAGCTTAATTTTTTTAATTCAAATAATGGAATTGTTTGCGTTAAAAACGGTATGGTCGCTCCTTCAAAAAAGAGGTTAACTATACCTTTTCTAAAAAATTCATTTTCTTTGATTAGCCTCTCAATTTTGTTATCAGACCACTCGCTTATACTCTCAATTCCGTGTCTTTCATCAATGTTCCATTTATCTTTTAAAACTAACCTGTTCAATTCTTCATCGCTTAAAACACGAATTATTGTAGTTAATCTTTTAAAATACTCATTAGAAAACCCAGTTAATGCTAAAAGGGCTCTTAATCCGTTTTCTTTTTCCAATAAAAAATTTTCGAATACTTTTTTAGTAAATCCACTATTCTCAGCTTCATTTTTTAAGAGAAGTAAAGTTTCTTTTAATGAGTTAATATACCCTTCATACTGCTGCTCAAAATCTTTATTAAAGAAGTAAAAAGTATTCTTTTCAATAACAGTGCTGTATTTTTTGTTTTCTAATTTCATAAATTATCCGATTTTCTTCACAAATTGACTTCAGCTCTCTTTCAATTTAATGAATTTTTTTGAAATGTTGATTCTAATTATATATTAATTATACCTTAATTATATCTTAATTTAGAAACTATAGGTTTTGCTTTTTAACAGCATTATATAATGCTATATTATTGCAAATTATTGATTTATATAGTATCAAGGAAAAGTAGTAGCGGTCCCGAGAGGACTCGAACCTCCGACACCCAGTTTAGGAAACTGGTGTTCTATCCTGCTGAACTACGGAACCGTTTAATTAGTTTATAGCGTCATTCCCGCGAAGCATATACCTACTCCCGGGATTCATTAAATATGTATTGAAAACAGCATTTGCGACAAAAAGCTTTACCTGTTGAGCATCAATTTGCTGAAATCCCATTATGGAAGAACGGTCAATAAGCATTTCTATGTTTTCATTTGAAATAATTCCAAGTTCTTTCATAGAAATAAGCTCGCCCCAAGCATCTTTTGTAAATAAATCTTTCTCCGTGTCGTGCAAAACTCGAAAAGACTCATTATTTGAAGCATCTGGCGATGGGAACAATCTTTCAGTAATTTCTGATTTATCAATAAGCCAACTCAGAGCGGTAGAAATCTCGGAATTTGAATATCCCTTTTTCTGCAACTCTTCTACATTCAATTCATTTAATGATTTATTTTGTTTAACCTGTTGAATTACGTAAACTATAATTTCTATAATTTTTTCATACATAAAATTGTCCATAATCATTTTTTCTTTTGTTATAACGAATGATTTATAATTTTAATGTATTTGCTTTCAAGCTCGTTCATAGCTTTCCTTTTTTCGTCTGTATTGTCGTTTAAACCGCAAAGATGCAACGCTGCATGAGCGGCATAGCGCATTAACTCATCTTGCAAAGAGACATTATGCTCTTTTGCCTGCTCTTTTGCAATTTCTATTGAGATATAAGCCTCCCCGTCAATTTCGTCAGCTTCCGAAAGAGAAAAACAAATAACATCAGTAGGATAGTTGTGATTCAAAAATTTTCTATTTATCCTCCTTATTTCTTTATTTTCGGCAATGACAAGCGAAAATTTAGCATTTTCATATCCATAATCAGAAAATACTTTTTTTGCTATTGCCACCAATTTTTTTCTTGGAATTGGCTTATAGCCCGAAGCATTTGTAATTTCAACAGTTATAGCCATTGTCAAACAAAAATGCTCTCTGTCAATGAAAGCTGCATTGCCGCCAGCAAGACAGCAGGGTCAAGATCGCTTAAATTGCCTTTTAAAATTTGCTTATTTATATTTGAAAACAATGAGCAAGTTGAATTTTTTCCAATGATTAAACTTGAAAGCAGCTCAGCAGTTTGATTAATAAAAATCACTTCATCTGGCTCGAAAATAATATAGTTAGTGCAGTTATGAAGCTCAAAATAACCATGATTAGTTTGAACGGAAATAAGAACGCCTTTCGCATCATCACAAAGTTGCACTTCATTAAAAATCGTAAAAGACAGCGATTGAAGATTGTTTTTATTGCTTAAACGCCAGGAGTATGAATTTTCAACCCTTTGAGATCGCTCGCCCAAAACGCTTTCAATTTTTTCAATATCTTCTTTATTAAAAACAAAGTTCATTGTTTTAAAATTTTTAAGTTATTTAATTAAAATCATCAATCTTTTCAATACAGTCCGCGTTGCCGCAAGTGCAGGTCTCATCTTTGGCATATTGAATCTTTCCATTCTTTTTATAACGCTCAAGCTCTTTAAAGCTCAGTTGGCGATAAGTTCCTGAGGAAACTACATTAAGATAAGCAATACTTTTAAAAATATCTACTTTGCAAAGAACTGCCTCTCCACAGCTATCCAAATCAACGATTGAATTTATTGGAGGCAGCTTTTTAAAGGCTTCAATGTAAGTTTCATATTCATAGAGCAAGCAGCATTTTAGCTTTCCACAATATCCACTCAATTTTGCAATATTATTAGAAAGCTGCTGAGTTTTTGCATGATCTAATGTAACGTGGTTAAAATCATTCGCAAAGCAAGAACAGCAGATAGTTCTACCGCAAGACCCAATTCCATCAATGCGTTTTGCTTCTTCGCGAGTGCTGATTTGCCTTAATTCAATTCGAGTTCTAAAGCTTCTTGCTAAATCTTTTACAAGATCGCGAAAATCTATGCGTTGAGGAGCTGTAAAATAAATCGTGAGACGCTGGCGATCGAACTGCCATTCTGCCTCAATAATTTTCATATCGACATCGTTTTGCTTAACAAATTCCTTTGTCTTTTCAATCACAAATGGCTCTTCTTCTCTATTGCTGTTGAATCTTTCAATATCCTCAGCTGTGGCGGTTCTAATGACTGAATATATTACTTTTTCATTTTTATAAATGCTTTTTAATTTCAATAAAGCTTCTTCACCAAAAGAATTAATATAGCCAAGGTCGGTGCCATTTTCTACCTCTAAAATAATAAAATCCGGCTTGGTAATCACAACGCCATAATCGTTCCTGTATATTGCTTTTCTTTTACACTTAAAGACTACCTCAATATAATCGGGAATCGAGTCGAACTCCTGATTCAATAGATACAAATCGCTTATATCGTCTTTTGCCGCCTTACTTTTATTGTCAAAAACCTCTATAATTTCTGTAGCATTTGCAACATTGCCGTCTCTTTTATTCTTATCGCTTTGTTCTATTATTTTGCCATTTTTTATTTCTTTTAATGTATTTTGCTCGTGCTTGTGAAAATGAGAAAAATTTGTATTATCACTATTCATAATTTACCTAAAATCGTTAATTATCATTGTCTCATAATCTTGATTTGTCAAAATAACAAAATTTTTCTAAGTTTCAGAAATAAATTTAAAAATATTAATTGATTTTGAACATTTTTATTTACTTGTGAAATAGATTTTTCTATTAATTCTATAGCTTGAATTAGGTTTTTACTGCCAAAATTTTTTGCAAAACTTTGTATATCTTCTTTTTGATCAATATTAACTATGAAATTTATATTCCCAGTTAGCGATACTGTGCTTGCGTCTCTAAGCCAAACTAATAAATGAAGCAAAACAGCGATATATTTCTTTTTATCTTTGCTTGCTAAAATATCGTCAATTCTGCTTGCCAATTCATACCTATAAACTCTTTTCCTTAAAGCAGTTCGGAGCAAATCGACAGCATCTTTTCTCAGTTTTTTTATGTCTTCGTTTAAAAATTCTAATGCAGCTTGGTAAGAGCCTTGCGCAAAGCAAGCAAAAAGTTTAGCATCTGTCTTGCCTACGCTTTGCTTGTTGATTAAAAGCTGCTCTAACTCATCTTGCGAGAGCGGCTGAAAAATTATCTGCTGGCACCTTGAAAGAATTGTCGGGAGAATCTGGTCTTGGCGTGCTGTTATTAAAATTATAGTAACGTCCTTATTTGGCTCTTCAAGTGTTTTTAAAAAAGAATTTGCAGATTCCTTTGAAAGCTCATCAGCGCGCAAGACGATTATAACTCTCCTTCCTGCTTGCATTTGCGAAAGGGATAAACTTTTCTTTAATTCTCTTATTGATGCAATTTTTATTTGTGAGGCGTTTGCAATCGCAATTTTATGATAGTAATCTTTTGCTTTTAATTTGAATTGAGCTTGAATTTCTTCAATTTGTTCTTCGGAAAGTTTTGAAAAGGAGCTATCGCTTTTACTATCCGATGATTTTCCAGCTGGGAGTGAATAAATGAAAGTCAAGTTTGGATGCTGCAAAAATCGGAACTGCTTACAGCTATCGCAAACTCCACAAGCAGATCTTTCGCCTTCTTGATTTACTGGAGAAAGACAATTAACAGTTTTTGCAAATTCAATCGCAACAGCTTCTTTGCCAATTCCTTCGATCCCAGAAAAGCAGTAGGAATTTGCAATTCTATTTTCTTTTATTGCTTTTTGTAAAACGTTCTTTACTCTATGCTGTCCAATTATATCGTTCCAAGCCATAAATTGCTTACTTAAAAAAACAGATTACACAAACTTAAGAAAATGGAATGAATCTAAAAAAAATATAAAAGGAATTAAATAAGAAAAGTTCGAGTTCCTTCTATTTGACATTGGGAAGGAGAAGAGGGAAAGAATGTCCCCCGCCAGCGGGGGACACTGTACTGTTCTGTGTTTCCTCCAAAAAAGAAGTCTCCCCCTTTGAAAAAGGGGGTCGGGGGGATTTCTCTGGATTCTTCACTACGTTCAGAATGACTGTTTCTCCCCGCCAGCGGGGGACACAGGACTGTTCTGTGTTTTCTCCTCCTTCCCACGTTCAAATGGGAAGGAGGAGAAAACGAAGAGAAAAGGGGATTGTAAATAATTTAAACGAGAAGCGTTGCAAGTAGCAATGCAACAATAGACATCAGCTTAATTAAAATATTTATTGATGGACCTGATGTGTCTTTAAATGGATCGCCAACAGTATCACCAACAACAGCTGCTTTGTGCGGCTCGGATTTTTTGAAATACTTTTGTCCATCAATTTCAACGCCATCTTCAAACATTTTTTTCGCATTGTCCCAAGCACCGCCAGCGTTTGCTTGGAAAATCGCTAAAAGCACTCCGCATACAGTAACCCCAGCTAACATTCCACCCAAAGCTTCTTTCCCAAAGAAAGGCAGAAAAGCTACAACAATGGGTGCAACAACAGCCAGCAAGCCCGGAACAATCATCTGACGAATAGCAGCTTTGGTGGAGATTTCAACGCATTTCTCATATTCTGCTTTTCCATCTGCGGCGTGAAATACTTCCAATTTATCTTTAGGCCATTGGTCTTGCTCTTTTTCACCCCATTCTTTTAGGACGGCTAAAGCGTTTTTAAGGGCTGGTATATCATTAAATTGTCGTCTTACCTCTTTAATCATCGACATTGCAGCACGTCCTACTGCTCCCATAGCCATAGCTGAAAATACAAAGGGCAATAAAGCACCGATGAATACACCAGCCATCACATTTGCTTTTGATATGTCAATAGATGAGATTTGAGCAGAAGTCATATAAGCACCAAAAAGCGCAAGGGCAGTAAGGGCGGCAGAACCAATAGCGAAGCCCTTCCCTATCGCAGCAGTAGAATTCCCGACTGCGTCAAGTTTATCCGTTCTTCCGCGAACCTCGGGTGGCAGTTCAGACATTTCGGCAATACCGCCAGCATTATCCGCAATTGGACCATAAGCATCAACCGCGAGCTGAATGCCAGTAGTAGCAAGCATGCCAACTGCTGCTATTGCAATTCCATAAAGCCCTGCGAATGAGAAGGCGCCGATAATAGCTAAAGCAATCAATATTACTGGTATAGTAGTGGAAATCATTCCAGTGCTTAAGCCGGCAATAATATTCGTTGCTGGTCCTGTTAAGGATTGTCGAACAACCTCCCGAACTGGTGGTTTGCCAAAGCCAGTATAGTATTCGGTAACCAAGCCGATTAACACACCGACTGCTAAACCGATTATCGTAGAAAGAAATATTCCGTTTGAACTTATGACGTAACTGCTTCCATAAAGGGCATCTTCAAAAAGCCAGCTATCAGGCAAAGCCCATTTAATAATAATATATGAAGCGACTAACATCAAAAAAGCAGCGACAAAGGTGCCAGCATTCAACCCCTTTTGCGGATTTCCGCCTTCTTTCACACTTACAAAAAAAGTTCCAATTATCGAGACTATAATCCCAGCTCCCGCGAGCAGTAAAGGAAGAACAACAGCGGAAAGTCCTTTAAAAGGTGTTGATTGAAATTCGGGTATAACAAAGAAAGTTGCTCCAAGAACCATTGTGCTGACTATTGCTCCAATAAAAGATTCAAAAAGATCAGCTCCCATTCCGGCGACATCTCCCACGTTATCTCCCACGTTATCTGCTATTGTAGCGGGATTCAGAGGGTGATCTTCTGGGATACCAGCCTCCACTTTTCCTACTAAATCTGCTCCTACGTCAGCAGCTTTTGTGTAAATTCCACCGCCAACCCTTGCGAAGAGCGCAATAGAAGAAGCTCCGAAGGAAAAGCCAGTTACAATAGTAACAACTTTCGCAAGCGCGTGCAGATTATCTCCTTCAAAAACATCGAACATAGTTCCATAAATAATAAAAAGCAAGCTTAAGCCAAACACACCAAGCCCCACTACTCCCATTCCCATTACGGAACCACCATTGAAAGCAATTTTAAGTGCTTTATTTAAACTTGTTATTGCGGCGTTTGTAGTGCGAACGTTTGCTTTCGTTGCAACTCTCATTCCAATATAGCCAGCAAGACCAGAGCAAATAGCTCCAACGAGGAAAGACACGCCAACAAGTGGAGATGAGTCCTCAAGAGAAGCACCTTGAACAGCGAGCAAAATAGCAACTATCACAACAAAAATAGCAATCACTTGATATTCTGCTTTTAAAAATGCCATAGCGCCTTTTGCAATAAAACCAGAAATTCTTTGCATTTTTTCATTCCCCGCATCTTGTTTTGCCACCCAAGAAGAGCGAAGATAAGTATATAAAAGAGCTAACAATCCTGTAACTGGTATAATGTAAAGCAGTCCAATCATAATTATTCCTTAAATATTCATAAAAAACATAAGCCAATAAGCTAATAATTTCTCAAAATTAAAAAAAAAAAATTAATTTTGTTCTTTTATTTATATTATTCACTATTCTTTGCATACAGGGCTTTCAAGGCAGAATTGAAATAAAGACTAAAATCATAAGAAATCTTGATTTTAAAAAAAATATTTTTTGCAATATTTCTGATTCTAAAAAGTATGAATATAAGGGCTGTTGGGCATTTCCGGGCTTTGTCGATAATCATGGCATTTGTTTGCCTTGTGTATAAATCAAATGAAAATAAAACTTTGTGGGATGTTTAGAGATAATAGAAAGAAAATCCCCCCGACCCCCTTTTTCAAAGGGGGAGATAGAGCAGCAGCGTCTTTCTGAACAAAGTGAAGAATCCAGAAAAGAAAATCCCCCCGACCCCCTTTTTCAAAGGGGGAGATAGAGCAGCAGCGTCTTTCTGAACAAAGTGAAGAATCCAGAGAACATTTCAACACCACAATCACACTGGATTCCTCGCTGCGCTCGGAATAACTACGTGAAAAATCCCACCAGCCCCCTTTTCCCTATCCTAAAAGAATCCAAGAAACTGTGCCCCTTTGGGGTTGAAACCAAGAGCTTTGGGAAAAGAAAGAATTTCACACAAAGCGGAAAATTAGTTTAATCTTCTGAAAATTGAATATCGTAAAGTTTTTTGTAAACGCCAGCCTTTTCAATAAGCTCTTTATGACTGCCTTGCTCAACAATTTCACCGTTATCAAAAACAAAAATCGTGTCGCAATCAATAATCGTTGCTAAACGGTGGGCAATGATAATCGCAGTTCTGTTTTTCATAGATTGATTTATTGCCTGCTGGACTGTCTTTTCAGATTCAGAATCCAGTGAGGAGGTTGCTTCGTCAAAAACTAAAATTTGTGGATTTTTTATTATCGCGCGAGCAATCGACACCCTTTGCCTTTCGCCGCCGGAGAGCTTAACACCACGATCTCCGATATATGTATCGAAGCCATTGGGAAGTTTTTGAATAAAGTTGTTAGAATTAGAAATATGGGCAGCTTTTAAAAGTTCGCTTTCCTCTTTATTATGTTCAAATTTATTATGCTCAAATAAAATATTCCCTTTTAAAGTATCGTTAAACAAGATACACTCTTGCGGGACAACTCCAAATAGATTTCTGTAAGAACTAATTTTAAAATCTCTAATATTTTTTCCGTCAATAGTAATATCGCCTTGCTCGGGGTTGTAGAATCGAAGCAGCAAATCTATCATAGTGGATTTTCCGCTTCCGCTTGCGCCGACAAAAGCAACTTTTTGGCATTTTTTTATGGAAAAATTTATATTTTTTAAAACGTAGTCTTGTTCATATTTAAAGCTAAGCCCTTTCACTTCAATCAAGTTTTCAAAGTTATTTATCGTTAAATTCCCGTCTTTAACCGTTTGGGGGTAGTCCAAAAGACTGAAAACCCTTTCTCCCGCTACTACTCCGCGTTGGAACTGAGAAATACTATTGATAACAGTAGTAATGGGCGACATTACAGCGAAAAGCGAAAAAAGAAAGAGCATAAGCTCATCGGCTGGCATTGTCTTATTCATCACCTCCATCCCACCAACAAGCAGCACAACAGAAAGAGCGGCAATAGCAAACATTTCATTTACCGAAGGAATGATTGTAATAATTTTTTGGTGTTTTATTGATGAACGGACATATTTTTTTGTTTGCTCTTTAAATTTGCCGTTAATAACTTGCTCAATGCCAAAGGATTTTATTACCCTAATGCCAGAGATTGCCTCGTGAAGCACTGATGTCCAATCAGCGAGTGCAACTTGCATTCTTGTCGCATATCGCCTTAAATATTGCATTGCATATTTCACTAAAAACATACTTATTATGCTTGTTGCAAATGCTATTAATGTAAGCTTTGCAGAAATTGCAAGCAACAGGAAAAGAAATAAAATAACCTGCGTTATTTCGCGTAGCACTACATTAAGCGAACAAATTGTGGAGGAATTTAAAACCGCTATGTCGTTAGAAATTATGGAAATTAAAGTGCCTTCTCTTTGCTTATTAAAAAAATCTACTGAAAATGAAGTTAATTTTTCAAAAACTTTGTCTCGTATATGCTTAACCACATTTTCTTCTAATGTAACCGTTGCAACAGAAGATAAATACTTGAAAACGTTTTTTAAAAGGAAAAGAAAAATTATAACTAAGCTAAGTTTTAAAAGAGAGTTAAAAGTATCGGCATCGTAAATGATGGAATTAATAAAATTATAAAAACTGTCTTTTATTCCATCAAAAAAAGATTGCTGAGCTAAAGGGTTAATTTCCGCAACCTCTTCATTGAAAATAATTTGGAAAATTGGTTTAATTACCGCAATGGAAACAGTGCTAAAAAAGGAAAAAATAGTATTTAAAAATATTGCTAATAAAAACAAATATATAAAAGGTTTTAAAAAACCGAAAAGGCGA
>LSQX01210076.1_pt2 | contig 16954 bp, 14 predicted proteins | sample 654561 | NCBI WGS metagenome assembly LSQX01 (sample SAMN04489861, study PRJNA283612) | anaerobic digester metagenome | isolation source: 4 biogas reactors fed with cattle manure at either 37C or 55C with and... | place: Denmark: Kongens Lyngby | collected 2014
AAATTGACTGCGAAATGTCTTTTGTTGACCAAAATGATGTTATCACAAGTTTTGAAGCAATGATAAAACATTTATTTAAAACCATAAAAAATATTGACTTAAATTATGATTTTCCACGTATGCCATATAAACAAGCAATGGAAAAATATGGAAATGATAAGCCTGACATAAGATTTGAAATGACAATTACAGATATTACAAGTTTAGTTAAAGGCAAAAATTTTGTGGTTTTTGATTCTGCTGAATATATTGGGGCAATAGCTCTTGAAAATGCAAGCGAGTATTCTCGTAAACAAATAGACGCACTTACAGACTTTGTTAAAATGCCACAACTTGGAGCACAAGGTTTAGTTTTTTGCAAATATAACTCAGACGGAAGTTTTAAATCCTCTGTTGATAAATTTTACTCACAAGAAGATTGGAAATTAATATCTGAAAAAATGCAAGCAAAACAAGGCGATTTAATTTTAATTATTGCTGGAGATAAAGATATAAGCTTACACGCCCTTAGCGAGCTAAGACTAAAATTAGCTGATGATAATGGCTTAAGATTAAAAGATAACTTTGCACCACTTTGGATTACAGAATTTCCACTTTTAGAATACGATAAAGAAACTGATAGATATTATGCAAAACACCACCCTTTTACTTCGCCTCTTGATGAAGACATCGAACTTTTTGAAACAAAACCAAGTGAGATTAGGGCGAAAGCATACGATTTAGTTATTAATGGAGTTGAAATTGGCGGTGGCTCAATCAGAATATTTAATAAGGATTTACAAGCATTAATGTTTAAAAATTTAGGTTTTTCCGATGAAGAAGCCCAAGCTCAATTTGGTTTTCTAATGCAAGCTTTTAAGTACGGAGCACCGCCACATGGTGGAATTGCCCTAGGTTTTGATAGATTAGTATCATTATTTGGTGGAAGCGATTCAATTAGAGATTATATAGCATTTCCAAAAAATAATTCAGGAAAAGATATTATGATAGAAAGTCCATCCAAAATTTCTAAACAACAACTTGACGAGTTAGGTTTGATAGTTAAAGAATAAGTAAATTTTCAAGAAACTTGTCGCAAAAGATTGATTCTAAAACAAAAATTTGTTTTATTTTAAAACATTTATTATTTTTGTATTTTAAAACAATTAGAACAAGTTGATATGAATAATAATTTATCACATAAACAAATAGGGCAAAGGATAAGTGAACTTCGTAAAAAAAAGGGTTTGACACAAGAAGAATTAGCTAAGAAGCTCAAAATTTCCCGCCCCTCTTTAAGTCAAATTGAATTAGGAAACAGAAGTATTGATATTTTAGAATTGCAAAAAATGTCAATAATATTGGAATTTTCCATAGATGATTTCATGTCTAATAATTTTTCAATTACTAAAACTTTTGATGAGAAAGATGAAAAGTTTTCAGAAAAATTAGAAGAAAGAGATTCTACACCTAAATTAAAAGTAAATAAGTTGAAAAATGTTTTAATATACATTCTTGAAAAATGTGCGGGTAAACCTAATGTCGGAGAAAGTGTTCTTTACAAGTTGCTTTATTTTTCTGACTTTAACTATTACGAAATTTATGAAGAATATTTAACAGGAGCAAGATATCGCAAATTACCATATGGACCGGTTCCTCAAAAATTAGATATTATCATTAGTCAAATGATTGAAGATGATCAATTACAAAAAATAAAAACTGAATATCATGGATATTCCCAAACTCGCTATCTGCCTTTAATAAAAGCTGATTTAACAAAATTAAAAGCAAGCGAAAAAGAAGTTATTGATAAAGTTATAGAGCAAATGAGTGGTTGGTCGGCAACAATGATTAGCGAATATTCTCATAAAGATTTGCCTTGGCAAGTTACGGATGATAAAAAGTACATTGATTATGAATTAGTTTTTTATAGAGAACTGCCTTACTCGGTAAGAGAATATAAAGATGAAAATTAGTAAATTTATTAGGCCTTTTTCTTAGTTTAAAACTAAAAGTAAAATAACTTGCCTTAAAACTACTTAATTTTTGTTATTTTTGTATTTCTATCAAAAAAAATTGATATGGCAAAGCAAAAACATAATTTTAAACAAAAAACTATTAGCATTCCAGAGGTAGGAAATCTTAAAAGAAATCGCGAAATTAATTTATTTGTTTTTATAACAATTAGCATTTTTGCTTTTATTCTTTATGGCAATACATTAACTCACGATTATGCACTTGATGATGCAATTGTAATTACAAATAATAAATTTACTCAAAAAGGCTTTGGGGGAATTTCAAATATTTTAAAATACGACACATTTGTTGGTTTTTGGCTTACAAACAATCCTAATAAAAGTGCAGAACAAATTCAAGAAGAAAAAAAACTTGTTGCAGGTGGACGTTACAGACCTTTATCATTGATAAGCTTTGCAATAGAATTAGAGTTTTTTGGTAAAAATATTAAAGATGAATCAGGAAAAGTTTTGTACAAAGGAAATCCATTTATTAGCCATTTTATTAATATAATTTTGTATTTGCTAACAAGTTATTTGCTGTTTTTAATACTATCAAAACTTTTTCCACCCGAAAAAGATAAGAAGTGGTATCTTAGTTTTCCTTTTATTGCTTCAATATTATTTTTAGCCCATCCACTTCATACCGAGGCAGTTGCAAACATTAAAGGTAGAGATGAGATTATGACATTACTAGGATCTCTTGCAGCTTTATGGTTTACTATAAAATATTTGGACACTAAAAAGTTTTATTATCTTATTGCCTCTTCTACCTCTTTGTTTTTAGGGCTATTATCAAAAGAAAATGCAATAAGCTTTTTAGCCATAATCCCGATTACTGTTTATTATTTTACAAAACATAATCTAAAATCAAACTTTAAATCTTTAACGCCATTATTGATTGTTTCAGCTATATTTTTACTTATTCGTGCTTCAGTTTTAGGAATGGGAGGCGGTGAAAAACAAATTTCACAAGAAATTATGAACAATCCTTTTATATATGCAAATTCTGCTCAGAAAATGGCAACAATATTTTTCACTTTATGGCTTTATATTAAACTTTTATTTTACCCCCACCCTTTAACTTACGACTATTATCCTTGGCAAATAGAAATAATAAACTGGGCTAACCCAAAGGCATTTTTACCATTGATTTTATATTTAGTTTTGGGTATTTATGCTGTTTATGGTTTACTAAAAAAGAAAGATATTTTCTCTTATTCCATCTGGTTTTATTTACTCCCATTATCTGTTGTTTCAAATATATTTTTCCCCGTAGGAACTTTTATGAACGAAAGATTTATTTTTATTTCATCAATTGGTTTTTGCATTTTCATAGCAGTTTTATTAGCTAAATATTTGCCAAAATTTATTAAAAACTCCCAAACTAATTCTTATATCAGCATTTTGATATTAATTTCCATACTTAGTTTATATTCCTTTAAAACCATTGATAGAAATAAAGCCTGGAAAAACGATTTAAGCCTTTTTACAACTGATGTTAAAACTTCTACAAATTCTGCTAAAAGCAATTGTTCGGCAGGAGGAAAATTAATTGAAGAAGCTCAAAAACCAATAAACAAAGAAAATAAAGAAGTCCACGATAAAATGATAAATCAAGCTATTATTTATCTTGAAAGGGCTTTGGAAATTTATCCTGAATATATTGACGCTTTAAATTTATTGGGCAATGCTTATTATGAATTGAATTATAACGTTTATAAAGCACTTAGTAATTATGCTGAAATTTTAAAACTCAAACCATACCACAGTATTGCATATGGAAATTCACAAATAGTTTTGCAAAATACAATTGGTTTACTTAATTCCCAATCCACTGTTTCCACTCCTGATGACATTATAGCAGGCTGCGAAGAAATTCTGAAAATTCACCCTGAGTTTGGTGAGGCAAATCATGTAATGGGAACTATGTATGGTAAACACAAAAATATGCTTGATTCTTCTTTATTTTATTTAGAAAAAGCTAATCAGTGTAATTTTTACAAAGATGCAAGTTTTTATCGCGATTTAGGAGTTGCTTACGGAATGTCGGCACAATTTAAACCTGCACTTGATAATTTTCTTAAATCTCTTGAATTAGACTCAAACGATTTTCAAACTTATTTTAATGTAGGAATTACGTATCAACAACTTGGCGATTTTGCAAATGCTAACTTATATTTTCAAAAAGCTCAAGAAATTCAAAACTCACAAAACAAGCAATGATAAAAAATAAAAAAATAATTGTAGTTCTTCCTGCTTTTAACGCAGAACACACAATTGAAAACACTTATAAGGAAATTCCTTTTGATATTGTTGATGAAGTAATTTTAGTTGATGATAATTCAAAAGATAAAACTGTTGAAAAAGCAAAAGAAATTGGCATAAAACATATTTTTATACACGAGGAAAACAAGGGTTACGGTGCAAACCAAAAAACATGTTATAATAATGCTATAAAATTAGGAGCTGATATTGTAATTATGCTTCACCCCGATTACCAATACACTCCAAACCTCATTCACTCAATGGCTTATCTAATTGCTAATGAGGTTTATCCTGTTGTGTTAGGTTCGCGAATTTTAGGGAAAGGAGCATTAAAAGGTGGAATGCCTTTATATAAGTATTTTTTCAACCGATTTTTAACTTTTTCCCAAAACCTTTTAATGAATCAAAAATTATCAGAATATCACACTGGCTACAGAGCTTTTTCTGTAGAAGTTTTAAAAAATATTAATTATGAAAATAATTCTGATGATTTTGTTTTTGACAACCAAATGCTGGCTCAAATATTTTATGCAGGTTACGAAATAGCTGAAATTACTTGTCCGACAAAATATTTCAAAGAAGCCTCATCAATAAATTTTAGACGAAGCGTAAAATATGGTTTCGGTGTTTTATCAACTTCTTTTAAATATTTTTTTAATAAAATAAAAATTACAAACTCCGATATTTTTAAAACAAATATTAAAAATAATTAATGCAAAGTTTAGATAAAATATTAAAGATTAAATATCCTGTAATTTTAGCTCCAATGTTTTTAGTAACAAGTGTGGAAATGATAAAAATTGCTTTAGATTCAGGTATTACAGGAGCTATTCCTGCAATGAATTTTCGTAAAGAAAATGATTTAAAACTTGCAATTAAAGATATAAAAAAACATTCTGACAAAGCTTTTGGAATTAATCTAATAACAAATCGCTCAAACACAAAATATAAAAAACAACTAAAAGCAATTTTAGACTCTAAGCCTGATTTTGTAATTTCCTCATTAGGCAATCCCAAAGACTTAATTAAAGAAGCAAAAAAACTTGGAATAAAAGTTTTTTGTGATATTGTTAATTTAGAATTTGCAAAAAAAGTAGAAGATTTAGGAGCAGATGCAATAATTGCAGTAAACTCTTCGGCTGGTGGGCATAGCGGAATTATAGAAAGAGATGAACTAATAAGCCAACTTGTAAATAATTGTAAAATTCCAATTATAAATGCTGGTGGTGTAAGTGCAAATTCAGACTTAAATCATGTTATGTCTCTTGGAGTTGCAGGAGCTTCGGTAGGCACAATATTTATGGCATCTCATGAGTGTCATATTTCTGACGACTACAAACAAGCATTAATTAAATATGGAAAAGATGATATTGTACTTACTCGCAAACTTTCAGGAGTTCCTTCTAGCGTAATAAATACAGAATATGTCAAAAAAATTGGAACTAAGCCTAATATTTTAGAATTGTTAGTCAAAAACAATACTTTCTTAAAAAAACATGCAAAACATTTAATTACTAATTTTGGAATGAAAAAGTTAGAAAAAGCAGCTTTTTCGGCAACTTACAAAAATTTTTGGGTAGCCAGTAAAGCCATTGAAAACATTAAAGAAATACAAAATCTTAGTGTGATAATTAAAAAATTAGTACAGCCAAAATAAAACCATATAAATATTTTTTGTAATTTTGAAAAAAATAATAATCATATTTTTATGAAAAAACTTAAAGCAATATTTATCTTATTATTTGTAGCATCTATAAGTTTGTATGCTCAAAATTATGATGATCCACAAAATATTGATTTACAATATAACAGAGATGCAGAATATCCAGGTGGCATGAATAAATTTATTACCGACTTATGGAATAGCATGTCATATACCCAAGAAGCCATTGATACGCGTGTTGATGGTGAAATTATAATAAGTTTTGATGTTGGGATTGACTCCATAGTTAGCGGAGTTGAAATAATTTACGGACTAGGTTTTGGAATTGATGAAGAAGTAGAAAAAGTTTTAAGTAAAATAAAATTTATTCCTGCTCTTGTTGAAGGCAAAGCTGTTAAGATGAACCTTATGCTTACTGTTCCAATTAGAGTTGGACCAAAATCAAAATTAAAGAAATAAAAAAAGCGTAAGTTAAATTTACCTACGCTTTTTATTTAGCTTACGAAAATTACTTTTTAATAATTTTGTTTAAAACAGTATCTTTATCAAGTTTTTTAGTACAGAAGAACCAGTCTTTGCAATCTAAATCTTTATCGTCCATTCTTTCCTGTGCTGTTCCGCAAGAACCTGCAGGTGAAATAATTACATCATCTCCAGGAACCCAGTCAGCTGGCGTAGCAACACCAAACTCGTCTGCTGTTTGCATTGCAATCAAAGCGCGATAAAGCTCTTCAAAATTACGACCTAAGCTTAGTGGATAATAAATCATAGCACGCAAAATTCCTTTTGGATCAACAAAAAACACAGCTCTAACTGCCTGAGTTGCACTTTCTTCTGGTTGTATCATTCCATATTTTCTAGCAACATTCATAGAGATATCATCAATTAAAGGAAATTTTACTTCAATATTTTTCATTCCTTTATATTCGATTTTTTCTTTAATTGTACGCAACCAAGCTATATGACTATATAATCCGTCAATAGAAAGTCCCACTAATTCGCAATTAGCTTTGTTAAATCTTTCTTCCATATTTGCAAAAGTCATAAACTCAGAAGTACAAACAGGAGTAAAGTCAGCTGGATGGCTAAATAAAATTGCCCATTTGCCTTTATAATCAGATGGGAAATTTATTACACCTTGAGTTGTGTTTGCAGTAAATTCAGGAGCAGGTTTATTTAATCCTGGTAGTGCGTTTACTTGTTCGTTAATTTTTTCTTCCATTTTTTTATTTAATTTTAATTATTTATAAATTTTGTTTAATTATTTCAATAAAGCATTAAGCATCCAAATGGTTTTTTCTTGTTCACTAATATAGCCTGTTACCATATCAACAGTGCCTTCATCTCCGTTTTCGCCAGCAAATTCAATTATTTCTCTTTCGATATCCAATAATTGATTTAATTCTGCAATAACTTCTTTTATTGTTGCTTCTGAAGTAATTACATTCTCTTTTTCTTTAATATTTGCCATTTTAATATACTTTGAATAAGCATGTACAGGTACTCCACCTAACATAATTATTCTTTCAGCAATTTCATCAGCCATATCGTTTACAACATCATAAATTTCTTCATATTTTTCGTGAAGAGCAAAGAAATGTTTTCCAACAATATTCCAATGATAACCGCGTAAATTCATATAAACGATTTGTACATCACTTAAAAAAACATTTAGTTTTTCGTTAATTTGTTTTGCATAATCTGCATTTAATCCAATTTGATTTTTCATAAATTTTTAATTTTAAGATTAATAATTATTTTAATTTTTGATTAATATATTCACCCTTGATTTGTAATTTAATGTCTTGAACTATAAATCCAGGTATTGATTTATTACTAAAATATTCCTGCAAAATAGAGTTTAAATCTTCATCATAATAATCTTCTATTTTTCCAGTATTCATTTCATGTAAATGATGATGCATATCTAATCTTGCATCAAACCTAAGCTTACCATCTGCTGATTGCACTTTTGTAATAATTTGTTTTTGTGCTAAGGTTTCTAATGTATTATATATTGTAGCTAAAGATAATCCAGGAAAATCTTTTTTCAAAACTTCTGCAATCTCTTCTGCACATGGATGGCTATTTAATTCTGTTAAAACCTTCAAAATTGCAACCCTTTGAGGAGTTACTTTTAATCCGGCTTCTTTAATTTTCAATATATATTTGTTCGCATTCATTTCTATTTAATAATAATTCTCATTTAAGAACTTATTCAATAAACACCAAAACCTATAAAATGTTTTACAAAATTAGTAAAATTATACATAATGCGTTTTTTAACAAAGTTAAAGGCTAATTTAGTTCAGTTTTTGCATTATTCGTTTTTTTTAATTATTTAAAAATCGCTCTTTTAATTTCACCTACCCACAAGACTAAAGAACTTAGTCCAAATATTATTAACCAATCTTTTAGTGAAATTGGCACAGTTCTAAACATTTTCCCACCAAATTCCACTATAAGCACCTGTCCAATTAGAATTGCAAAAAGAACTATTAAAAACCCTTTACTTTTAAACAAAGATTTTAGACTAGACTTTCCTGTAAATAATGCTTTCACATTAAACATATTCCAAAATTGCAACATTACAAAGCTAGTAAAAAACAAGCTTAAATTATAAATAGATATATTCCCTTGCTTATCGTTAAAATAAAACAGCAAAACCAGTAAAACGGCAACAAATACAAAGCCAGTAATAAAAATATTGTTTTTCATTTTTTTATTAATAATAAATTCACTGTTTTGCCTAGGTTTGTTAAACATTACATTTTTATTTGGTGGCAAACTAGCAAAAGCACCAGCTGCAAAAGTATCCATTATTAAATTAATCCATAACATTTGCGTTATAGTAAGTGGTATTTCATGTCCAAAAATTGACCCAACAAAAACTATAAGCATGGCAACAAGATTAATACTTAATTGAAACACAATAAATCTTTGAATATTTTGGTACAAAGTTCTTCCCCATAAAACGGCAGAGCCAATACTTTTAAAAGAATCGTCCATAATAGTTATATCACTCGCTTCTTTTGCAACTGCTGTTCCACTGCCCATAGAAAGTCCTACATGTGCAAAATTCAAAGCCGGGGCATCATTTGTACCATCGCCAGTTACTGCTACAATTTCACCAGAATTTTGAAGTAATTGAACCAATCTTTTTTTATCTAAGGGTTTGGCACGACACAATATTTTAAGATTTTTAAGCTTACCCATCAATTCTTCATCTGTAAAATTTCTAAATTCATCACCTGATAAAATAACATCTTTGCCGAAATTATTTTCTATTAATCCAATTTTTTTTGCGATTTCAAAAGCCGTTCCATAAGTGTCGCCGGTAACTATTTTAATATCTATCCCTGCAGCTTTGCAAATATCAACCGCCTCTTTAACGTCTTCTCTAATTGGATCGGCAATTCCAACAAAACCAATAAAAGTTAAATTATGATTAATTAAATTATTTGCTTCAATTCTTGGATTATTATCTTCTATGATTTCGTATGCAAACCCCAAAGTACGTAGTGCTTGAGAGTGATTTTTTGCCATAATTTCTCCAATAATATCGCTACATTCATAACTTGGCCTTACTCCTTTCTCACAATGAACATTTTTTGATAAATTAAAAACAATTTCTGAAGCTCCTTTTACATATAAAACTTTTTTGTTAAGAACAGGCGAGAATATTATACTAGCCATAAATTTTCTATCTGTGGAAAAACTTAATTGTTCTATTAATCTTGTTGAACTTCTAATATTTTGATATGAACAATTTAATTTTTCTAACCACAACAACAAAGCAGTTTCTGTCGGATTTCCAACACCTTTTATTTTGGTTTTATCAGAATAATCCAAATTAGCAGTTGAGTTTGCTGAAATATTTTCTTTTAAAAACAGAAGTTTTTCATCATTTATATCAAAATCAAAAACTTCTTTTCCATAAAACACAGCCTCCACAACTTCCATTTGATTTTTTGTTAAAGTTCCTGTTTTATCTGTACAAATCACTGTACATGCTCCCATAGTTTCTGTTGCCTGCATTTTTCTAACCAAATTATTAGACTTTAGCATATTTCTCATACTCAAAGCTAAACTAAGATTAACGCTCATAGGCAAACCTTCAGGCACAGTAACAACAATCAAAGTTATGGCAATCATAAAATATTGTAAAATTTTTGACGCTGTATGAATATCTATCCAAGAAGATTTATCAAAAACATGAAAATCAAAAATAAAAGAAACCAATATAGATAATATTAATACTGCTAGAGCAATAAAAAAGAGTTTTAAGTTTTTTATGCTTTTAATTTTTTCTAAAAAACCGCTTTTTTTCTTAAAAACAACTTCTTTAAGACTAGAAAAATATGGGGACCATAATTTTAAGCTAAAAATCAAAAGAAAAACAATAAGGCTTATAAAAAAATATGCTTGTTCGAAACTTAAAACTATATTTTTTAAAAATAAATCTTTAAAAAAAAGAGTAAGAAAAATTAAAACAGCAAGACCTGAGCCAACAATTCCAATTAATTTCGCAAGTTTTTCTAATTGAATATTTAAAGGTGTTTTAATATTTGATATTTCAACAGAACTTTTTGCTAATTTTCCATATTCAGTATTATTTCCAACCGCTTGAACTATAAAGATTCCACTTCCGTCAAGAACTTTAGAACTACGCAAAACTTTATTAAAAGGAAAGGTGTTTTCCTTATCAAAATCACTATGTTTAAGACCTTTATTTACAGAGGGTTCACCTGTCAAACTAGATTCATCAACTAATAAAGAAACAGACTCTATTAAAATTCCATCAGCAGCAACTTCATCACCAACAGACAAAATTATATAATCCCCAACAACTATATCCCTTTTGCGAATTTCAGTAATAATTCCATTTCTAATTACTTTCACAAGAGAATCATTATTTACCAAATTTAAAATATCAAATTTTTTATTCGCATCAAATTCAAACCAAAAACCTATACCTGTGGCCAAAAAAACAGCAAAAAATATACCTATAGTTTCTATAAATTGATTATCAATAAAACCAATTCCTAAGGAAATTAAAGCAGCGAATAATAAAATTTTAATCAAAGGATCGTTAAATTTTTCTAATAATAATTTAATAGCAGAGCTTTTTTTAAGATTTGTAATAAGATTATCGCCATGTAATAAACGGCTTGCCTCAATTTCTTTTTCTGTTAAACCCTTATATTGCATAGTTTTCTGCGTTTTATTTTTTATTGACTGAACGTTCGGTCAAAAATAGTAAATATTTTAATACAATAACAAAAAAAAACAGTTTTTTTTTATCTGATTTTTTTTTTAATTCTAAATATTCTTTTTGCAAACAAAATTTAAACTTATATTTTTGTAGCATTATAAATTTAAAATATTATGAGTTCATTTTTAAAAATTAAAGCCTTATTTGTGTGTTTACTTATTGTAAATTTTGTATTTTCTCAAGATTGGACTGAGAGACTAAAAATAACTGCTAACGAAAGAACAAAGAATGCTTCTTTTGGAACTTCTGTTGCAATAAGTGGTGATTTTGCTGTTGTTGGAGCTAACCAAGAACCTAAAGATGCTGATAACAGTGAAGAAAATATTTTCATAAATGCAGGTGCTGCTTATGTTTTTAAAAATGAAAATGGGCAATGGGAATTTTATCAAAAAATAGTATCTAGTGATAGAAGTTCTGGAGATTATTTTGGAAATTCTGTTGCAATTGATGGCGATTATATTGTTGTTGGTGCGCAAAAAGAAGCTGAAGATGAAAATGGTCAAAACACAAAACCAAATGCAGGTTCAGCTTATATTTTTCAAAATATAGATGGAGACTGGACAGAAATACAAAAAATTTGTGCTTCTGACAGAAGTAATGATGATTTGTTTGGTACAGATGTTGGTATAAGTCAAAATAACATTATTGTTTCGGCTTATCAACAAGGCAGTGATGAAAATGGGGAAAATCTAAAGAACAATTCCGGAAGTGTGTATGCTTTTACCAAACAAGGAAACACTTGGGTACAAACACAAAAAATTGTTGCAAGTGATAGAAGTGATGCTGATTTTTTCGGATATTCTATAGATATAGATAATAATTATCTAGTAGTTGGTGCTTATTTACAAGATTATAATTCAACTGGTGCTAGCTATATTATGGATGCCGGTGCTGCATATGTTTACAAAAAAGAAGGAGAAACATGGACAGAAAAACAAAAATTAACTGCAGGAGATAGAAAAACAGAGAGTTATTTTGGATATTCAGTTTCAATAAGCGGTGATTATATTATTGTTGGGGCGTATAAACATTCTGAAAACTCGAATTTAAATCAAAGTGGTGTTGCTTATATTTTTAAAAATAATTCCGACAATTGGCAAGAACAAACAAAACTGAAATCTTCAGACTTAACTGCTAATGATTATTTTGGAAAGTCTGTAGCCATAGACGGGACATATGCTCTTGTAGGTGCTGATTTACAAGACAATGATGAAAATGGTGAAAATTTTTCATTTAATGCGGGTGCAGCTTATTTATTCAAATTAGAAAATAATAATTGGACAGAAACACAAAAGCTTTGTGCTAGTGATAGAAGTGGCAGTGCTGCTTATGGATTTAAGTTAGCAATTCATGACTATAATTTTATTGTTTGTGCAAACCAAGAAGACTATGATGTGAATGGAGAAAATTATTTAAATAATTCCGGTTCTGCTTATATTTACAGAAAAAACTCAAATCTTATTGTAAAAAAAGGCAACGAGATTATAAATAATGAACAAACACTAAATTTTGGAAACTTAATATTTGAAGAAGAATTTCAAGAAATTAATATAAGCTTTTCAAATGATGGTGGAGACATTATTAAATTTACTGATGAAGAAATTTTTGTATTACAAGGAAATGATATAGAAGACTTTTCTCTTGAATTTGATGAAAATCTTGACACTCTATTAATGCCAAATACTACTGCTTATTTAAATATTAAATTTTCTCCAACAAGCTTAGGTTTAAAAAATGCTGAATTGCTGATAAATAATGACACAGAACAAAGTGAATTTTTAATTTTATTAAAAGGAAATGGCATTTTACTGTCTAAACTTTCAAATATAAACTCAAATATTCTGGTTTTTCCCAATCCTGGTAATTCACAAATTTTCATTGATTTAAAGGATACAGAAGCGGATATTATAAACATTTATGATGCTAATGCTAAGTGTGTTATAAGTAAAACTAATGCTAAAGGTTTAATAAATATAGATACAAGCAATTTACAAACTGGTGTTTATTTATTAAGTATAATTTCAGATAATACGATTGTGAACTCAAAATTTATTATTGAATAAAATTTATTCAGGAATAATATTTTTATAATGTTCATACCTTTTTACAATTGATTTTGCAAACTCAACTGCATATATACCAGGAAAATAACCATGCACAACAAGAGCATCGTTATAGTATTTAGCATTTGACAAATTAGAAAGATAAAAAGCAAGCGATTCCCATGATGAAATATCAGCATTGTATTTTTCTGCAAGCCGCATAGCATCCTCAATATGTCCAGGTCCAATATTATAAGACGCTAATACAAAGTAAATTCTATTTTCTAAATCCGGAACTTGCTCTATAAACTTTTCATTTAGAAATTCTATATATTTTATTCCAGAATAAATTTGAGCATCAACACCTGACTTTTGCGGGTCATTAAATTTATTGAAAGTTATAGGCATCAACTGCATTAGACCATAAGCTCCTGCCCAACTTACCACATTTGGATTAAATCTAGATTCTTCATAAATTAATGATGAAATTAAACGCCAATCCCAGTTTATTATTTTACTATATTTTTTAATTATATCATCATACTCGCTAATTTTTCCAGTGCTAACAGAGTAAAATTCGCTTTCTATATCAACTAAAGTTTTATTATTATTAATATATTTCAAATTTAATCTCCTATAATCATAAGATTGTAAAAACTCTTCTAACCAAAAATTTAAACTATCTAATAATTGGCTTGATTCAGGACGTAATGCCCAAGAAATATTTTTGCTAAGGCTCAAATCTGTAGAATAATCAATATTTTGCCAATAACTTTCGCTAATTTTTGCAATATTATAATCTACTACAGCTAATTCAAAAATTCCATCTGAAACATTTTTTATTATTGCTTCGTTTGATAAAGAATCTATTTCTACCAAATAAAAATTAGGAATAATATCTTTAAGATAAGTTTTTAAATCTTTAATATCTGTTTGATTTTTAAGCACATAAATAGGTTTTAATTCAGTACTAATATCAAGTTCCTGGCTTTTCATTAAAACATCTTCATTTTTTGGAATATGCTTAACCAAAACTAAGCGACTTGTACGAATTGGTAAAGTATAATTTACTAATGCTTCTAGACTTGATGAGTTTGCTATGCCTTGGGCTAAAATATCACAGTCTCGATTTTGCAACATTTCCAAACCTTTTTGAGCATCATTTTCTATGCTAATATCTAAGTCCAAATTCTTAGCTTTTGCAAAACTTTCCAAAATTTCTAATTGAAAACCCATTGGTTGACCTTGGTAAATAAAATAATCAATAGGATTTGTTGCCAAAACAACTTTTATTTTTTTTGACTGAATTATTTCTTTATAATCCCTTTTATTTTCTTCTAGTTTAGACTCGATTTTAAAATAATAATAAACAGAAAAGCCACCTAAAATCAAAAGAATAACAAATAAAATAATTGTTAAAATTTTAAAACTTTTAATATGACTTCCAGGTTTAGGATTCACTGTATTTTAATTTTTCACAAGATAATAAAAATTATGCTTTCTTTAGAAAAATTAGCAAATATTTTTCAATATTTTTTTAATCATAAAACTCCCAAGCAATACCAAAATTAAAAGAAAATGGATTATCCGGCATTTTATGTGAGACAAAATAATTTCGAGGCATCACAAATGAGTTGAAATTACTAAGTCTAACAAAACCTCTTAATCTTTTAACAAGTACACTAAGATTAAAAGCCATATTAGGATAATTTCCATATTTACTTTCTGTTTGCAAATAAAAAACACTTAAAGCAGGATTATAAGCATATAAATAAGCTTTTGAAAAATATTTCACGTCAAAGCCTAGTTGCAAAACCATAGCCTTTTTAAACAAAGGCGATTTAAAATAAATTGAAGAATAAGCGACAAAATCGGGAAGTGGAACCCTACTTTTATCTTTAATATATTGATAAGATAATTTAGAAAACCAATGGAATTTTCCTAAATCAAAGCGTTTTGCCAGCCAAACATCTGCAATAAAATTTGCATTCGCAACCTGAATAGGAAGAGCATCTTGATTAAAAACTATATAATTTTTCAAATAGTTGGAATTTAAACCTGTAGAAAGCTTAAGCTCTTTAAAATTTAAACTTGTGTTGGCGTTTAAAATTACAGTTTTAAAAAAATCATTTTCCCAAATATAATGGTTTGAAGAGTAAGCATAAATAAATTCTTCAGTATTTTTAAAGCTATAATTTACTCCAGACTTCCAACTTATTGAGTTTGAAATATCAAGTAAATATTCTCCAAATATGTCAAATTCACCAATATCTTGACCAATAAAACAGTAATCTGTTTCAAAATTAAAATAAGATTTTTGGCTTTGTATAATTAAATTTCCAACAAGAAAATTAGAAAAATGCAAATGAGAAATACTAGAGTCTATAGTATAATTATATAAATATGATCTAATTCCGCTTAGAACTTGAAAATTCTCCATTTTCCCTTTTGGAGAAATATTAAAATTTAACAAGACCTGATTATCCAAGGTTTTATACCCTGATGAATCAAAAGTATTTCTTGTATCAAAATAAGTATTTTCATAATAAGAAGATGGTATATCTTGATAAATTCTAAAATATCTATCAGCTTTTAAATCATGAATAATTGAAAATTTTCCATCAAAACTTTTATTTAAACTTGTATCTTTTCCTTGGATAATTGTATCGACTGCATATTTTCCAAAGCCAAATTCTTGGTTAAATTGAAAGCCAAGTTGGGAAACTGTATTTTGAGCTTGGGAAAGTTGTGTAGCATAAGTTCCAGCCGAATAATTTGATGTCAAATATTTATCAATATCTTTCAAGCCACCATTTTCTAAATTTTGAATTTTATTAAATATAAAATTAAAATGATTTTGATATTTTCGCTTAGTATATGCAGTAGCAAGGCTTATGGCATTAATTTTTGATTTAGAATATTGATAAAACCCATCAGAATTTATTATATCATAATTAAAAGCGAAATTAAATGTTGGCGAAATATTTTGTGTATGTAAAAATCTAACATATTCCTGTCCTTTGCCACCGCCGGAAAATTTAAAGATTGTAAAAGGTTTTTTTGCATCAAAATAAATAATTTCATCATGTTGTTGAATATATGGGATATAATTATTTAAAAACCAATATTCATGAATTTTATTTTCTGAAAATAATGGCGAAAAAAAAGCAGTACCAAGATTTGGAAGTCCCAAAGGATTTAAACTATAATTTTGTTGGGGAGTATATAGAAAAAAAGAATCTGTAAGGGTATCTTTGTAATATGTAAAATCCTCATAAGGCAAATTATAGAGTTTATAGGATTTAAAATGCCTTTCAATATCTTCGTGTTGAGAAAATAAAGAATAAGCAAATTGAACAAATAATATTAAAATAATTATTTTTTTCACGCTCCAAACTTACATAAAAAATCAAATATTATAATGCTTTTTTAATTGTTTTTTATTTTGGCTAAAGCCGAATTGTTTTCTTAATATCATTAGGAATGGGTTAAAACCCATTCCAATGGATATTCACCTTTTTTATTTTATTGGATTATGAAAAATTTACATTCTTTATTGATATTATCGTTTTGTAATAAATCGAAATATCAATTCCCGCCAGATTATCCGGCGGATATATAAATCTCATTCTATCATCGGCTTTAGCCAAAATGTTTTTATTGATATTATCGTTTTGTAATAAATCGAAATATCAATTCCCGCCAGATTTAT
>LSQX01230588.1_pt1 | contig 16953 bp, 19 predicted proteins | sample 654561 | NCBI WGS metagenome assembly LSQX01 (sample SAMN04489861, study PRJNA283612) | anaerobic digester metagenome | isolation source: 4 biogas reactors fed with cattle manure at either 37C or 55C with and... | place: Denmark: Kongens Lyngby | collected 2014
CATTTAAAATGACTTTTAAATATTTAAATTTTATCTCAAAACCCTAAACTTAACTTATCACTAGAAATTAATTGAGCTAAAGCAACAGCCAAGAGACCTTTTGAATTGTGTAAAAAAGCAGTTAATTATGGCGCGATCGGACACATGTCTCTCAGCGGTGACCCAAATTGGTAGCGCCGTTACCAAATCTATTACAGCATAACACCACTTGACGGCATAGTTGTCTCCAGTAGAAAAGGTTGTGTTGATGGAGATGCATATGTTTTGTGCCAAGTTAGTGTAAAGTTTTAATCTTGTGCTTTGAGTAATGAATAGGCGTCAAATATGCGTGTTTGCCTCATTAATCCACCTAGGATTCAGCCTAAAACGTGGGGAAAACCTAACGTTTTTCCACCCATAGTACTGGCGACTGTAGCAGCGGTTCTTGAGAAGAAACACGAAGTTACACTTATTGACGCACCAACAGAGGGTTGGGAGAATCTAGAAGAACTTGACGAATCCAAGTATTGGGTAGGTTTGAATGCAAAAACGATTGCAACGCGGATTGCATCAATGAATCCTGTTGTCGCTGTTTTGGAGATTCCGTTTTCAGGATGGTCGAAAACAGCTTTTGAGGTTGCAGCAACCATCAAAGGAGTAAGTCGTGACATTGTAGTGGTGTTATTTGGCTTACATCCTTCTTCTCAACCTAAGGAGTGCCTGCTAAATATCGATGTTGATTTTGTGGTGGTGGGTGAACCTGAAGAAACCATCGCTGAATTGGTGGATGCGTTAGCAGAAAAAAAAACCGATTTCACTAGCATTACCGGTTTAGGCTATAAAAATAGTGGTAAACTGGTTTTCACATCTAAACGTGCTGTTATTGAGAATCTGGATACGTTACCATTTCCTGCACGACACCTGTTACCAATGAAAGTTTACGGAGAAGCGGTACGTCGAAATCCGCTACGAGGTGAAATCAGCAAACCTTACACCATCGTAATCACTAGTCGTGGTTGTCCCTTTAGTTGTGTATTCTGCTCTAACTGCATCGTTTGGGGTAAAAAATGGCGACCGCGCAGCCCAAAAAATGTGGTGGATGAACTTGAACAAATCGTCAATGTATTTAACATCAAACAAGTAGATTTTTCTGATGATAACCTGACTTTGGATAGGCAGCGAATGATAGAAATCTGCGACTTAATCATCCTTCGGGATTTACAGTTTGAATGGTTTACGCCTAATGGTATCCGCGCTGACACTCTCGACGAAGAACTTTTGCGTAAAATGAAGAGAGCGGGTTGCAAGAAAATTCGTTTAGCCCCGGAATCGGGAGTACAACGGGTTGTGGATAAGGTTATCAAGAAAAATCAGGACCTCAAAAGAGTCGAGGATGCGGTTGTTGCAGCTAAGAAGGTGGGTTTGGGGGTGGGCTGCTTTTTTGTCATGGGGTTAATCGGAGAAACAAAAGCTGACATCGAAAAAACAATTCAGTTTGCCTACAAGTTAAAGCATTTAGGTGCTGAAAGCTTCATTTTCAGTATTGCAATGCCTCTATATGATACCCCATTCTATGAGCAGGCAAAGGTTGGCATGTTCCTACGCGACGGTTTCTGTGATTATGCATTAGCGGCAACGGAACCACTAGTGGAGACACCCGAGTTTACGGCTGAAGAAATAACTGAGTTATGCGTGAAGGCAAACGCAATTAATCGAACGCTTACCCCGAAAAAAGTGCTAAAGGCTATGCGCCATCCATATAAAACTTTAAAGATGTTGTTTAAAAAATAAGTCGGTTTACATTTTTACAATCAAGATCCTGGTCCTCCACAACTGGACTGGCTTCAATAAATAGCCAAAAAGGTTCTTAGTATGCTATCTTTTTTATTGGTCAACATATTTTTGAGGCAAGAGCTTGATTGGCAAGCTGTTCTCTTATTAATACCGCCTTCACGATCCAGCGCCTTGCTTTTCTGCAATAAGCAACTCAAGTATCTCTTTCATCTTCAAAGCATCTACATCTAGAATTGGTGACTCACAAATTACCACAGGGTGCATTTCAAATTCCAATATTACTTTTGCTAGCATGGAAAAATCAGGTCCATATGCTGCTTCGTCAAGTGTATGATGACGTTTTTCACCTGAACTGCCAAATTCAATTTTAGAAAAGTGGCAATGCATATTTCGTAACGCTTGTATGCCAAGTTCTCGCTCAATTTTCAAGGCGATTTGACGAATATCATCTACTGTTTTTAAAGCGCCTTGATGGAGTGCATGTAGATGACCCCAATCAACTACTAGTTGTGTATTGTCTATTTCTTTGTTGATAGTTATGATTTCATCTATTGTGCCTACTTGTGACTTGCGTCCCATTGTCTCTGGACCAAGCTTTGCTTTTAACCCAAAAGACTTCATTTTAGAGGATACCTCTTTGAGCGCTGAAATACACGTCTTCAATGCATAATCTTTCTCGAACCGACCGTAAAAACCAGTATGAAATACCACAACATAGGCATTCATCCAGTCGGCGGCGGTTGCCGCTGCTAAAATTCGTTCTTTGCTAGCTTCAACAACTTCTTTTTTACCTGCAAGGTTGATGAAGTAGCTGCCATGCATACTTAATTTGACATCGTTTTTCTTTGCTTCTTCCCCAAGTCTTTGGGCATCAACTTGTTTTATTTGTGGTTTTGTACCCCACCGTGAAGCTTGGTACTCAAAAGCATCCAACCCTTCTTCGTGAAGAAGTCTTGGGACATCTGAAGTGGTAGCCCCTATTAATCGGAACATAGGTGGTACACCTGCGGGACCAAAACGTGTGAACTCAGTCATCAAGGATCATTACTCTTAAGGTGGTTGTTTGATCATTAAGGCTTTCTCTTTAGAATAAACTTGTGATAGTAGGAATCGACACAAAGAAAGATATGTAAATTGCTCCTACTAAGACGCCGATAGAGAGCGCCAATAATGCATAGTCTCCCTTGTGCAATTTTAATGAAAAAAGATTTGTTCTTTTTTTACTTGCACCCCAAGCCCGTGACTCCATTGCCTCCGCCAATTCGAGGCTTCTGCGAATGGCACTAACGATCAAAGGAATGAGCACCGGTATATAGTTTCGGATACGTTTCAAAAGGTTTCCTTTTTCAAGTTCAAGTCCTCTAGCTTTTTGTGCATCCATAATAGTCTGAGCTTCCTCTGCTAAGACTGGGACAAAGCGTACGGCAGTAGTAAAAGCAAACGCGAACTCATATGGGACTCTAGATTGTTCCAATGCTAGCCCTAAATGGTCGGGCGAAGTAGTTAGAAAGAAGACTGAAAAAGATTCGATAAGTACGACAAATCGCAACGTCAAAGCGATAGCAGCTTCAATGTTTGAAGCTAAGAGGGTGAAATTGTTCCCAAAGTATGATGTAACTATATTTATAATAAAAATAAACAGTGCCAAAAAGGCTGCACCTCGAAGAGATCGAACCCATTGCTTTTGAACTTTAGCTACAAACACAAACGGTAGCTGCATTACAAATAGTACCATCAACGGAATAATACTTGAAAACAAGATTGCAGAGACGAAGATAACGATGACATATATGAATTTCATTCGGGGATCCAAGTTGTGTACGGGTGAAGTGACTTTTCGGAATTTTAATCCGTCAAAGACACTCATTTGTTCAATCGCTCCCTCGCTTTAAGAAGCAAAGCTTTGGCTTCATAGATGTCTATGATGTTTTTGGGCAAGCCTAACTCTCCAAGTTTAGTGAATACCTCCGCAATCTGAGGCAACACTATAGACGATAACTCTAACATAACAGGGTCGGTTAAGATCGCTGTTCCGATGCCGTCAGCAATAATTTTGCCATCCTTCATGAGTATTACACGAGGGTTGCACTCCGCTACGAACTCGACATCATGTGTAACTATGACGATTGTTTTTTTCTGCGCCTTCATTTGCATGATGAATTGCCGGAGTTTTTCCTTTTGTTCATGATCCTGTCCGATAGTTGGTTCATCTAATATTAGCGTCTGAGGATCCCATGCAAGCACAGAAGCTAATGCAACACGTTTACGTTCTCCGCCGCTAAGTAGAAACGGAGACGTTTTCCGGTATTGGTTAATAGATAGTAACTCAAGAGCCCACGTAACACGGTCTTCGATAATCTTTTTATCAAAACAAAAATTTTTTAATGCAAAAGAGATTTCTTCTTCAACAGTTTCACTGAAAAGTTGGTGATCAGGATTTTGAAACACAAAACCAACATTTCTAGCTAATGAAGCAACACTAGTTTTAGTGGTATCTACTCCATCAACCTTAACTCTACCCTGTGTTGGTTTGAGAAGACCGTTGAAATGCTTAATAAAAGTTGATTTACCTGCACCATTCTGCCCCATTATAGCGACGAATTCACCGTCTTTAATCGTTATTGAGACACCTTTTAGGGCTTCTACTTTATTTGGATAACTATAATGAATATCTTCAGCTTCAATCATCTATGCTCTAGTGCCTCCAGTAGTTGTTCTGCCAATTCATCAGAGGAAAGAGGGATTTTGCCTCCTAACTGGAAGCCTTCTTTTTTTAATAGTTGATAGAGTAGGGTTGCCTTTGGGATGCCGACACCTATTAGGCGTGTTTCTTCTTTGTTTAGAATTTCTCTGGGGTCGCCTTCTAGGCGGATAGTGCCTTGATCCATCAAAATGAGGTGATCGGTGTACTTGGCAGTTAAATCAAGCCTGTGTTCTACTAGAATAACAGTTATGCCTTGCTCTTTGTTTAGACGATAGATTACATCAAAGATTTTTTGTGCGCTAAGAGGATCCAAAAAAGAAGTTGGTTCATCTAAGACGATGATTTCTGGTTCCATTGCAAGCACCGAGGCAATTGCGACTCTTTGCTGTTGCCCACCGCTAATTTCATGAGGTGAGCGTTCACGAATTTCATAGATGCCTGTTTGGTTAAGTGCCCAGTCAACTTTCTTTCTCATCTCTTCTCTATCTACGGCATTATTCTCTAAACCGAATGCTACATCTTTTTCTACAGAAAGGGCAAAAAGTTGATTTTCTGGATTTTGAAACACTAATCCAACGTGTTTGGCCATTTCATATGTGTGGCGCTCAAATGTGTTTATACCTGCTACGGTTACTTCGCCTTTTATTTCGCCTTGATAGAAATGTGGTATTAATCCATTGAAGCATCGGCACAAAGTGGTCTTGCCACACCCACTTGGACCAGTTATCAAGACGAATTCTCCTTTTTCTATCTTTATTGTCACATCATATACTGAAGGTTTTGATGCGCCTGGATAGGTGTAGGTAAGGTTTTTGATGTCTATTAGCGCCATTTTATGTGCCTGCTCTACTTAAGCGTGATTAATTGCTAATTTAAGCGTAGCTACCCAGTTTTGGGTTTTCTGTTTTAGGAAAGATTTGTGATAATTAAGAATTTCCCTTATAATGTTTAAATAAAATGTGTTTATTTAAACAGTTATTACTGGGGTTTTATAATTTTCTGCTTTAAAAGCTTCAAACAATGCTTGAGTGCATCTTGAATTTCCCCTTTACCGCTGACACCTGCAGCCATCGCATGCCCGCCGCCTACACCGCTTAGATACTCGCCTAGTGGACTGGCTATATCGATTCCAAGGTGTACCTCAGCTTTTTCATTAAATTCTCGTATACTTCGCAAGCTTATTTCAATCTTGTCATTCTTCTTTCCTGCAACCGCTGATACATGGGCTCCCACATCGACCAGTGATTTAGCAGCTTGAGCTTGAAAGGCGCTGACATGTGAAAGTGCAACTATCCATCCTTCGACTTTAACGACTTTAGCGCGTTTACATGCCTTTAGTTTGGCAACTCGTTCTGATGGGTCGATTGGTAGCGCAAAAGTTGCCAAGGTTTGTTGTGCATCGATGCCTTCGGATACTAATTTTGCTATTATTTCAAACGTAGGTGAATTAGCCAATGCGAAGTGTCGAGTATCAAAAGCTATGCCGATGAAGAGTGCTTTTGCTTCATTAAGGGTTGGTCGAACATTGGCTTCTGCGTAGAGGCGATAAATTAATTCACAGTTAGCTGCTGCTTTATCGTCAATGAAGCAGAGTTTGCATATCTGCATGGTTTCTTGGTTAGGGGCATGATGATCTATGATGATTTTTGGCGCCGGCGATTTCCTAATTAATTCGGCTACTTCATCTATTTGATCGACCGTATTCATATCGAGAAGTATAATGGTTTCTGCAGATTCGATGTTTGGTTTAAAGTTAACTGTTATGGGCAAGTTTTCAAGCAATGTTTTTGCTGGTTTGTTTATACCCTGTGGACACCCAATTTCCACCACAGTGTTGGGTAGGAAACGCTTAAGCAATCCCTGTAAACCGTAAGCAGAACAGATTGCATCTGCATCGGCGCTTCTGTGGCAGAGCAACAACACAAAACCTGCTTGCTGTTCTTCGATTATTGTGGTAAGTTCTTTAAAGGTCATTTTAGTTTGCTCAAAAAGTTTTCGGTAGCTCTATGTGCCATATCTACTGCCTCTTTAACTAAAGCTTCGGCATTTCCCATCGTGGTCTTTGCTAGAAGCAAGTTGATTTCGACAGTGACGTTGACAGGTTTTGTCCCCTCAACTTCAACGGCTATGTCTAATCTTTCGATGTCTTTACTTGCGACCTTAGATAGAATATTATTTCGAGCTGCGTCTTCAGCGGTTTGGCATAAAAGCTCGATCTGCTCGGTGGTCAACTCTGGAAAACCAAGTCTATCCACCAAGCATTAACGCCTCTTTAAGAGAAGGGTTGACCTGAGACTGAGCTTAGGTCTTCTTGTAATTTAGTTTGTGCTTCTTTGACTTGACTTCGTATGCGCTCTTCTTGCCTAGAGATGACGGTTGAGCGCGTTTCTAGTAAAGATTTGCGTTCACTAAGGTCTTCAGTAACCTTAACTTTTTCGGACTTCACTAGAAGTGATCCGATAGCTTTGTAGATGACAGCGTCATCGTTAGTCTTTTGGAGTTCTGCAATAGTTTGATCTACTTCGCTTTTCTCCATTTCAACCTGTTGTTTCTGTGCTAGAATGGATTGAAGTGTCTGTTGTAACTGTTGTAGTCTAAGAAGTTTTTCTTGCACATTAGGTGGTAACTTGGATAGTTCGTCACTCAAATTAAATTCCTTCCGTACCAGAAATGAGAGCTGCTATTAATTAAGTATTTCCAGCAGGGGGACCAATGTTTTGATGTTGCGGTTGTACTTCATATTTTTTGTTTATGGTTTTTATTTTTTCTTATCAGGCAACCTACACAAGTATTGATACTGAATTTATAAATCTTCAAGTTGCCGTTTAAATTTTTTATATATTGCATCTTATTATTGTCCACAGAATGGATAAATCCTCATATCAAGTAAACTTGCCTTCCTTTATAGGTACAAAAATCGAGTAACTTAGGTTTATCATTATTATTCCCAAAAAAAAGCTGGCTGCTACAGCAAAAGGAAGTCTGGTTAAATGACCTGATGGCAACTCAACAGCCAAAAGATAGTATGTTCCATATATCGCTAAAATCAAAAAGAAGATACCTATAACAAAAACGGCGACGCTTTCAGCCTTAACCCTTTTAATTGATAAATTTACCCACCCCCTGTTTGACATAAAAATAAAGAAAAAGAATGATTTTCAAATGGCTTGATCCCAAAAATAAACACTTTTATAATTCACCTTTGTCACAGGAAACGCTGGGTCTTCAAAGACAATGTCTAACCTTGTTCCATACAACTCTAATAGCTGATACATGGTGATCGCAATTTGTTCTGTTTTATCGTCAGTAGGCCAGAAACCCCATATAGTGTCATTGGGATTGCGCATACCCCAACCATAATTATGCGGCAAAACTAGAGCAGCTTCGGGAACGCTATTATCTATAAACTGCTTATAGTTTATGTCATTCCAGAAGCGCTCTAACGCATTGAAATGCTCATCAATCATAGCTTGAGCCGTGTTTATAGCCTCTTTGTCTTTTGCATAGTTAAAAATAATTATGTATTTGGCACCAGCTTGGTAAGATGCCAGCATTTGCGTGTAAATTTGATCGGCGTTATCTAGGAAGGGTACTTCATCATACTTCCAAGTAATCATAGCGCCCCATTCTTTTTCCTGTAATCGAGCTGCCCCTTTTATTTGGGCTATCTGTTGGGTAATACTGGCGTTCCAGCCCATCTCAGCCAACACTACATCATAACCTCCCAGATAATCCCACCAGTATAAGCCATAGTCCGAAGTAAAGGTGGTGATACCAGTTCTATTCAGTTTAGCGAGACCTGGGTCGCCATCGCTTAAGACTAAATTGACAAAGAAATTTGCTTCCAAATCATAGTTTTCGGGGAAAGCTTCGATATCCTTGTAATTTTTCATTTTTTCCCCGATTATTTCTAAGGCTTTTATTGCGGGATGACCTACCATATGTAATCCTTCGCTGAAATCTTCATAAAAGTCTCTCCAAGCTCCATCCAATTGAATACCGCCCACCTCGTCATTATAGTACATACCGAGAAATTTCTCACCCCACCTTTCTGTCCAATTTGCTTTGAATTCAGCTGCATCCTCGTCCCAGAACCAAGTGGTAACGTCATCTTCAGTTACGCTGTCAATTCCTATATTTATTATAATGCTTAAACCATTGGCTGTAGCATAGTCACAGATTTCATAGACCGCTGTCTTGTTTCTGCTTAATTCACTTCTAGCCGTATCAAAAACGAATAGGTTAGTATAAGTTTTCGTCTTGTCGATAATTGCTTTTGCTTCCGTACTGGTATTCCCACAGAAAGCTATACCCACATAGGGGCTAGAGTCAATGTAAGTTTGGCTTTCACCAGCACTTAAAAGATAAAATTGCACGCCAATAACTGACACTGCCAGAATTGTTATGAAAAAAATGACTATCACTATTTTCCTATTATTCCGAAGGCTACCCATTACTTCCTCCCAGTTTAATAGCAGGTTTACCTCTGCTTATAGTTTTGCCAAAAATACCCATTAGCTAAGCAATAGGTGAGATGAAATATTGAAGGAGCTCATTTTTCTATGAAGTATTTTTAAGCACCATATCACTTTAGCAATAGGGGTGAATCATTTGGAACGCAAAGATTTTAACCGCGCCGATGTCGTAAAAGAGGAAATTCAACAGCAGGATCACCGTTTTCTTGCAGTTTATGTAGAAGCTAAGAACAGCATTATAATTATGCTCAGCGAAAAAGAGGATAAACTTGGTACTATGGCACTTGCCGTTCCAAAACCCCACGATATGTTTGGTCAAGTTACCTCTCAAGTACTAATTGGTGATAAACATATTATATCTGCTCGTATGTTCGCTGAATATGTAGCAGCAAAAAAGGATAAAATAACTATGGTCTCAGTCTATCTAGAGCGAGTCAGCGAAATTCACGCCCAAGAATTTTTCATGCACTTAATCGATAAAGTCCTTAAGACAGAGAGTAAAAAAGAAAGTACCTCGGCATAGTGGCTGTACCGTTGATGATTTGTCAATTATCTGTCGCCGACTTTCAATCAATCCATACAGTCATTAATGATGCTGCAGTTGCTTACAAATCCAAAATCCCTCTGGATTGCTATAACGAACCTTACATGTCTCAGAATAAACTTAGAAATGAAATATTTTTAGGGATACAATTCTATGGAATTATCCAAGATGGACTGCTATTGGCTGTTATGGGTATTCAACCAATTGATGACGTTACTCTAATTCGTCATGCATACACATTAACATGTTACCAACGGCAAGGCCTTGGCGGCCAACTGCTTAATTACTTGATAGGATTAGTAAAAACAAAGCGCGTTCTAGTAGGTACATGGGAAACAGCAACTTGGGCAATTCGATTTTACCAAAAACATGCTTTTGAGCTACTCACCAGAGAAGAAACAAATAAGCTTCTCAAAAAATATTGGAATATCACACGCGAACAGTTTGAAAACTCTGTTGTGCTAGAACAGTGGCGTAGATAATGAAAACTTTAGTGCTTAATGTAGATCCGCACAAACCAAGTGTTGCAGAAATTCAAATAGCAGCCAAAATTATCCAACATGGTGGTTTGGTAGCTTTTCCAACAGAAACAGTTTATGGATTAGGCGCAGACGCGTTAAACGATGATGCGGTTATAAGATTGTTTAAGGCAAAAAAACGACCACTTGATAATCCACCGATTGTGCATATAGCCAACGCCTCTGACGTTTATTCTCTTGTAACTGAAGTTTCATCTATGGCAGAATTGTTGATGACGACGTTTTGGCCTGGACCGCTTACCCTTGTTTTTAGACGTTCAGCAAATCTGCCTAAGGAAACAACTGCAGGTCTAGATACATTAGCACTGAGAATGCCAAATCATCCAATAGCCCTATCTTTAATCAGTCAAACTCATCGACCTATCGCAGCACCTAGCGCAAATCTCTCTGGTAGACCCAGTCCAACAACCGCACAACATGTTTATGAAGATTTAAACGGCCGCATAGATGCAATCATAGATGGTGGCGCAACCAAAATCGGTGTTGAATCAACTGTGGTAGATTTAAGTTGTGACCCTCCAATGCTTTTACGTCCAGGTGGCATATCTTTTGGAGCTCTAAAAAAAGTCATAGGTAATCTACGATTGCATCCTTTTGTACAGTCCGAAGTAGAGTTAACGTTGGAAAAAACCAGTTCACCTGGCATGAAGCATAAGCACTATGCACCAAAAACCCCTATTATTATAATTGAAGGAAATGTTGAAGCAATCATCCTCAAAATTAACCAATTAATTAAAATTTACAAACTTAAAGGTGTGAAAGTTGGTGTGTTAGCTACCGACGAAACGCAAGCAGCTTACCATACTGACGTCGTAGTGTCGTTGGGTAGTCGCTTCAACATTAATACAGTTGCCTCAAACTTGTTCAGGCTGTTACGTAAGGTTGATTCAGAGGGTGTGGATGTTATATTAGCTGAAGCTGTACCGTTGGAAGGTTTGGGTTTAGCAGTGATGAATCGCTTGCGTAAAGCTTCAGGTTACAATATAATCAAGGTTTGATTACCTATCTAGTAACCATTGAAAGAAGTTCATCGAATTGTATTGAAGCAACACAGAGCACGCTATCGGCGCCTCCATAGTACAGAAACATCTTATCTTTAATTACCACATTTCCACAACTAAAAACGACGTTGGGTACTTTTCCAAAGCGTTCATAATCTTTTTTAGGTGTCAAAATTGGTGTTTTACTACGATACAACACTTTCTCTGGGTGTTCCAGATCCAATAGTGCTAACCCCAATGAGTACAACTTCTCTACTCTCACGCCATGGTAGATGACTAACCAGCCTTCACTGGTTTTTATCGGGGTGCCTGCGACACCGATTTTCCAGTTATCCCACCCCTCTGTTCTAGGTTTCATAATTGTTTTAATATCACACCATCGGACAAGATCATCGGAGTAGGCGATACATAAATCAGGGTCAATACGGTGGAGCATTACATAGCGGCCGTTGATTCTTTCGGGGAAAACTACTGCATTCTTGTTGCGTATACCTGAAAATGGTAGCTGTCGATTTTCCCAATTCCATTTTCTTTGAAGAAAATCATCCAACCCTATTGTTGTTAGGGCAACTTGGTAGGATTGCAAGTGGTTATATTCACATAACGCCGTATACGTCATAACTAACTTTTTTTCAACAATAGATATTCTGGCGTCTTCACAACCATCTTTCTCACTTTCAAACTTGGGTTTAAAAATGGGATATGGTAATCGTTCTTCTATGGTGTAACCATCTTTGGACGTGGCATAGCCTATTCTAGAAATGCTATCCTCACCCAGCGCTCGGTAGAGCAAATGGACTTTATCATTAAGATAAACGGCTGCTGCATTGAAGACCTCTCTTGATTCCCAAGGATGTGTCGCAACTGCCTTGAGAATTGGGTTACCTGAAAAGCGTTCCATAGTGTAGGTCTTCCTATCTATAAAGCACTAGGCACTGGAGTTTTTAATCCTAAAATTTCGTCAAAGAATGCACGTATTGAAAATAAGCCAACAAGTTTACCGGTTTGGTCTGTAACAGGTAGATGTCTGATGCTGTGGCTTAGCATAAGACGTTTAGCTTGGTCAAAAGATGATTCGAAGGAAATGGTTACGACATGTCGGCTCATGATCTTGCTTAGTGGTTCATCGGATGAATACTTTGCGGCTACTATCCGTATTGCATCTCTTTCAGTGAAAATTCCCTTTATATGTTCTTCTTCGTCGATAACTATAATGGAGCCAACATGTCTGTCCTGTAGAAGTTCAATTGCACTTTGTATAGAAATGTCTTCTTTACACGTAACTACTTTTTTACACATAACATCCTTGATTTTAAGCATGGGTTCACACATAGAGATTCACCAAAAAACGTTATACTCTCTGATATACTGGAGAAATTTCTAATTCATTTCTCTTCTGGTACTTTAACACCTGTCGATTTTCCTCTAATTTCAACCGCGCCAGCAAGTAAGATATAGCTGACTCTGCGCCTTGATTTCGATTAACGTAATTTTCAGATAAACCATCATAGCATCCGCCGGTTTTGTTATCGTACATAACGGTCTTGCAGCTATTCTTACCCATAAACCAATCAAATGCCTTTTTTGCTATATCCATGTACTTTCTATTTTTAGTTGCAATGTACCCGTCGACAGCTGCATCAACCATAGCTGCTGCCTCGAGTGGTTGCTGGTCATAGAACGGGCGGTTTCCGCCACGTTTATACCAACCATCGTTGCCGACAGGTACAAAGATTTTGTCTATGATTTGGGTGTTAATCATGAAATCCATAGCTTTTTCTGCAACTAAACGGAATTCCAGTTTCTTAACCATTGTATAAGCCAGAAACAATGCTTGAGGTAATCGGGCGTTGTCATAGGTTAGGTGGGGTTCAAACCAGTACCAATCGTCTTTTGTTTGGTCTTTAAAATGCTGGACTAAACTATCGCCGAGTTGTTCTGCGTTTTGTTTGATATTGTCCTCAGAATTTACCTGATAATATTCGTACAAGCCAGTCAAAGCGGCTGCAATAAAGCGCAGTGACGTCGATTTAAACACCCACGGCAGGCCCCTGTCAAAGATGTCTTTGGCGACCAATTGCATGTCTTTAGGTAAATTCGAGTTCATTACACAGCCACATGCCCAAAGAGCTCGTCCAGCAGCATCTGGGGAACCATTGACATCAAGGAATGTTCTCTCGTAACTGAGGTAATTATGGAAAATTCCATCTTGCTTCTGCATATGATTAAGAAATGCTAAGTAAATATTTGCAAGAGACTTTACAGTTTTGTCATTTCGGAGCTTAAGATATTTTACAACTGCAATTAGAGCTCGGGCGTTGTCGTCGGTTGTATAGCCTTCATTTCGTTTAGGAATACAAAATTTAGCGTGTTGAAAGACCCCCGTGTCATCGGTAAGAGTTCTTAAGTAATCTATTTTTAATGGTGGTAAGCGGATGGCCAATTCATCTCCGATTGTCTTGTGAGGTCATTAAAGAGTTTGAGATAGTTTTTAGCAACTGAGGACCAAATGAATTTTCTGCTATACCGATAAGCTTTCTGCTCAAGTGATTGCCGTAATCTTTTGTTTTCAATGACTTCTATTACTCTTTCAGCAATCGAATCTGAATCATTGAAGTTACAAAATACACCGCGACCTTCACCAAGAGCTTCTTTTGCATGTAGATAAGGTGTAGACACTACAGCTTTTCCAGCCGCTAATGCGTAGGCTAGGGTTCCGCTGCTGACTTGATTGGGTGAAAGATATGGCGTAATGTAGATATCGGTTGCGAGAAGATAATCATACAGCTCTTGTTTAGAAAGAAAACGATTTAAGAACCGTACATGACCTCGTAACCCTAACTTCTTAACCATCTTCAGGAGTGAATTTCGATACTCTTCTCCGTCATGGTTCTTCACTTGTGGATGCGTTACCCCCAACACGTAATAGATAAGCTGGGGTTCTTTTTTGACAATTTTCGTAAGTGCCTGAATAACATATTCAATTCCTTTTCCCTTACTTAGCAAGCCAAAAGTGGATAAAACAATCTTGTTTTGCAACCCTAATTTTGGTTTGACTTTACCGCTTTGGATAAGTGGTAAATCAGGGCACCCATGGGGAATCAATATGACCTTTCTGGATGGAACGCCATACTGCTTTACTATTTCACGTGTGGTCTCATTTAGAACTATAAGTACATTACTATTGTTTACTACTTCATGAAATACTTCTTTTGCACGGTTTTCGAAATCAGGTAAAACGGTATGAAGTGTTGTAGCTACCGGTCGCTTTAATTTTTTTAGGAAAGAACAAACATATTTTCCTGCTTCGCCGCCGAAAATGCCAAATTCATGTTGAATATTTACCACATTAACTTGTGATTGGTTTAAAAAGTCCGCCATTAGAATATAGTCCTCGACGAAATCTCGACCGATTTTATGTTCAAAGCCTTCGAAAGTAGATTTGAAGAGGTGACGACCGTCAATGGAAATTACTCTTTGCTTCTTTAATTTATTCAATTTTCCAATCGAATTAACAAGATCCGCAGTGAATGTTGCTATACCACATTTCCGAGGCGGGAAAGTGCTTACATATGCAACTTCTTTAACGCTTGCCAACGTAGGACTACCTAGAATATACTTTGACAACAACTAATCACGTCAATATAGGGAGCTTTTGCAATCTTTAAGCACATGTGATTGTACATTGCCAGTCACAAAGCTCGTTTTAGGTATATTTTTGCGTGAGGTTTATTAGTGTCATATGATAGTGTCATGAATTATTAGGGAGAAGAGGGTTTATGAAACGCTTTGTACATAATCCCATATTAGAACCAATAAAGTCGCACTCTTGGGAAAATAACTCCGTATTTAATGCGGCAGCCATCTATAGTAGTGGACAAGTGCATATTGTTTATCGAGCACAAGGTACCGACATGGTCTCAAGGTTAGGCTTAGCAATATCCAACGACGGTTTGAACATAACTGAAAGACTAGATGCACCAATTTTTACTCCAATACACCATGCAGAACGCGACGGTTGTGAGGACCCACGTTTAACCTTAATGGGTGACGAATGCATAATGGCCTACACAGCATACCGAAATCATGATTTTCCAATAATCTTCCAAATCTCATTAACAACCATTAACCTCAAAGATTTCGTTAATCGCGACTGGAACTGGAAAGAACGTATGCTTCCATTTCCCGGAGTTCGTAATAAAGATGCAGTTATTTTACCTGGAAAAGTTGACGGTAAATACGTAATGTTCCATAGAATCGAACCCAGCATTTGTATTTCCTACTCAGAAGATCTCAAGCGATGGTACGACTTCAAATCGATTATGGAACCACGTGACAAAATGTGGGATAGCGTCAAAATCGGAGCAGCCGGAACACCTATCGAATTAAACGAAGGCTACTTATTCATCTACCATGGTGTAGATGAAAAGAAACACTACTCACTTGGCGCAGCTTTATTAGATAAGAATAATCCAGAAAAAGTGCTATATCGCTCAGAAAAACCAATTTTGACACCCTGTGAACAATATGAATGTGTAGGCGATGTACCTAATGTAGTATTTAGTTGCGGCAACGTACAGTTAGATGACGAAGTGATTATCTATTATGGCGGCGCAGACAGCGTACTTTGCGGTGCAAGTTATGAGCTAAATGAGTTATTGCCTAAAAAATAAGTAATGATTAATGAAGATCTTGGTTCTCTTCATACCTCTTTTTTTAAAATAATTTTGGTTTCTGTTGCATAGAATTGCAATCACATATTCTTAAATTAAAGCCGCCTAAATATTTGATATGTAAACCTATCATGGTCACCACTAATTAACGAAGTGTTGACCGAAGGTCACAAAGAAATCGCTAAATTGTTTTTCCTCGATTGGTTGTTGATAGCGAGGTAAAAGTATGTCGAGAATATATAAAGACAAAAACAATTTATCAAAAAAACAACCAGATTATCTCGAAGAATTAACAGGGCGAGCTACAACAAGTTTTAATGAACGAAAATACTCCGAGAGAATCCTAGAAAACCAAGCCATACAGGAAAACGACGTGACAGATGACTGGGCTGAAAACCAATCGCCCCTAACGGGTAGAATGTCTGGAACCATGGAGGAGCTTGAGCGCATACAAAGCTCAGAGATGATGGCTGTCAATGAAGTGCAACAATGTCTGAAAGATTCCCTTGACTGCTACCAGAGTTGTACCGAAACGATCATGCAGTGCTTACCATTGGGCGGCAAATATGCCAAAGTTGGTCATATCAATCTGCTAATGGATTGCGCTAATATTTGTAATACTAATGCCAATTTTATTTTGCGAAAATCTACCTATTATCCCCAGACCTGCGGTATTTGCGCCGATATTTGCGATGAATGCGGTGACAACTGTGACCAGTTTGAAGATGACTTCATGAAGGAATGTGCACAAGTTTGTAGACATTGTGCTGAGTCATGCCGTGAAATGGCATGACAGTTTTAACTCAGCTTCTTTGGCACGGAGGTGAATTTTTATGCAAGAAGAAATACGTAAAGAACAAGACAAATTGAAGGATAATACTAAAATCTATGATATCTTAAAGATTGAACATCGAGACGTTAGGAAGCTTTTCAAACAACTTTTAGATGAAAAGCAGTTTCAAGAAAATATTTACAGTCAAATTAAGATGGTCCTTCAACTTCATATGGCAGGAGAAGAAAAATTTCTTTATCCAAGATTAGAAAATAACTCTGAAACTAGAATAATTACTCTGGAGTCCTATGAAGAACATGATCTTGGGAAAAAAGTGATGCATGATATCGACAACAATTCAGATAGGGACGTAAAATTCGCTAAATTAAAAGTGCTGAGTGAAACTATTGATATGCACATAAAAGAAGAAGAGGATGAACTCTTCAAAAAAGCTAAACGTGTACTTTCGGAT
>LSQX01241209.1_pt1 | contig 16953 bp, 14 predicted proteins | sample 654561 | NCBI WGS metagenome assembly LSQX01 (sample SAMN04489861, study PRJNA283612) | anaerobic digester metagenome | isolation source: 4 biogas reactors fed with cattle manure at either 37C or 55C with and... | place: Denmark: Kongens Lyngby | collected 2014
CCCTTGATGAAAACAATCAATCAGGTTGCAGGACCGAACACTAAGATGTTCTTCCTCGAATCCATAGTCGGATTGGGCGCGAACTCAGCATCCGGCCAGGCCTTTACCATCGCACCACGCTCAGCAGGCGGTTCCGCAAAGAATCACTTGACCCCCATTGAGTGCTGGTTCGGCGCATCAGTCTTTAAAGGTGCCGCAGGTGTCAGCCTTTCTGATATGAATGATATTTGTAAAGAGCTCATTCCTCAATATGAAGCTCAGCTCAACGATCCTCCGAAAGGACAATCATTCCGCGACCTATACAATATTGACACTCTGGAAGTTAACGATGATTACAAAGCTATGTACTTTGAAATGCGTGAACTTGCTGAAAGCTTGGGCATCCCGATGCCTGGCGATGGAGTCATCTGCTAAGTTAATTATGTTTTAATGACGCAGCCTACATGCACAAACATTTTGGCTGCGTCATTAGTCTGTTTTTCAAATGTAATAATAAGAAGAGGTAATGAATGAGTACTTTATCAAAAGGTGGTCAAATGCCTGGAGCAGGTAGTGAACTGAAAATTCCAATGTTCGGTCAGGGTGATGTGTCAGCGCTACTATATACCTTTACGGGAAACGTTGGTAACTTTATACTTGTAGCTTTTACCCTAATTAGTGTTCTCGGCTGGAGTCCTGAATTAGTCTTTGGACGTGTCGTTCCAGGTATCGCTGTCGGTTTGTTTATTCAGGGGTTCTATTATTCCTGGATGGCATGGAGATTGGCCAAAAAAGAGGGCCGAACAGATGTTACTGCTCTGCCGTCGGGACTTTCAAGTCCTGCAGTTTTCGTGTTTTTGTTTGGCGTTGTTATGCCGTTGCAACTCTCGTTAGAAGCAACAGGACTTAGCGGAGAAGCTTTGTATCAAACAGCGTTTTATGGAGCAGTGGCAGCCTGTTTTATAGGTGGCATTGTTGAAGTCCTCGGTGGCTTGATCTCACCGTATTTGCGTAAATGGATGCCACGCGTCGCAATGCTTGCGACGGTTGCCGGTGTCGCGCTTGTATGGATGGGCACGAAAGGTTTCTTCTCCGTCTTTCATCAGCCTGTTCTTGCTTTGCCTGTTTTAATGATTGCTATTTTGGGTTTAATCGGTGGATACAAAATTAAGAAGATTGACCCCATATTTTTGTCATTCATCTTGGGATTAATTCTAGCTCTAATTTTAGGCATATCACAATTCACAACGCAGGGATTTGGATTCAATCCTCCTGTTCCTAGCGTGAATAGTATCGTTATGGGATTTGCACTGATAGTCCCATACTTAACAGCAATTATTCCTGTTGAGATTTACAATTTTCTTGAAACCATGGATAACGTTGAGGCGGCGCATGCTGCCGGAGACGCGTACAACGTAGCTGAAGCACAGATTTCTAACGGAGTTGCAACGATGGTTTCCGCTACCTTTGGTGGAATTATTCCTAACACCGTTTGGATCGGTCACTCAGGACTAAAACGCAACAAAGCCGGTATCGGTTATTCATGGCTTTCAGGTGTTTTGTTCATGGGTTTCGCTATGATCGGTGGATTTGAGTTCTTATATGACTTAATCCCGATTTCTATTGTAGGTATAGTTTATATCTGGTGTACACTCACCATGGTTGGTCAAACATTCACGGACATACCAAGAAGACATGTTGCTGCAGCAGTTATTGCTCTCATCCCTCAGGTTGCTGACTTTGTTTTTGCTCAAATAAACGGAGCGCTTCAAGCTGTAGGCGTATTTGAAGTGACACCGGAGGTCGAAAACGCACTCATCAGCAGTGGTGTCTTGTGGGAAGGTCTGCCTGCCCTCAAGTACGGTTCTATTCTCACTAGTATGTTGTGGGCTGCTATGCTCGCATTTATAATAGACAGACAGCTTATTCGTGCTGCAGTCGTCGCCGCTGGCAGTGGTGTGCTTTCATTCTTTGGATTTATGCATGCTCCTACGATTGGAATTAACATGGCTCCGGGTATCATGATCGGGTATTTCGCTATGGCAGTGATTTTCATCGCTTACCATTACTTGTCGAAAACCAAATTGATCGATCTTGCACGTAGATTTGACTACGTATAAGAGACTATAGCCTGGATGCTAGAAATGCGATAGCAATGACACTATGCATTTAGAATAGAGAGGTAAGTATGGATTGTAGATGTATCCGCATCTTGCGTCATTACAAAGATGCTGAAGATGAAAATGTAATATTTATCGATGAACCTGCTCGAGAGACAATGCAAGTTGAGTGGGGCGATACTGTAAGAGTTTTAGGGAGAAGAGAGACGACAGCGGTAATTCAGCCTTTGCGTGAAATAGATCGCGACGGTTTCGTCGGAAGAGTAAGCCGGAAAATACTGGATGAAGCCTTTATTGAATATGGAGAGGAAGTACTACTTTCTCATCCTGATCATTAAAATAATATTTAAATCTTAATCGTGACGGGGATAGGAAAATCTTAGCCCCGTCATGCAACTTAAGCAACATGAATAGCAGGGTATTATCATGAATCAAAACTTGAGAGATGTAACGACACTCGTACATGGAGATATTCTCTACACCAAATCAAAAAATGACTTAGTTTGTCACCCGGATTCTTGGATGGTGATACGTGACGGTATTGTGGAATCAATACTTGCCGACAAACCTGAAATAGAAAACTCTGAAGTGCGAGATTATGGGAATCAGTTGATTCTCCCTGTTTTCACGGATTTACATTTTCACTCCGTGCAGTATGCCATTCGTGGACTAGGCTTAAACAAGGAACTGTTGCCGTGGCTACAAACATATACCTTTAAAGAAGAGACGCGCTTTGCCGATGTCGATTATGCAGAAAGTATTTTTAAACTTCTAATAAATGAGCTGTGGTCGATCGGATCACTTAATCTCTGCACGTTCGCGAGTTTGCATCTTGAGTCAACGCTTCGTTTAATGGAGATGTACGATTCAAATGGATTTCGCGCATTTGTAGGCAAGGTGAATATGGATTGCAACGACGATCCTAGTTTGCTTGAGACTTCCCAGCAATCGTGTGAGGATACTCGTTACTACATTGAAGAAAGTCAGAAATTTAAACATGTTAAACCCATTATCACGCCGCGATTTGCCCCTTCCTGTACACCAAGCTTATTGTCAAAACTTGGCGAAATCGCAAATGAATATGATCTGCCGGTTCAGTCACATTTGAACGAGACGCCGGGCGAGATAGAACTCGTTTGGGAAATGTTCCAGGATTATGAGCATTATTATGATGTTTACAGAAAGAATGGTTTGACACCAAAAGGGAAAACAATTATGGCTCATTGTGTTCATAACACTGAGCCTGAATTAATAGCCATGCTGGAAGATCAAGTTTATGTAGCCCACTGCCCAACTTCTAACATCAACTTATCGAGTGGCATCATGCCCCTTCGCAAGATGATGGACCAAGGTTATAATATAGGTCTAGGGTCAGATGTCGCCGGTGGAGACAGGCTTTTCATGGGTATGGCAGTTGCAGACGCTATACGCTCTTCCAAGATTACTGCCATGATCAGTAAAGGTGAAGTGGAGCCCGTTACTTACGTTGAGGCCTATTACCTGGCAACTGTCGGTGGTGGTTCATTTTTTGAGAATACTGGAATGTTTCAAGAGGGATATTCTGCAGATTATATCGTTGTAGAGGACGCGTGTTGGCCGGCAAGTAAACGTTACGACCTCGGAGAACGACTAGAGCAGTTTTTGTACCTTGGTGGTGGTGATTGCATTACACATCGTTGCATGAGAGGTGAAATCCTTGAGAAACCGTACGATTGATGTGCGCTATTGCTCGTATAGAATTAAGTCGCCTTTATATAGTAAGGAGAGTTTATTATGTCCAAATATACTACTGTGGGGAAGAGTATTCCCAAGCCTGATGCTTATGAAAAAGTTGCAGGGCGTACAAAATTTGTAGCAGACATGCACTTCCAAGATTTACATCATGGAAAGATTTTGCGTAGTCCTTTAGCTCATGCAAAGATCAAGAGTATTGATACAAGTGAAGCAGAGAAGATGGAAGGAGTTGTTGCGGTTGTCACCTATAAGGATGCGCCAGATATTCTTTTTACTCTATGTGGACACCCTTATCCCGCAGACGACACACCTTGGGACACTTATATTTTTAACCAACATATTCGTTATGTCGGTGAGCCCGTCGCGGCAGTAGCTGCCAGAACAAAGGAAATTGCTGATCTTGCACTTGAAAAGATTAAAGTTGAGTATGAAGAGCTACCTTTCTACTTGAAGATTGATGAAGCGTTAGCAGAAGATGCTTACGAGATCCATGAAGGAACTGGGAACGTAACAGGGCGTACAGAATACGAGGTAGGCAATGTCGATGAAGCTTTCAACGATCCGGATCTCATTATTATTGAGGATAGTTTCAAGACTCCTATTACTGCGCATTGCCCAATTGAAACTCACTTGTCTATAGTAGATATTGATGTTCGTGGTCGGTTGACGTTTTATGTCTCAAATCAAGTCCCCAATATTCTCCGCGAACGTTTGAGCCATGCGCTTGGTTTACCCTATCACAAAATAAGGATTATTAAGCAGCCCATAGGAGGTAGTTTTGGCGGTAAGCAGGAACCTGTCTATGAACAAATCAATGCACTTTTAACTCTGAAGGCTGAGCGTCCAGTTATTTTGGAAATTACTCGTGAAGAAGAGATCGCAACGACTCGTACACGTCACAGTGGTATCTTTCACTTTAAAACAGCAGTAAGTCCTGACGGTGAGATCGTAGCTCGCGAAATGGCTGTGTATCAGAACACAGGGGCATACAGTTCACATGGCAACTGCGTCATCGACAATATGGCCGGTCAGTTCCCACAACTATATCCTGCTCCTAATTACCGCTTTAAGGGTGTCACTGTTTACACAAATATTCTTATAGCCGCCGCGATGCGCGGTTACGGTATTCCGCAGTATTGTGTTTCTCATGAAGCGCATATTGACCACATTGCCAGACATTTGCAGATAGACCCTCTCGAATACAGGAAAAAATATTCTTTCAAAATTGGTGATGATACAGGATCAGATGCCTACCGATATTTAACATGTGGGCTTGATGAAATGATGGAGATTGGTAGCGAGAGAATCGGCTATGAAGCTTTCCGCCAAGAGCCTGTTAATGAGAGCGACACAATTAAGCGCGGGATCGGAATGTCTTTATCAACTTATGCTTCTTGTGTATTCTCACACAGCGCGGAGATGTCAACTGCGACGATCACCGTACATGAAGATGCGTCTGCGACACTTACTGTTGGCTGTATTGATAGTGGACAAGGTTCTATGGTCGCAATGCAACAGATTGCAGCAGAAGAGTTGGGCATACCGATTGAATGGATTCATTCCTACGAAGGTGATACAGATCTGACACCGTTTGATGTTGCAGAATATGCCTCTCGTCAGACATATATCGCAGGTTTTGCTGTTAAAAAAGCGGGCATTAAGTGCCGTGAACAAATTCTGGCGTACGCAGAAACCATGCATGGTATTCCTGCGGATGATCTCTGTACTCGAGACGGTAATATTTACCAGATGTCGACTGATAAATTCGTGTGCAAGACGCAAGACGTGACGTTTGATATGTATTATGACTTGTTTACACCTCAATCAGTATCACACCACGCTTATCACGCTCCGGTTGAAAATGTTCTCACCTACGGTGCTTGTTTTGCCGACGTTGAAGTAGATACAAGTACAGGGGAACTTAATGTTAAGAAATTAGTGACGAGTATTGACTGTGGCACATTGATAAACCCGCTTGCTGCAGAAGCCCAGCTGATCGGTGGATGCGTCATGAGTTATGGGTATGGAACAATGGAAGAAGTTTTGATCGACAGCAAGACCGGGCGCGTTTTGAATGATAATATGCTTGACTACAAAATACCGTCGTTTGCTGACCTTCCTGAGATAGATGGATTTTTTGCCGAAACGAATGATCCGACATCGGCTTATGGCAATAAAGCTCTGGGTGAACCGCCAAACATTGCCCCTGCAGCAGCGATTAGGAATGCTGTTTATGATGCGATAGGCATTATGATTGAGGAGGTACCACTTACACCGGGGCGCATTTTTGAGGCTCTTGAAGAAGCCCGCAAAAATCCGAAAACCACAGAAGTTTCCCCAGAAATCTTGAATAGATAGAGAGGTAGCTACAATGTACGGAGTAAAACAATTAGACATACCTAAATCTTTGGAAGAGGCATTGGAGATATTGGCTCAAACTGAAGGAGTTCTACCCTTAGCCGGCGGGACAGATATTCTCATCAAGATGCGTAGAGAGAAAACTCGCGGAGCTCATCTCATGGCTTTAAAAGATATAAAGGAATTATTCAATTTATCCGAAGATTCGGACGGGATTCATATTGGTCCAATGGTGACCTATTCCCACCTTGCTCTTAACCCGATTATTGAGGACAAACTTCCCATGGTAAAGACAGCTGCTTTGTCGATGGGCGGACCTCAGGTTCAGAATCTTGCGACGATCGGTGGAAACATATGCAACGGCGCCACATCGGCTGACGGTGCTGCTCCCCTCATGGCGCTCAACGCTAAGCTCGTCTTGAAAAGTCAAAGCTCGACGAGAGAATTGAGTATTACTGAATTCTATACAGGCCCGGGGAAGGTAGTAAAAAGGGGAGATGAACTCTTAGTTGATATCATTATTCCTCGCCTTCCTAATAAAGGGTTTGCGGGAATATACGAGAAATTCTCCACACGCAAAGCGATGGATATAGCAACGCTAGGTTGCGCAGCGACAGTAACAGTAGATAAAGACTCACGCATAAGTCATGCGACTTTGGCCTACTGCACGGCCGGCCCTACACCTGTTAGGTGTTTTGCCGCAGAGGAACGTTTGCTGGGTGAAAGCGAGCTGAATGACGATCTCATGGAAGAAGTCGCAGATCTTGCGCTCGAGTCAACGAATCCAAGAACTTCATGGCGTGCAACAAAAGAATTTCGTCAAAATCTTATTCGCGAATTAGGAAAACGTGCACTGCGCACTGCATATGCACAGGCAGGAGAACATTATGAGAACGATTAAATTTGAACTAAACGGTAAACCCGTTGAAGTCGGTGTTGAGCCAGGAGAAATTTTTCTTGACACAATCCGCGATCGATTCCACTTAACTGGCACTAAGAGAGGCTGTGAAGTGGGAGAGTGTGGCGCTTGTACTGTGTTGATAGATGATGAACCGATAACATCTTGTATCTTGCTAAGCGAGCTTGTAGAGGGCAAACGTGTTCTAACAATTGAAGGCCTAAGCGAAGGTGCAAAACTACATCCCTTACAGACAATATTTGTTGAAGAGGGCGCAGTGCAATGTGGATTTTGCACTCCAGGCATGGTCTTGGCGGCTTATGGTCTTTTAAAGAAAAACAAAAACCCTTCGCGAGAAGATATAATGAGAGGTATGTCAGGTAACTTCTGTCGATGTGGTGCCTACGAACATATTATTTTGGCAGTCCAGGCAGCAGCAAAGCTGATGCGAGAAGAGTTGTAAGCTTTGCCCAGCAGCTAAAAAGTAAATAATCGTAAGAAAGCAGCAGCGCAATAATTGCGCCGCTGTTTAAATTGAATCAAGTCATAATTCGTGCCAGGCACGAATTATGACTTGATAAGCTAATTTTCTAATTATTCTTCGCCTGTATCAATATCAGAGTAAACACCGGCAACATAGTCTTGAGCTTCTTTACGCACTTGTACTTCATCGATGCCTTTAAGCTCGCCATCTTTGTAAACGACCTTACCGTTAATCATAGTCATCCATACAGGTTGTGCATGACCGACAGTTCCCAGCATTGCCTTGGGGTCCAAAGTAGCTCCGACAAACTCAAGCTGATCAATATCTATAGCAAAGAGATCAGCCGCCATTCCTTCAGTTAGATGACCAATATCATTACGCCCGAGAACCCTCGCGCTGCCTCGAGTAGCTAATTTCAAGGTGTCGTATGCAGTAGGAGCATCTTTGCTGCTGTTTAAACGATGGAGTAGGAAACAAACACGCAGATCAGCTAGCAAGTTTGAGGCGTCGTTACTTCCATTGCCGTCTACAGCTAAGCCTACCGGAACATTCTCTTTTAACATTAGTGGTACTTTTGCGATGCCTGAAGAAAGTTTCATGTTTGAAACCGGGTTATGAGCGACGCCTGTTCCTGTTTTTCCGAGTAGGCGAATCTCATCATCTGTCAAATGCACAGCGTGTGCAAACCAAACATCAGGACCCAACCAGTCACACTTCTCGGCCCATGCTATGGGACGATTGCCATAAACTTCAAGACAGTAATTTTCTTCATCAATTGTCTCGCAGAGATGCGTATGCAAGCGGACGCCTAACTGACGAGCAGCTTTGGCAGATTCCTTCATTACCTCAGTGTCGACAGAGAATGGAGAACAAGCGGCAAAAGCTACCTGCCTCATAGAGTATTTACTATCATCATGGTACTTCTCAACTAAACGGGCAGTGTCATCAAGAACTTGTGAAGTTGTTTCAATCAGTTCCATTGGCGGTAGTCCGCCTTGGTCCTTACCACGAGTGAAAGCACTACGTCCGGCATAGAAGCGCAAACCAAGATCAGCAGCGGCGTCAAATTGGCGATCAATGATCTCTTTACTTGAACTTCTCGGAAAAGCGAAATGTTGGTCAAAAAGAGTTGTACCGCCATATTTAATAAATTCGCCCATGGCTACAGTGGAGCTATAATACATAAACTCCGGATTCACTTTTTTCCATACTTCGTACAAATAAATCAACCAGTCAAACAATTCAGAATTTTGTACTGCCGGTATATTACGTGTGAATGCTTGAAGTAGATGGTGGTGAGTGTTAATCAATCCGGGATAAACAAATTTACCCTTCATAGAAATAACTTCAGCCTCAGGTGCCTCAATATTTTTATCGATTAGTTTGATATAGTTGTCTTCAATTAGAATATCGCAATTGCGCAGTAAGCGATCGTTATCATCACAAGTAACTACTGCGTCTACATTTTTTAATAAGATTTGTTTCAAAATAATACCTCGCTATAAAAACAAGGCCCCCTTAAAAGAGAGCCTTGTTTTATTAATTTGGATTAAAGAACGATTGTACGACGCTCATCCTTCAACAAGTTCTCATATGTTTCACCAAAAACTTTATCCAGTGGCATACCTAAATCAATAAGTTCATTGCGGACTTTGTTGATGATTTCAACGTAGTTAGGCAGAGGTCTCTGGTTCTTCAAATCATAGCACTCGTATACTGAGAGGCCTTTTTCAGGCGACCGCAGTTTGTCTTCATACTTGGGGAGTACTTTCTTTGCCACTTCGTTGGCATCGCGACGTGTCATACCTGCTGTCGATTTGAACACATCACCACTCCACCAGCACTCAACGGGTGTAATGTAGTCGGTATAGCGCCCACCTGCACTTCTTGGCTGAGTCGTTTTGGAGGCTCCTGAGACGCTGTGGTTCATTAGACCCATTGCAGCTTCATACAGGAACATTTCAGTGGCCGGACCGGCTGTTTCATTAACAATTTTGTTACGCATAAAATTAGTATTGCGGCTTACAGCCTGGATTGAAATGCTGTTGGCCCAAAGGGCTTTGCGACCACAGTTGCCAAAGAGGTTAATGTCATATACATATGAGCTTGTGTAATCGGCCTGCATGATTGTCGGAATTAAGAGGTCATTAGCGATACAGCAGATGGCTGCACCTTCAGCAGGGCCGGCATAGCCGCCGATATAGGAGAAAGCGCCAACTCTTAATTTGTGTCCGTAGTTTAGACCTTGGATTATTCTGTGGAAGTTAGAGTAAGTGCATTTCAATTCGACCGGGCACAGGGACATAGTTACATTACCGCGACCGGCAAGTTCCGGTGCTCCGCCGAGATGTCCATACTCAGTGATGGCTCCAGCAACTCCGGTACAGGCCATACCGGGACGACCGGCCCGCCATAGGGCTTCCTTCTTGAGGCGTGATTCGTAGTTACCCATCAGAGTCTCAATTGGTTCGCCGGAACGGATGGTGTGTCCAAAAGCTGTTGCCAATGTTGGTCCATGCAATACGTCAACCAATTTAGGGTATTTAACCATGCCTTGAACCAAAGGTAGATAAATGTCTTCCGAGCAGACAATGCCCAGTGAAGCTGCCACTAGTGGCTTGTATTCAGATTCAGGACGACGGGGTTTCATAACGACTTCATCCTGACCTGAGCCTAAAGTAATCTGCTCTGGATAATCACGAATTGTTTCGAGCAGTTCGTCTTCAGTTATTTCGATAACACGCTCAGTATCTTCGCAATACATACCAAGTTCTAATGCCAGCTCCCAACCTGCTTTGAAAAAGGTATCTGCTAATTCGTCATCATAGTTAATCGGGTTATCCATATCAAGAGTATTCTCGAGATTGTACTTTTTCAAGATTGCTTTTACGGTTCTGGGTATAACCTTTGTATCCCATTCTTTCATCGGCATAATTTTGCCGGTACGTGCCTTTTCTAGACTACGAAGAATACGTTGAACTTTGTAATTATACATATAAACTCCTCTTCCTATTTTGCCTCTGAATCGACGATTACTGTTCCGCCGGAACCGGGCTTTTTATTCGCAACAAGGTCTTTGCAAAGCGTTACGCAGTCAAAAGCATTACGTGACCAACCATCAACCCCTAATTCTTTAGCAAATTCTGGGGTTACAGGGCCGCCGCCAATAATGTAGAAGAAATCTTCTCTAACTCCGGTATCGGTGAAGTAACGCATTGCGTCTTCCATGTAGGGAAGAGAAGTGGTAAGAAGAGTAGATATTGCAACAAAATCTGCCTTCTTTTCGATAGCAACTTCGTAAAATTTCTTTACTTCAACGTCTATTCCAAGATCAATGACGTTAAATCCGTTTACTGCCAAAAGAGCACCGACAATATTTTTACCAATGTCATGTACGTCACCTTTTGCTTGACCTATAACAACTGTACCTTGTCTGCTTGCAGCTTTTTCATCCTCATCAAATTCGTCAAAGATGACATCAACAACTGCGGACATTGCATCTCCTGACAAAACCAACTCGGGAAGGTAAGCTTCGCCTTCTTCATAAGCGGCCCCTATGATATCCATACCTTTGGCCGCACCTTCTGTTAGAACATCTAAAGGCTTGTGTCCGTCAGCAATAGCTTGTTTAACTAAGTTAACGGCTTCTACGTCATCGCCTTCTGCTACTAGCTCGGCAATACGTTTCATTAAATCATCTGCCATGTGATCCTCCTGAATCATTTCGTTTTTTAATTTATTGTTCTCTGCCAGCAACAGCAGATAAAACCTTCATTTAAGTCAGCAAACGTGTGTGAAAAAATATCTACATTAGCTAGACCTCTCGCGTAATCAAGAAAAATAACAAAAAGTCCCTTCATTTGGGAATAGTACCTCTTGATCGCAGACCAGTTCGCTTTCTTACAGGACAATCTGCTTTATGTACCTGCTACTTAATTATGAATCCATATTTCGTTGAACCCATACAAGCTAAAGCACAATGTTTTGAGTTGATTTGAAACAACAACGATAAATAACACAATATTTGCTTGCCCGAAAGGTCGCAGTGTCCCTTAACGTCGAACTAATGGTAACTAATGAAATTTTTAGTGTCAACGAAAGTGGGGGACTTGCACAGCATAATCGGAGATCTGACAAGAAACTTTTATGATTGTTAGCTATCTTAGCTATAAGCTTTACACTATGGTATTTACGTAATTATATATGTGATATTTTTTAGAATTTATGCATTTATCTAGGAAAAACTGCAGTAGATGAACCGCCACTTAAAAACTCGCTCTGAGATATCGGTTTACCTGGCGGACAAATAAGAAAATTGCTATCCCATTTATGCGCAAAGAGTTGTTCTAGAATAATGGTTGAACCTTTTTCTTCGCTTAGTTCCAAGTCGAATAAATCACAGGTTCTCTTCGCCCCGTTAATAGTGGAGCAGCTATAGTTTTCTCCGGTGTTGATAAGGCGAACATTTTTATAGTTTTTCAACATGAGCCTATAGGCGCGTTGCGCTTTTTTCTCTCCCTTTTTCTCAGCAAAACTCTCATATTGTCTGAGCAATGTGTTATCTGAATCGAACCAGCCATCGGTGTAGTAAAGACAGTCCGGACAAATACGGGCAGTAGGATTGTCTTCGGTAAGCAACATCATATGAATACAGTCATGAAAACGAGGAATAACAATGGTTGAGTGTGGACTGAAAATATCGTGCAGCGCATTGCCGCAAAGTCCATAAGCAAGCAGTATGTAGTCCGTATCAGCATAGACAGTCAGAATTGTTTCCTGGATCTTCTCCTTAAGATTATCAGGATATTCATGTAAAGCTCGATCCAGATAAATTATATCGCTGGTATTATTAGTTTTCGCTCGCGCTGATTCAATTTCTTTTTCAATCATTCTGCATGCAATGATTATTTCAGACATGTTTCCCTCCACTGATAGATTATCTCATAAAAATACAAAAGGTAAAGCAAAATGAGGAGAAAGTGTACCAGCCTTCTCCTCATAGGAGAATCACATCTCGGAGTATCGTGTTTACATGTGTTGCTGAACAAGTAAAGCTGAGATGTTTTGCATCCTCCGACACCAAGTCTGCGCCAATAAAAAGAACCACACCTATAAAATGTGGTCCGTATTTACCAACGCAAAATTCTGTATATCGCAGAATCCGACAAACGTCATATCAAGCAGGTCTTCTGGCTTGTGCCTCATCGTATTTGTCTAGCCTTCCCGTGGACACAGTGACATATATAGACAAAACTACGCACTTACAGCGGCGGTACCGTGCAGGATTCTCACCTGCTTCCCTTTTCACACACTAGTGGCGAACTTGATATCGAATTAAATTGTACGCTAAGTATAAGACTTGAGCGATTAAATTACAAGATTAAACAAGCCACCCTTTCGAGTGGCCTGTTCATTGATTCAACCGATGCTAAATTACTATTTATATTTTTCCATTACTTTGTCGATAGCTTCGTAATATTCTTCTCTACTCGGGATAATCGAAGCGTAATACAACTCACCGTCGATATACAGAGAAGGAAGATTCTTCACACCCATGGCCTTAATCTGAGATATTCCGGTTCTATCGGTGTACTTGTATTCGATAACATCTATTGAATCACCATAGTCATTTAAAGCGTCCTTAGCTGCAGCATACATATAGGTACAAGCTGCACAGGTAGCGGAATCGAGAGTGAATACTTCGATGAGTGGGCGATCCAGATTTTCGTAGTCCGGTAATTCAACATCTTCACCAAGATCTTCTGATTCATAATCCTTCAAGAGGTCACGATATCTGTCAATATCGCGAACAGCTTCAGTAACTGCAATGGTGTTCTCCAACGGAATGTCATAAGGCATATCACAGCCCGGCGAAACTACCAAATTCTTTGAAGAATCTACACTATCAACCATATCGACAACAAATTTCATATTGTCTTGTTGGTTGCCGAACAACATTGTTGTTGTTAGAGGTATGTTGCCACCTATAGTGACATTGTGCTTGTCGGTTATGGCTTTGGCTTTATCCATCGGAATGTTCTCGTCGATAGAGATGTTATCAGGTTTCGTCAGGCACATAACATCGAGGTTTCTCTCGGCATTGCCGCACACGAAGAAGCAGGATTTTTTGCCCAATTTGCGAATATGGTCAAAGATGCGTGTGTATGGTTCCGCCAGGAATTCTTCGAAATGTTTTGATGAGATCTGAGAGACAAGCGGGTCAACCGGACCTAAGACATGGCATCCGGCCTCAGCGTACATGTCGGACATCGCAATAGCTTGATCCGTACAATAATCCATTAATTGTTTGACGTGCTCGGGATTGCGCTTCATGTCCATGAAGAGTTTGGTGCCGCGTAAATGCGATGCGAGAGTGAAAGGACCGCAGTAAAGTCCGTATATAGCAGTATCATCGAACTCTTTTACAATGCGGCGTGAGACATCCATAATTAGCGGAACACGCCCGTCCTCGGGGCCGATAATTTTGTCAGGAATCTCATCTGTATCTGCGAGGGGATGAGATGTAACGCTGGGTGGATTATCATCTGCCCAAATTAGGTCACATCCGAGAATTTCAGCTTCAATTTGGAGATCGAAGGTAATAGGCATCCCGTCCGGCATATAGAGTTTTTTTACTTCTTTAAGTGCTTCATATAGTTTTTCACCATCTACGAGCACTTCGGTTGCAGTATATCCCACTAGCTTACCTGCATGAACTCCAGTATATGGAACCCACGGGGGGCGTTCAACAGTTTCGTGTGAGAGAGTTTTTAACACTAATTCTTTTCCAGTCATCATTTTCCTCCAAGATTGATTTTCTGATTTAAAAACATTCATTTTATATATTACTGACAAAGATACTCAGCCTATGACTGATATCTATTCCACAGTATTTTAGGCTATCGAAACAGTACATTCAATAAAGTTACAGATAAAGGGCATTATGTGAATCAAATGCTGAACTATATGTTGAACATGCTAGAAATATGCACTTTACTAGACTTAATCTATTGTCGCTAATATAATGGTAAACACAAAATTAGCCCGATATTTGCTCGGTTTTAAATTGAAATATTAATATCGCTGATTTCGCTGATTTTGAGTTTTTAACAGGAGTTGATGACATGTACGAGCAAAGTGATGATTTTTTTACTGTCGTAAGTGAAGAATGCTTGTGCGCATTTCAAAAGTACGAATCAATAGACCCAGTAGATCTTTCCACAAAGATTATGAATATTGAAGAATTTCCGATGCATGCGCCGGTGCATCATTTTTTGGTGCCGGCGGTTTTGTTAACTGCTGCTCGCAAAGCCCAAGGTCACAGCATAGAGGTTTTGGAACGTGACCTCAATGAAGCGTTGGAACGAGCTAAACAAGTACAGGGAGGGTCTTGCGGTTTTCTTGGAGCATGTGGAGCGTCTGTCGGCTGTGGGATTTTCTTCAGCCTGATTACAGATTCTTCTCCCTACAGTACGAAGACCTGGTCCTTAGTTAATAAAGCGACCTCTAAGGCGTTAGGAGCCATATCCGATACGGTTGGTCCACGCTGTTGCAAACGTTGCACATGGCTATCGCTCCTTAGTATCAAAGAGGATATCGACAAGCTTGCAATTGATATATCTTTGAAAGCGAAAGAAAATGTTATTTGTGAGTTCCATGAACGCAATGAGGAGTGCATAACTCACCTGTGCCCTTTCTATCCGATAGAGGAGTTGTAGTAAGTTTTATATGGTTAAAATTAGAGTTCCTGTATTCGCTTATCCCCGAAAAAATTTAGAAAATCCCTGCCCTTGTGAAGATAGGCCGGTTGAATTGACTTACAAAATTTCCCAGATTTTCTGGCAGGTAGCTGAAGGTGACTCTGTGGAAAAGGATGAACCGATAGTAGAACTGGAAAGTGAGAAAAAGACTTTAGAACTATTAGCTCCTGCAAGCGGTAGGTTGCAGTATTCTGTAGAGGATGGAGCACAGGTTGAAGTCAACACGGTGCTGGGAACGATTCACTAGCAATTAATAAGGATATATGATGATTAAAGATAAAAACAATAAAGCGATTGAAGTCTATTTAGTTGGCGGATTTCTAGGCTCAGGTAAGACTACTTTTTTGCGGCAGTTGATGCTGCAATTAGGAGATCAAAAATTAGGGCTTTTAGTCAATGAATTCGGTAGTATCAATATTGATGCTCCTCTGCTCTTGGAGGACGAAGTGCAATTAGTTGAAATCAATGATGGTTCTATTTTTTGCGCTTGTATTGCTCAAGGGTTTTCCAAAACCTTGAAAGCATTCAGCGAACAGCCGATCGATGTCCTTCTGATAGAGAGTTCCGGCATGGCTGACCCTTCCAGTATGAATAACACCTTAACAGGAATGGCTCCCTATTTAGCCAGGCCTTTCGATTATAGAGGATTAATAACACTGGTTGATGCTACAAGCCTACTTGATTACTTAGATGTTTTATTGCCTCTTCAGAATCAGATTGCAGCAGCCGATTTGATCTTGGTTAACAAGGTTGATCTTGTGGATGAACATGCTTTAGCGGAGATTCACTCCGCGATTCTCGAGTATCAGGATGAAGTGACGATTGTAGACACTCAGTATGGTGGCATCAGTTTAGAAGAATTGCGCAGGCTACTGAAAAATCATGGTCGCTCAAGTCCCAGCTTTAATACACCCGAGAATCGTCCCGAATCTTGGATTGTAAATATCTCAGAACACCAAACACTTGAGGACATGGAAGCCTTCTCAAGAGCTTTGGCTAATGATTCGTGGCGGATCAAAGGATTTGTGCAACAAACTGATAATTCGTGGTTGCATGTGGATTCCAGCTCCAAACATATTGTAGTTAAGCCGTTACAGGACAAGGAACTTAAGCACTTCGAGAAGGGACGTCTTGTAATAATAGGTCCGAAACAGCCACAAGATATTTTTCGAAAAAAAATACTTACCGCTTGGCAGGATACAGCCGCAGGGGTGATAGAGCTATCTTACTAAACTAGAAGATTCGAAAGGTGCATGGATGCCAAAATTTACATACTCAGTCGGTTCAAGTAAAGAAATTGTAGAAGTAGATTTCAATTTAAGCATACTCGACGTTATGCAAGATTTAGATCTTGATATATCTTTCCCCTGTAATGGGAGGCACAGCTGTGGCAAGTGCAAGGTCATTGCCTTTGGCGAGCTCAGTCCCATGAATGAAGTTGAACATCGTATGTTGGGAGATCAGGCTCCGCAAAATATGCGTTTAGCCTGTTTCGCAAAAATTTTGGGTGATGTAGAAATCATATTGCCTGAGAGTGAACGTGATGATCAAATCGCTCAACGCTTTTCAATTATGATGCAGACACTTGATCCTAATTATGATGGAGATTATGGTTTTGCA
>LSQX01375528.1_pt1 | contig 16948 bp, 6 predicted proteins | sample 654561 | NCBI WGS metagenome assembly LSQX01 (sample SAMN04489861, study PRJNA283612) | anaerobic digester metagenome | isolation source: 4 biogas reactors fed with cattle manure at either 37C or 55C with and... | place: Denmark: Kongens Lyngby | collected 2014
CCCCAGGAAGTACTGGAGGTATGGGTTCTCAGTAATTTGATCGCGGGTTTCATCATCGGTTAAACCCAACCGCTCTTTGATGATTAATGATCCAACAGCAATACGAATTGCTTTGCCAGGTGCACCAATATCTGCAAATAGCTTCTTATATTTTTCTTCGATTTCTGCCCATGGAACCAGCTTCGATAGAGTTACCCAACGGTTGCTTGGGTCCAGTTCGCGATTACAGGCAAAGAAATTCGTAAAGAATGATATTTGAGCTTTGTTATCTGGTTTTTTAAGCATTTCTGTTTCTCCATGTGCAAGGATTTTCTGACAAAATCGTAGTTTTCCTTTCACTATTATAACACAAAAATGCCTTAGAACATAGTGTTTACAATACTTTGACCGTTTTTCAGTAGACCCTAATTAAAACTATTTAAGCAAGATAGCACACTCAAGACGAGAGTGGCTATCTTTTTTATATGTTGCTGTTTTAATAAATATCAACTATAAATTGAACCACAGCCATATTTTTTATTAAATCTTTCAGATCCATAGCTATTCTCAAAACAACTTATTTTCACTCCACCCCCAAAGCTTTAAACACAGCTTCCTGCGGGGTCGAATAAAATATCAGGCTAAACGCACCAATGAGATCAGAGGGTACCGTCCCGAGTTCGGCTGCTGATGTTATTGGTATCAGCACTTTTTTTGCGCCACTATCGAGGCATACTTGAAGAACGCTCGCCAGTTCCTCCACTTTCATTATCGTACCGCTGATGCTTATTTCACCAAGAACCGCCAGGCTTGAAAGGGTTGGCTTACTAAGGGCGCAGGACGCAAGGGCTATCACAGTCGGTAATGTCAGGAACTTTGTCATCCCAATGCCATTTAGATCCTGGTAGTTGATAATATAATCCTTTGTGGTTGTGCTGATAGAGGCACTAATCGTTTTTCCACTCACTTTAAGATAATTGAAAGCTGTATTCGTGGATTCCTTGGCATCACGGTCAGTACCAATACCCGTTCGCTCGAATTTTCCATTGCCAGGAAGCATCTGGGTTTCCAATCGATACACACCAATCATCCCGCTCTTGCCCTGTGAAATGGTATAAACGTTTCCCGGATTTGTCAACCCTTCAGGGATTATCTTTCCGCCTCCCTGTTCAGGAACAGTAACATAGTTCTCTACAAAAGATTCATTGTCAACAAAGGAAAAGTTCACATCGTAAAATTCCATGCCGCCAATTTTCTTCAGTTGTTCCTTAACCCGACGGCGCATTTCAAGTGCAAATGTCAGGATTTCTTTTATATCTTCTTTATTGAATTCGCCATTAGGATAGATTAATTTAGTTAGACCGGATACCATCTTCCTTACAGCAATGACATCACGCTGATTCAGGTTGCTTCCAAAACGGAAGTATTTGTCGCTCACATCTCCGAATGGTTCTTTCCGCATCTGGCGCATAAACTCCGCCAGATAGTCCGTAATGAAACCAAAATCGTTGGTAAACGAATCCGGGCGGTATTTCGGAATTTCCCAACCCGGGATGTAGCAGTGCATTCTGTCCAGAAACGCTGTATCATAAGCCATTGCTTCGGGGAAGGGTTCGAACAAGTGCGATGTTTTTAATAGTACGTCCACACTTTGGTTGATATTTCCGACAAAGACCATGGAAGCGGATGCCGCTTTTTCTTCTTTTCCTCTGGCGAATGAACCAGAAGCCATGTAGTCCTTCATGATCTGAACGCCGTCTTTGTCCTTGAAAGTAATACCCGCAACCTCATCGAAAGCCACGCAGTCCCACAAGCCCACAAGCCCCACCTGTTTACTCGACATATTATAGAACAGGTTGGCAACTGTGGTTTGTCCACCAGACACAAGAATACTGTTTGGGGAAACTTCCTTGTATATGTGTGATTTTCCCGTGCTTCGCGGACCGAGCTCGCACAGATTAAAATTGTTTTCAATCAGCGGGAGCATACGGGCGAGCAGAAGCCATTTTTCTCTTGTACTGAATCGGTCTGCTTCCATGCCAGTGGATCGGAGCAGGACTGTAATCCATTCATCTTTCGTAAATGCGCGGCGACCATTCTTAATATTTTCCATATCAATATGAGGCATCTGAATGGGTGTGAGTTTCACGATGCGAATTGGAGTTGATTTTTTATCCTCCTCGATGTACTCGTATTCCAGCCCGATTATGCACCAAATGCCTCCGCATAGCAGACGGTCATATTTCGATACATATTCTGAAGATATGGGAATGTAACGGATGCCGAGGTTTGAGAAGTCGGCTTCATAGCGGTCCTGCTTTATATTTAAGCTCACCGTGATACGGTCGATGACTGTATAACTGCCACGTTCACGCAAGCCAGACAGTACTTTTTGTGCCTCATCAGGGCGTACAAAATTCTCAGAGAGGATTCGCTTAACGTTTTTTACACCGTCCTCAATGATCTGCGGGTCATCAGAACTGCAATACTGCCCAAGCAAAAACTCCAGAACATAGACAGGGACGTTCGCGCCTTCCTTGATTGCCTTTGTCAGATCTTTACGGACAATCTTCCCGTCAAAATGCTTGCGCAATTTCCTATAGATGACCTCATTCTTGTCATCTGTTTCTGGTGTGTATTGGGTTGATTCAAATTCCATCGCGGAATCCTCCTTATTTATCCAAGGTCAAATCCGAAGTCATCGGCAAATGCTATATCAATGTGGAACTCAATCTCTTCCGGTACGTCCGTATCGTTTGCGATGATCAGGCGATAGGTTTTATTCCTGTCGAACTGCATCTGCTTCAGCGTAAACCTCTCACGGAATACACGTTCGGAGGCATTGCTGCTCGTTTTGTTAGCAATAACCGTCTGGGTATCGCTGACCGGGATACCCATTTCGTCCCTAAAATGCAATGTGTATGTGCTTGCCTGCACCTTTTCACCCACGGGCTGCTTTTGCAGGAAATCCAGTGAAAAGATCAGGTTTGATACTTTTCGGCTTTCGGAAATCAGCGACAACCCCGGATTTTGGACTTCGACATAACTCTTGTATCCGGAGCGCATCCCCTTGTATACGATAACCGGTACCACCATCTCCTGCAAGCTGATGCCGCCGTGTACATAGTTTTCGCCTCCGCCCTGAACTTTAATGCGGACGGTATCTTGGGGAACATAGCCCTTCATCGGAATGCCACCGATTTCACGTTCTGTCTTGATCGGCAAAAGATAATCAGCAGAGGTTTCAGTGTTGACAAGAGCATAACGCCGGCCTAGCTCATATACCTCACCGTTAAAGGTCTGGCGGCTGATTTTCTGGCTTTCCTCAAGAGGTTTGTAAGTGTAAAGAAAACCGTGATCCGCTGTAATAAAGATATTGATGCCGCTTAAGTCATTGGCAATTATTTTAACAATGGTATTCAGCTCTGATATAGCCGCTCCGCATGCTTCGAACACTTTTGTTTCGGTGGCGAGCTTATCACCAATCGCGTCAATCGCATTGTGGTAGATATAAACAATTTCTTTGCCCTGTATTAAGGCGCGTCGCTCTGCTTGCTTCATTTGGAGCAGGTCAGTATATGTGACGGCGACACTTTCAGGATTTCCCGCGTTCAGAATCGTATTGCGGTTCATCGTACTTGCCGTAGGCTTTCCGTCAATCAATACCTCCATTTTATCATTGACAGACAATTCTTTCCCTGGAAGCAATGCTGCCATGCCAAACTTTGTTATGCCCGGGAATGCAGCTTGTACTGATTCAAGCGTTGCTTTACCCCTGGTGGAATAGTTGAGAACTTCGGAAAGCTCAGCGGCAACCTCAAAGCGGAGTGCGTCGGAAATTACTACGAAAACACGGTTACCTTTGCTCACATTGGGTGAAACATATTTGCGGAAGAACCCACGTTGTTTTCTTATTTCAGAAACATAGCCCAGGGAATGCAAATCGCCTGCTATGGCATTTGTCCAATTCAGGGTGAGTTCTTTCAGAAACCACTCACGGTATAGGCCCTCCACCACATCAGAGCACTTCTTTAATGGATCCTCCAGGTGTGTGTTGGGAGCTTTCAGTGTATTGCCGAAGAAATAATGAAATTGTCTGTAATAACTGTCCATTTTATAAGCATCTGTTGTATAGAGTTTCCAGATCGCCGCAGGCTCGACGAGGTGGAAACCATCGATATGCGCAAGATAGAACTCCTGCATTTTAGCAATATAGTACAGGCTTTCGAGGTAATCGGCAGTCAGGTTGTACCACCCTGAGGTACGGCGGTTCTCCACTACTTCAAAGATAGCATCCGGCTTGATGACGCGCTCACCGATTTCTGTGTAAAACCTTTTCAATATATTCTCATTGATCGAAGGGAACATGTCGCTTTTTAATAATACGCTGATCTCTATCTTGTCAAAGCGATCAGCAAGGCGAAGTTCCCCCTCTACATGACGGCAAATATTCAACAAATCTTCGCTTCCATCGCTGTGTTGCCATTCGTGGACAAGCTGATAGCAGTACGCCTTGCAGGAATCAGATATAAACCGTTCCAGTCCGCGCAAAGCAGAAACAGGCATCGTCTGCGACAGGGCTGTGATGAATATATGTGCGGCGAGGTCAGATAGCGGTCGATCATCGGTATTGACATACCCTGTTAACCTTTGAACCAAGTGCCAGAACGCATCGATATTGCCAAACTTCTCAATGTTGACAAGAGGATCGTTATTCTCTTTTATCAAACCTGCTGAAAGCACGGCGATGATCACATCTTGCGCCGTACCGCCGTTCAGTCCGCACAGCACTGCCATAATGTCAATATGCAGGCCCAGTGGGGTTTGGTATGACTTCCCGATTCTGCGGAGTTTCGCTTTACGCTCTTTGTTTTCAAGGAACCTGGCATACAATTTCATGGTCTTTCTCATCGCTGAGTTTGGCTCGACAAGCAGCTCATCCATCTGGATTGAAACGAGATCAGCACGAAACTCCTCGCTATAAAGCTTAATATCAAGCAACCAATCATCCTTTTGATCTTTCTCATAGGTGAGTGGATCGTAGACAAGATAATTGCCCGTCAGGTCATCCGATGCAAGCAACTTTTTAACTGCGAAGTTGTTATCGCCAGTGAGTTTCAACAGTGTCACGCCGCTAATATCCAGTTCGTCAATCGAATCTTTGAATTCACCGTCTTCATCGTGCCAGAAGATGATTCGGCGTTGATGGAATTCTGGTAATGGTGCGGCAAATCGCTCCGTAAGCCTCTGTTTTATTGTTTCTGACAGCATTTTATTCCCTCCGTTATTAGTAGATGATTAGCAGTACAATTAGCAGAATTTATTTTTTGCTACGTTTCTGCTAATTCATTTCCACCAACATCTTTTGAAACTTGATTTTCTTGGTTGTAAGTTGGTTGCAAGTTTGGTTGTAAACTTGATCTCAAGTCAGTGAGAAAACCAGCGTGAAGCCGAGGTTTCGCCTACAATATATTCGTTTAACTTGCTTTTATTCTCTCAATAGAACTTGCAACTGACTCGCGAGTAGCTCGACAGAACCTGCTCCAATTCCCTAAACGGAATGCCTTGTTCACCGTTTTTGTGAATATGCTTTAGAATTAGTTCTTTATTCGTATCTTGGTCAAGTCCGACAATCCTTGTATATACACCGGATTTTCCCGTTACTTCGTATAAGCTGCGAGCAAGCACATATCTACTTCGTCCGATGTGTTCAACGATCCCAAAATCAATAAGTTTTTTCAGCCGTGTCCGCAAGGTTTTTGACAGCTTTTGCTCGTGATACAGTGCATCGATAACAAGTAGATCGTCTGTCGCCAGAGATTCCAGACGCTCATTGCCGATCTTATTGATCAGGGATAGCATTTTTTTATCCAACACCAAACCGTTCAATGTGATACTGACAAAATTGTCATCCGTTCCTCTAAAATCAGGAAGCTGCTTTGCCTCCATAATACTCAGTTCATATATGAGGTTCATTCCCTGCCCTGAACGCTCCACCAAACCGCAGAGTGCGAGCATCTCCGCAATCCGGCGGTTGCGCGGCGACTGCCTGTCGAGAATATTATCCAGCGTAACACCGTTCGGGAAACCACCGGGGCTTTCCACCACAAGTCTGTCGCGGGCGTTTGTCGCTGATGCCAAGTATGAATTTGCCGCCGCCCCAGTTTGAGAGAGCGCAACAGTAGCGGGCAGCTTCATTTGAATCGAAGCGTGTTTTCGCTTCCTTAAATTCAAAATGCTCGCCTTCGGGCGCATTCAGAAGTTCCTCAATAGTGTTATATCCTCGCATATCCATTCATCCTTCTCATATCTTCGCCAGAACATCTGCGAAAATTTCATAGTTTTTCTTCACTCCGTCATCGAGATCTATCGTAATATTTTGGTCGGCGAGGTGATGAACCTTTTCTTCATACGCACCTATTTCCAGCGCTTGCTCAGTCAGTTTGCTCTGCTGTTTTAATAACCGTGCCCGTTCCGCACCGGTGGCAGTGTTCAACGCACTTGCAATATGCGAAAGCTGGGTGCGATACCGTTCCTGTTGCTCGTGGACGTAATCTGTACGCAGCTTTGCAAGTAAATCCCGCGAATATCGGTGCATATAGATTAATGCTTTAAATCCGTTCTTTTTTCCGCTATCGAACTGCCAATAAATCGGGCGCTTTTGATAGATTTTCAGGTGGTCTTTGTAGAAATCATTCAAGAAGTAGTTTCGTATAACTTCCCGTGGAGTGCCCTTACCGCCGAGAGCGTCGGCGATGAATTTAAGATTTTCTTCAAGTGTGTCCGCGCCGTATACCGTTTTCACAAACTCCACAAACCGCCCCATCATGTCGTCATCGAAATACTCATCATCGCTGATGGGGATGATGTTGTCTTTGTCGGGGATAAACGATCTGTACTTGCCTAAATCCCACTCTCCGCCTGCATAAGCAAGCCCTTCAGCATCAAGCGAATACCGCCCGAACATACAGCCCACGGCATAACTAATCAGCGACCGAATCTCACGCCCCAGGTCGGCACGACGCACGGTCACATCCTTATCTTCTACTTCTGGTGTAAGCTCGTCCTGCAATCCATATATATCGATAAATATACGGTTAAGTTCTTCCTCGTTAGCTTTAAGGGTATCAAACCGCTCCGCCGCCTCACGCTCCCATTTAGCAAATGCAGCTGCAACCGTTTTCTCACCGCAGATTAGCGGGTGGCGCTTGAAATCCCACGATGTTTCAAACGCGTCCCAGTCGTTACGCGAAAGGGAGATGTTGCTGCAGGTAATAGATTCAATCTTTGGTCGGTGTTCTTCAGAAAGTATAACTGGTTGTTTACCAATCTGACCAACTTCAAAGTTTAATGTTTGGCTAAGAATGTTCATCAGATAATGAAAAACCACGCTATTAACGAAAGCAAGCAAATACTCTGTAATTTTGCTATTCGTTATTCCGCCGCCGCCCCCGCCAAATATTGAATGATCAATGAACCTGCCAGAAAACTTGTAGGAAGTTAGTGCGGAATAAGTAATCGCGGGTTCAAAGAAATGAGCAAAGTTTGCACCGCTTGACGCCTTAAACGCACGGACTTCATCACCATTTGTACCCCAATTGACAACATACTCATTATTTCCATACCAACGGCGAAAAGTCCCACCTTTTGCGTTTGGTTTCCATTTTGAAGTACATACTTCAAACCAGTACCGCAAAAACCGTTCATTATCCCGTGTTTTTAAACCTTCAAATACAATAGCATAATCGTTTATTGGCTTCCCTTGTTCATAGATTCCTGAAAGGCTTTCACCCACCCAATATGCCACAGGACTACCAGGTATCTTCTTGAAGTTCTCTGTGGCAGTGTTGTATCGGTTCTCTCCACTCAAAAATGCGGCTTCCTTTTCATCTTGATTGCCTAAGTCCACCAAACGGGCATATGTTCCCAAGTAGCCAGCCGTCTTTCGGGCATGTATCACAAATGCCGTAGTCTGGACGACTTCGCCGCTAATCTCTTCAAACGCCCGCGCTCCAAGGTGCGCCATATTCATTAAATTGCGCTGTAACAGCTTAATTCGCAGTTTCTCATAGCTTGACAGGAACATCCATGAATGTTGTGTAATCATCGCTTGATAACCCACAGGCTTCACTAGATCTGCACATTTTTCAATGAATACAGCGAACAGGTCATTTTTGCTGTCAGGGTAATTACTTTTCACATAATCCGATAACTTTGCGCTCATACCTGAACTTCCCATATATGGCGGGTTGGTTACCACCACGTCATACTTCTGTACAAGTAATCTGCGGAAATTCCATATGTTCAGATTTGCTTCGCGGTTATCATCGAACATCGTCATTTGCTTCTCTTTTGGTGTCTGCGGCATAGGTTCAAGTTTATCCACGTTAATAAGCGAGCCATATTCCATTCCGTCAGCGTATCCCGTTGGTTCATATACCTGCGGACGCACGCCAAGAGTCAAAATTCGTCGATTGTACTGTCTCGCCTTCATCATCAATGAAAAATACGATAACTGGTAAGCGCGGCGGTCTATCTCCAAACCATACAGGTTCTTTTCCAGTATCAGCTTCGCTGCATCACGCTCGGAATAACCCTCCGAAATGTAGATTTGCATCAGTACGTCAAAGGCATAAACTAATATGTGACCACTACCCATGCATGGATCGATTACCATAATGTCTTCGGGTGATTTCAAGGCAGTCTCAGCACGCAGAACGCGCAAGCGCTCCGTGACCTCCGGTGTTTGCTCCGCCTCATCGAGGTAGTATTTCCAACGCTCACGCAGCTTACTGTTGGGATGAGATTCCAGCCACAACCGCCCTAATGAGTTCTCCACCATATATCGCACAATCCAGTCCGGTGTAAAAAGCTGTGTTGCGGCTGGGATTTTCTCTTTTGTAATTTTGATATTCTTCTTAAGACCATCGAACACTTCCTGCTTCGGCTCTGTGTTGTAATACTGATACATCCAGCCGATAACTTGCACCGCGTCGCGGAAATCTTCCTCAGGAATATCATTCACCAGCCTGCCGATAACGCTGTCTGGTTTTAAAATATTGTTCGGTAGGAGCATTTCGGTATATGCTCCCATACGTTCGAACATCTCCGGTAGTAATTCATTCAGCGCGTTACACTGTGTCAGCAGTATATAGCGATAAAGCTCTTCCGTTGCATTAGCATTCAGCAGTTCAGACACTTTTGACCTGTCCAGGCCCGGAAGATCGACATGCAAAACATTTGTGAGGATTTCCGGTTTAAAACTTCCGCTCGAGTCTGAAAAGACTCGGACATGGGTTGGTAAAAAGTCGTTCACTTCCATATACCGCAAGGCGACAAAGCGGTTAAACCAAGTGTACGCCACTTCCTCAACGGCTTGCTGGTAGCCGGATTTCTTAATTCTTTCAACAAATGATTGACGTTGCTGCTTCTCATCAGCTTTCAGTACACGCCCGGAAATTACAGTTGCGTTCTCGTCACCATAACCCTTTTCACTTATGCCGTACTGGAAGGCACGCTGCTTCACCTGCTCGATAAGCTCGTTTCGCGCCCAAATTGCATATTTCTGAATAGCGTTTTTGTTCATGTTTCATGCCCTCTTACTTAATCTGATACACTGTTATTGTCATAAGCGAGTTGATTAATGCAAATGTTGCAAGGAGTTTTTTGTTGACAAGGTTGTTTTACCTGTATGGTTTTCACTTCGATTTATCCGGCTTCATTGTAATCTCCATTATATCTTCGCCAGAACGTCTGCGAAAATCTCATAATTGTTCTTCACGCCATCGTCCAAGTCTATTGTAATATTCTGGTCTGCGAGGTGGTGAACCTTTTCTTCATACTTGCCAATCTCCAGTGCTTGCTCAGTCAGTTTGCTCTGCTGTTTCAGTAACTTTGCCCGTTCCGCACCGGAGGCGGTGTTTAATGCACTTGTGATATGTGAAAGCTGCGTGCGGTAACGCTCCTGTTGTTCGTGGACGTAGTCTGTACGCAGTTTTGCAAGTAAATCCCGCGAATATCGGTGCATATAGATTAACGCCTTGAACCCGTTCTTCTTCCCGCTATCGAACTGCCAGTAAATCGGACGTTTCTGAAATATTCTCAGGTGATCTTTGTAGAAATCGTTCAGGAAGTAGTTTCGTATAACTTCTCGTGGAGTACCCTTGCCATCGAGGGCATCGGCTATGAATTTCAAATTTTCTTCAAGTGTGTCCGCACCGTATACTGTTTTCACAAACGTCACAAACCGCCCCGCCATATCGTCATCGAAATATTCATCATCGCTGATGGGGATGATATTGTCCTTGTCAGGTATAAATGAACGGTATTTTCCCACATCCCACTCTCCACCCGCATAGGCAAGCCCCTCCGTGTCCAGCGAATACCGCCCGAACATACAGCCCACGGCGTAGCTGATAAATGATTTTATCACATCTGCTTTAGTCAGCGCATATTTACTGCCTTTCATCGTTTCAGGGATGTCGTCTTTACTGTCAAAAATGCTGCTGACGGTGATGTCTTTGTCCTCCAAAGCAGGCATATGTTCGTCTTGTACGCCATAAGTGCTGATAAAGATGCGATTAAGCTCTTTCTCATTGGTCATAATAGTTTCGAACCTTTTTCTTACCTCACACTCCCACTTGCCGAATGCCTCCGCTATTGTTCGCTCACTGGAAATCAGCGGATGGCGCTTGAAATCCCACGATGTTTCAAATAAGTCCCAATCCGTACGCGAGATGGAGATGTTGGTTTGAACAAGCGAATTAACTTCTTCAATGTTGGCTTCCATTATTGGTAAGCTTGCAATATTACCCGCTTGGAAGTTAAGGGTAGGGTTCATTAGCATTAACAACTGAAAACAAATTTCTGTATTTAGAAACCCCTGTAAATAATCAATATACGGTTCTTCTGGGTATATCGCTGAACCAGCCACATCGCAAATAAAACCAACAGGTAAATAACGGGTTGCGAATTTACTGCTCGAAATAAAAGTCCAGGTAATGCCTGGCTCACACATAAATTGCACATTCTGAATATATCGGGACCAAGGTTTCCCATCGTTGCGAATAACCGCATATGCCTTGATTTCTTCTCCATCATTTGCCCAATTCACAAGGTATTCCTGATTCCCGTACCACTTCTTAAAATCGCCGCCCTTGTTGTATGGAAGCCACTTATATTTAGCCGTCTTCAGTTCGTCGTGAGTTAACCCGAAAGTAATATCCTGGGAGGATACTTCGAACCATAATCGTAAAAATCGTGCGTTGTCGCCAGTATTCTGACCTACACGAGGTCTTGAAATATCTCCGAGCAGCCTTCCGTTCTCAAAAGTTTTTAATATATTCTCCCTAACCCAATACGCCACAGGACTACCGGGTATCTTAGTGAATTTACTGGCGGTGGCGGTAAAAAAGTAACCACAATGTGGATTTATAATTGCTTCAAGGTACTTCTGCCGTTGAATTTCCATTCCGCCGCGATAATTTACCAGGCGGAAATAGCCGCCTTTTTCATCTGTCTTTGTATTACGATATACAAACGTGCAAACTGGAACGGTCGCTTCCTCAAACGCCGAGTACTCAAACTGTATCAGCGTTGTAATGTTCTTCGTACTATAAAGGTTGTTACGGAGTTTCTCGTAGCTTTGGATGAACATCCAGACATACGGGGAGAACATACCGACAAAACCGTTCGATCTCGCCATTTCACCGCAACGGATAATAAATGCGGAGAATGTATCGCTCTTGTAATCGGTATAGTTTGTCTGCAAATATTCAGACAGTTTTGGGTTAAGACCCTTATTCCCCATATACGGCGGGTTTGTTACAACCACATCATATTTCTCTGCAAGCAATCTTCGGAAGTTCCAGGCATTCAGTTTTGTTTCGTAGTTATTCGCAAACAGCGTCATTTGCTGGTCTCTTAACTGTTCCGGCATTGGTTCGAGTTTGTCCACGCGTATAAGTGAGCCATATTCCATCCCGTCAGCGTAACCCGTTGGTTCATATACCTGTGGACGCACACCAAGCGTTAAAATTCGTCGATTATATTGCCGTGCTTTCATCATCAGGGCGAAGTACGATAACTGATAGGCGCGGCGGTCTATTTCCAAACCATAGAGGTTCTTTTCCAATATCAACTTCGCTGCATCACGCTCGGAATAACCCTCCGAGGTGTAGATTTGCAGCAGCATGTCAAAGGCATATACCAAAATATGGCCGCTTCCCATACAGGGATCGATTACCTTAATATCTTCGGGCGACTTCAAGGCATTCTCCATGCGCAGAACGCGCAAGCGATCGGCGACCTCCGGTGTTTGCTTCACCTCATCGAGGTAGTATTTCCAACTCTCTCGCAATTTACTGTTTGGGCGAGATTCAAGCCAAAGGCACCCCAGTGAGTTCTCAACCATATACCGCACAATCCAGTCCGGTGTAAAAAGCTGTGTCGCGGCTGGGATTTTTTCTTTTGTGATTTTGTTGTTCTTCTTAAGGCCGTCGAACACTTCCTGTTTCGGCTCTGTGTTGTAATACTGATACATCCAGCCGATAATTTGCACCGCGTCGCGGAAATCTTCCTCAGGAATATCACTCACCAGCCTGCCAATAACACTGTCTTGTTTTAAAATATTGTTCGGAAGGAGCATTTCGGTATAAGCCCCCATGCGCTCGAACATCTCCGGTAGTAATTCATTCAGTGCGTTACACTGTGTCAGCAGAAGATAGCGATAAAGCTCCTCAGTGGCGTTGGTGTTGAGCAGATCAGACACTTTTGTCCTGTCCAGGCCCGGAAGATCGACATGCAAAACATTTGTGAGGATTTCTGGTTTAAAACTTCCGCTCGGGTCTGAAAAGACTCGGACATGGATTGGTAAAAAGTCGTTTACTTCCATATACCGCAAGGCGACAAATCGGTTAAACCAAGTGTACGCCACTTCCTCAACGGCCTGCTGGTAACTGGATTTCTTTATTTTTTCAACAAATGATTGACGTTGCTGTTTCTCATCAGCCTTCAGTACACGCCCGGAGATTATGCTTGCGCTCTCGTCACCGCAGCCCTTCTCACTGATGCCATATTGGTAAGCACGCTGTTTCACCTGCTCGATAAGCTCATTCCGCGCCCAGATTGCGTATTTCTGAATAGCGTTTTTGTTCATGGTTCACATCCTTGCTCAGTTAATCTGTATACCATCGTTTTCCTCAAGTGTGTCGTATAATTTTTTCCGGATCCCATCGAGATACTGTTCAACTTCATCACGTGTGGTCAGCCGCTTCACAGGGAACACATCATAACGGCGCATTTGTACTATTTTCCTGGGTTTCGGTTGAACACCACCCTCTCCAGGACTTTCATACAGAATCGCTTCAATCCGCTTGCATACCGTGTCTTTGTAGTTCAGCAGCTGCGTGATCATCGCATCAAGCACTGTGAGGCTTGTTGCGTCTGCCACTTTCTGCTTGTATTCTGTAAAGCGGACATCAGACTTCTTCACTTCATCTTCTGCCCGGCTTGCAACACCTGCCAATGTATGAACATCACCCATGCACTGCGTTATGATGCCGACAACTTCCTCTCTTTTTCGCTCAAGAAGTGATCCGTAGGCAGCTTTGGTGTCCTGCATCAGTTCGGAGAGTTCTCTGATTCTGGTATAAGGCTTCTCCATCTCAAGAATATTGGATATTTCCATGATCTTTTCTGTGACGTCGGCCTCAGTCGTAAAGTAATATCGTTCGTTATGCAAGCCGTTTTGCAGTTTTCTGGCAGCTTCAAATATCGCCCGCTGCGACTTAAAGAAGGTCTCAACCTCCTCCATATCTTCCGAGCTGTCACGCAGGTCATCCTGCCTGGCAACCATACGTGTAAGCAGTGCTACATTATCCCGCTTCTGTGAAAGGATATCGCTGATAAGATCTCGGGCGGTAATGACCACTTCTTTTTGAGGATAACGATCTGTATTATATTCCACAATCAATCTTTCATAATGCTCAAGCTTTGGTTCAAGTGTATCCTTCACAAAGTTAATCAGACCGTCTTCATCTTCGGGGATGCCCATCTGACCAAGCCAGTCGCGAAGGAAGACGATGCTTTTACGCATCAGTTCTTCGCTCGGAGCAATTCTGCGGCTTACATTCGCTTTTTCTGTTTCTGTTTTTTTGCGCAGATAGCCGACAAGGTTTCTGTCATCCTTCCCAACTACTGCACCGCTATATCGGATCTCAATTTTCTGTGAAACAATCAGTCTTGCGATAATAGCGGCAATATCTACCTCACGCCAACCATACGGTATGGCCTGATAGCGTCGCTGCACATCGCCCATCGAAACGGGCACGTGGCTGATATAGCGTTCTTCAAGCCACTGGCTTACTTCATTTAAGGCAAACTCATTATTTGCTCCCTGCCCTGCAAGGCTTATTTGTTCAGGCTCTCCATGGAGTACTTGCAGAATATCGGCATCGTTTTCCCTGAACACATTAACAAAATCAAGTTTGGAATAAACACTCTGGATCAGTTGTCTCATTGCTTCGTCAAGCTTGCTTCTTGCGTCACCGTGTTTTATTTCCACCTTTTCACCATAAACATAGAATTTTCCATCCACGATTGCTTTTTCAATCTGCTTTCTGGTACTCTCTTCAAGCAGACGTGCCTGAGACTGGCGCTTGCGGATAATATCCTGTATGCTCCCGGGCAACTGAGATACATTCTTCTGCTTAATGTATTTGCGAATCTTCGCGACAGTTTCAAGTTCTTCAAAGTATTGTACCGTGCTTGAAAGAAGGACAATCGCTTCGTTGTTGGCTTGTGAATCCATAATAAACTTTGCTTCGGGGACATTGTAATAGTCATTGGCAACGGTGATGAAACGCAGCCGAACACCACCAGCCGCAGCACCGACGATAGTATCATCAATGTATTGATCATAGGCGAAGTCGTATTTATTGTACTTATACTTTTTTGTAGGGTAAATATCAGAAAATATCGTTTGCCCGATTTCCGCAACGATCGATGCACTGTCAACCGTTGTTTTACGGATATCGTTTGTGATTTCTTGTTCCTCGTCTGTTAAAAACGAGTAGGTATCGCCATTACGCGCGACATAATTCTGTGCTGTCAACCGCTCCAGTGAAGTGACGATTTCACGGCGGAGGTTTATCTTGTCGGTTCGGATGTCATCTATCATCAGAATGGCAATATTATCGATATTCGCTTTAAAATCATCAATATAGCGTACCAAATAAAGCAGTTTCAAGACACTAACATCACGCTGCTCCAAACCATCATGTTTGTCAGCGGCAGTTTGGCAGCGGTCTATTACGCGCCGTATCGCCCCTTCAAGGAAAGTGTGAACCGTATCGTAGAACAGTGAGAACGGCACTATGGCATTCTCATCTTTTTCCTGTACCTTCTGCGCGGCTTCCTGGAAGCCGGATAGCATTGAACGCTCCCCGCCAGACAGGTGTTTGCCGGAATTGCCGTGCTTACGTATCTCAACGAGTACCTTTTGAATAATAATAAACTGGTAAGGCACAAAGGGGTATGTAGCGGAAAATTCCGCTCCATCTGCATAGCCTTTGATATCCAGTACTGCATCAGTAAACGTAAATAGATTTTTCAGAACGGCATGTTCTTTGTCGTAAACAAGGCGAAGAAGTCTGTCAACATCTTCGGTTTTTTCGAGGATACGTTTTTTTATTACTTCATCTACTGAAGCAGAAGACAGCGAAAGGCGGGTGTTGAAACGCCCCTGAATCTTAGAGAAATCATCACCGCTTATTTTCACCACAGAGTCGATGGCTTCCTGGCTCGTGACCATTACCCAAACCTTGCCCCGGCACTTGCTGCCAACTTCCTCGACGATGGATTGCAGGTTTATCATCAGGTCGCTGTCATCACCGATGTATTGCCCAACCTCATCTACACAGAAAAGCAGGCGGAAATCTTTTCCCTTGCTGTCAACATAGGCTTTGATCTCCTCAACCAGCTGTTTTATGCTCATATCGGTATTTTCTTCGCCATTGAACCAGTTACGGGCCGCAACTTCGCTCATTCCCAGGACACTTTGCAGCACAGACACGATGTCATCTTCAAAGAAAGCATAGGAATCGCGACTTTCCAACCATGAAGCGCCATTAACCTGTTTAAACGTTGAGCGGAATTCTTCAGTCTTTCCCTGTGCGTCAACGAATTGTTCGAGTTTCGCTATTTTCAAGTCTTCACCATAGAAGCCAAGATGATTGTAAAACACCTTGGTGAAAACTCTGAGAACCGCTGTTTTATCTTTTTGAATGGGGCCTTCGATATCGATATTGAAAAGGATGGATTCTGTTGGGATATTCGTGCAGCGTACTACAGTAGCGTACATCATAGGGTCGTCAAACTTGTCTTTGAAAAAATCCACTGCCGATCTGCCGCCAACCTTAGTGTTCGACAGAAGGTAGGACAGGATTTTTAGGAAATGAGATTTACCACTTCCGAAGAAGCCCGAAATCCAGACCCCGATTTTATCCGTGGGGTGGTCGATAGCCTTTGAGTAGTTATCGAAGAAAGTGCTGAAATGCCGGCGTAATTCCCTGGTGATGATGTATTCGCTGAGTTCCTGCACGAGGCTTTGCTCATCATTCTGCGCCACTTTAATAACGCCGTTGATATCACGGTTGATGTCCTTTTGAAACATACTTTGAATCTTCATGAGCTTTCCCTCCGATTAAATTAGATTGAATGCCCGGTAATAGTTCCCGTCATTGAACTTTTCAAACAGAATTAAGTTTTGCCCGTTAAATTCTCCCGGATAGAACATTACAATGGGTATATCCGAGAATACCTGCTGCATGCTATCGAGCATTTTATGCGCCCTCATAAAGGGGAATACTTTCCCAATGCCCGTTAAAAACATCACATCACCCCGTTTGTGCGGCTCATATTGCAGCTTCGCAAGAAAAGCCGCCGGGGTGGCTATTTTTTGCAGCTTATC
>LSQX01071117.1_pt1 | contig 16944 bp, 20 predicted proteins | sample 654561 | NCBI WGS metagenome assembly LSQX01 (sample SAMN04489861, study PRJNA283612) | anaerobic digester metagenome | isolation source: 4 biogas reactors fed with cattle manure at either 37C or 55C with and... | place: Denmark: Kongens Lyngby | collected 2014
CCTGAGGTCTTCACAACCTCAAGCCACCACCTCTACAGGTGGTGGGTAGTTGACCACCCTTCTCAGGCATTCTTCCACATCTGATAGCACGCGGAAGATAGCCCGGAGTGCTTTAACAGGATCATCATCGCTGTAATGCTTTATATACTCCCACGCATGGGCATGATACCCATGTACGTCATGGAGTTCACACATTACAGCGGCAAAGACTTCGGCTACGATTCCGAACGGTTTAGACCAAAAGGCCTTGTTTTTTGCGCTTGACTGCGATTCAAGGAGCATAATACGGGTAACACTTTTCACAGTATTGCCCGCCGTCTTCGGTTTCATAGAGGAACTCGAGCGGCGTAGCACGGCCACAGTCCCCGCAATAGTCGTATTCCTTGAAAAAGCAGTCTAAACACAGATCTTCTATGATATCTTCTCTCTCATAGTGCCGGACTGTAGTGAAATAGTCATCGTTTCCCTTATATCCGCACCTTTCGCAAACCGTCATTAAAGGGCACCCCTCTCTTTCATGCTTAACCACGCCTTGTTTCCAATGATGATGTGATCTAAAACTTCGACACCTAATATTTCTCCTGCTTTCGCAAGGTTTTCTGTTATGATCATATCTTCAGAGCTAGGCGTGGGATCACCGCTTGGATGGTTATGCGCTATTATGACACGGGAAGCGTTGCATAACAATGCAACTTTAAAAACCTCTCTTGGGTGAATAAGCGACGCGTTTATTACGCCAACTGATACCACATTCGCTGCTACAACATGGTTTTTTGTATCCAGCATCAGAGCTACAGTCTTTTCTCTATCGCAATCCTCTAACATTGGTCTGACTATATTTACTGCGTCCTTTGGGCAGTTGATTGTGGCCAGGTATTTTACCTCCTTTTCCCTGACCAGTTTTACGGAAACCCACCAGAACTCTGACATATCAGGGTACTCACGGGCCCCCAGCGGCCCGCTTTCCCATTCCCTCCTTTTTGGGATTTGCGGCCTGCTGGGAGGCCCTACATTGTTTTAAATTTCTTTAGCATTATTTCTGTTTCTTTTATTTCCCGGATGATAATTGACTCCGGGCTTTCCTCTATTTCCTTGGCGATCCTGAAGATCGCGTCATCCAGGCCGTTTCCGTACTCCGGGGGCCACTTTGCCCGGCAGGTACGGAACCTGTCAGTAATCTCTTCCTCAAATTTTTCGACGCACTTTTTCACAGCAGGGTTTTCATCCTGATCCCTGTCAAATGCCTGTACGACTTCTTCTAGATCGAAGCTTTCCAATACAGGTATAAGGGATCTCCATGATGATACCCCCGGTGAGGCCACAAAACATGCGTCGAAAAACATTGAAGCTACATCAGCTTTTAGCGGCCCTTCCGTGACCCAGGCAGACCTTGTTCTCCTGGCGGCATCAGCGTTGACCACATGCACCGGAGTGCTGTGGTCTATGCCCGAATCACGGAACCCGAAGAACAAATATTTGGGGTCGCCTTTGTTAGTCCGGATTTGTAAAGCCTGGATGCGGCCCTTAGCGTCCCTGAACGGAATCAGGTACCCGGGAGCATAGAAAAATTCCCACTTGCCGTTTCTTTTTCTAAAACCCCTTACCCCCGTCAGGTCGTACTTAGACGCCAGCGTGGACGCTATTTCGTCACGTTTTTCTCTTTCGTCCGGCAGCGACCTGTACAGGTTTTTGATGACCTGCTTTTTGGTAAACCCCCTTCTCTTGAGGTCTACGGCGTGCCTCCTGTAAAGGGGGAGCATCCCTAAAAATTCCCTGTAGACGGCGTCCCTGTGCTCTATCGGGGCTTCCGGTATTAAACGCGGAGGTTTAGGGACTGCCGACTCGGTCCTCTTCGGCTGTCCGAAGTGCAGCTCTTTATAGGCCTGTCTGTTGGAGATATTCCTGCACTTGGCGTAAAGGACCAGGGGGTTCCCCTTTTCCCCGCAGAGAAAGCAGCACCAGAGCCCCGAATCCATGTTCACGTACAGGTGCCCCTTTTCGTCTCCACAGAAGGGGCAGAGGTAAATGTTGTGCGCACCACTTCTCCGCACTTCGGACAGATTAAGACGCGGCAGCACGTCATCTAGGGTTGTTTCCCAGAGCATGAAGGCCCTCCTCCAGAACGCTTTTCCAGGTCACCCGCGCCGCTTTGACCGACAGGTTATAAGGGCGCGATATCAAAACTGCCGGCACAAGGCGTTTTGCAAACGCTTCCGGCGCTTTCGGGTCGTCGTCAAAAGCGGTAACGGCTCCGATTTGAACTGCAAGCTGAGCTTTTTCCCGAATGCTTTTGACGAAGTACACCGGAGCATCAGGGAAACCGTATTTCTGCAACCATCTTGCCGTGATAAAATCGGCAGCTTTTGGACGAACGGTGACATAAACAAGATCGCTGACAAGGTTCAGAGCTTCCACGGCAAAAGGTATCGGTTCCACATCCCGGTAGACTTTCAAACCTGACTCAGACTCCCAGAACCCCTCTGGGAGAGGGGCCGGGTACCTGTCCAGCGGAACATCGAAACGCTTATGAAGGAGTTCGGCGGTGGCGGCTATTGTGCCATCAACATCTACCAAGATCATATCAACCGCAAACCTCCTTTCTGAACAAATCAAACAAATTCAACTGGCCAGGCAGCTGTTTCTTTCTGCGCCTGCGTCGCGGTATAACATGCAAATCGTTCCAACTGCCGGGCGATACAGGCGTGATTTCGACTTCTTCATCTTCAATGCCGCATAAACGGAAAGTCTCCCGGGTAAGGCGTTTCCGCGCTTCGTTCAATACTTCCTTAAATCTTTCTTCAGATACAGTTTCAATATCAACGTCCTTAGCTGCCAGTTCTACCCATTTTAAAGATAGATCTTCACCTGCCAGGCAGTTCGCCAGATCAACAGCCAGCGCTGTCGTGGAGTCCCGACCGTAGCGGGCAAGCTCAGACCTGTCGAGTCTCCCCTCGGCAAGCATGGCGTGGGCGCGCTTCGTCATGCAGTTTTCAAACTGGGCTATCTGCTGCGTCTCGTCCGCGGCGATGTAGTAGACCCGGCACTCCCTGGTCTGTCCGATGCGCCACGCTCTCCTCGACGCCTGGCGGACGGAATTTATATCATAGCTCATCTGGTAAAAGATTAAGGTCGGCCAGGCGATCATGTCCAAGCCCACGCCCACCAGGCGAAAGTTTGTGAGGATAACCTTTGCGTTTCTTTCTTCCGCCCGGTGGAGCCATTCAAAGCGCGCCTCAGGAGATACCGCTTCCAGAATTTCTGACTCAATTCCGTGACGATTGAGGACGTTTTGCAGGCGGCGGTTTACGTCATACCTGTCAGTATAGAAGGTATAGACGATACAGCCGCGGTCCTCACGCAGGTTTTTTTGGACAATTCTTACTAGTTCAAGCTCCTTCGCCGTGAAGTATTCGGAGCCAAAACCAGAGAAGAAAACTGACTCATCCCCAATTGTGACTTCAGCATCAAGATCGGCGCGGTCAACAGCGTTGATGGTGCTTGGAATGAACTTTGAAAAAGCTCCCGGGCGTCCTGAAGCGTATGCCCTGCTGCAAAGGGAGTGCAACTCAGAATGAAACCGGCGGTACTCTTCTTCGTGCTCTTCATCCAAGGTGACGAAAACCGGGATCTCTTTCAGTTCAACAAGCGGGAGCCCCAAGTCTCCAAGCTCAAGAAAGACCGTCCTGTGAAGCAGGTGGTCCGCCACCAACTGTGGGGCGATCCCGGGCTCCTCCCGCGGCTGCTGCTGGACCCTTTTCCGGTGGGTAACGATGCCGTCGTCCTCGATATGGGTCTTGATCACCCTCCTGAGAACGCCATACTTCGACGCCCACTGGACTGTTCCGGTCCTGTGGTCGAAACCCATCTTCAAAAGTGAGCCAGGGTCAACGCGCCACAAAATCTCTTTTATTGATGTCGATTTACCGTTCAACGGGGTCCCGGTCAAAGCCAGGACCCTTTGGGAGCACTTCACCATCTGGGTGAAGGCGTAGCCTCTGCCCGAGTCCTGGGCCTTTGTCTCGTGGGCTTCGTCCTGGATGAAGAGGGTGAAATGCTTCCTCAGGCGGCTCAGGATGTTGCATACGAACCACCTGGGCTTGTTTGGGGTCTCCCCCCTGCTTTTTAGTGCCGGGCGCCACAGAGGTGCCCCGCACCTGGGGCACTTTCTCAGCTTGGGCGGAAGCGACCACCGGATTTTTCTCCGGGCGACGCCGTTCGCATCAAACATATCTTTAGTGAACGGCTCCCCCGCGAACAGGTCCCATCCTGCGGGGGTTTCCTCGTCCTTGATGCGCGGGTCGGGAAGCCAACCGCCGCAGTCGGGGCAGTGCCAGGCGCGCTCTCCCAGCACCGCCTTACCGTCCTGGACTTCGATTATCGGCTTCCACAGGGCGGCGCACCAAAGGTCGGGGCCTAGTTTTGCTCTGTCTATCCCCACCAGGACGAAGCTCAGCCCGTCGGGGAGCTTCCCTTCCCTGGCAAGTCTGAGGTAGCGCGCCGCATCTTCCGTTGAGCGCAAGACTGTCACATGGGCGTCCGGGATGGTCTCCTTTATCTCACGGTCTGCCCACTTCGGAATGGTGATTCCCGGAGCGGAAACCAAGACCCTTGTCGGCTTGTTCCTGTGAGAGTGGATTACATTACAGACCCCCAGAGACACCGTCGTCTTACCTGTGCCCATGTCCCCGCAGCATAAAGCAAGCCGGTCCCTTTTCAGGACTTCGACCAGCCCCTGGATTGCGTGCGCCTGGGCCGGAAAAGGTATCCTCTTCATGACTATTGCGGGGTCCAGCGGGTCGTCGAAGCTGTGCAGGGGCTTAATCCTGTCCAGCTTTTCGGCAAAGATCCGGGCGTTGGCCTTCAGGTACTCCTGGAGGGTCATCTCAGACTCAAAGACGCCCTTGACCGGAGATTCAGGAATCTGAAGCCTGCCGGCTTTCAGAGCGCTCTTGATTTCATCTAGTATCATTTCTTCGTTGTACTCGTGGTCATATCTCGAAGCCAGGCCGTTGATGTACCAGGCTTTCAAATTCCAGGGACATTCCGGGGCACGGACGACGTCCAGCTCCTCCAGCCGGAATATCCTGGTGTAGTCAAACTCCCTGGGGACGGCATACTGCGAGCACACCCAATTCGCAAGAGCGCCCTGCAGGTCGCCGTCCGGGGCGACGATTATTCTATAGTTTTTTGGGGGAAGAGCGATTACGTGAAGAACGTCTCCAACCCTGTCGGACACCGCGTGCAGGCTTTTGTCGATCCTTGCGCTGACTTCACTTTCGGGAGAGGTGATTTTAAAGCTTCTCCCGAGGTTCGACATCATTCCGGCGGCCAGCGCATTCGCCGCCGAAGGCCTGCCGACGAACGAAGCGGCATACAGGACGTTGCTGCACGGCCATTTGTACTCGTACCTGTAAGCTGCAAACTGAAGGGCGCATTCAAAAACGCGCCCTTCAGTCTCGGACTTTATTAGATACATGAAGCGCCCCCCTACCTCAGGTCGTAGACTCCGTTTTGGGTAAAGACACGGACGGTTGTGACCACTCTCTCGGTCTGAATTTCCGTTGTTCCATCTTCTTCGGGTATGACGGTCTTATCCAGAACCTTGTCGGCCCTGCCGACCAGAACGTGGTCCCCCATAGACCCCCCGACCGCCCCGGCGGCTATCGCCACGGCGATGTGGGCGGGCTTCAACGGGAGAACGGGCCGCTTCATGCTCGACGCTTGAACCCGCGGCAGGAGTTCCCACGCCCTTCTCCAGGCCGACGAAGCAGCCAACGCGCTTCTTATCTCTTCCGGATCAGGGCGGGCAGGCTTGAAAACCTTTACTTCCCTGCTGGACGGCGGTACGTCGAACACAACGCCGTCATCCGCGTCAAGGGACGGGAGCCTGCTGCCGATCAGAGATATCAGAGCGTTTTTTGTCTCGACGATTTCTTCGGCAATCGGTCTTTTGGCCCTGCGGTACCCGAAGACAACTATCTGGTGATATGCCGGATAGTTTTCCCCGGTGAACCTGTATACCTTAATATCTTCAAAGCGCGACGCCAGAAGAAGCGCCGTATCTCTCAATACGTGCTCCGGTATGCAGAAACCTAAAAGGCCACCTGCCTGGAGCTTGCCGGACCCGCCGGTCAGGTTCCTGAGAAAAACCGCTTCGGCTCTTTCTGACCCGCAGTCCATGTAGGGGGGATTCAACCAGATATAACTGAAGGCGAGCGGAGTGACTATGGCGTCTTCATACGGTGAGCAGATGACATGGTCAAGATTTTTGCGGGCATTTCCTGCTCTGCCTTCTTCAAGTTCTATTCCATAAGTTGTTACATCTGCCCCCTGATCTCTCAAGGTTTGGGCCATTTCTTTGAGAGCATCGCCTTCACCGCAGCAGGGGTCCAAAATTGAAATCTTAGTCCCCGGCTCGGATTTGATTCTGGAGCAGATGAGCCTGACTTCTTCAGGCGGCGTAGGATAATACCCCGCCTTTTCTACCGCTGCTAGTCTTGCCATAAAACAACATCCTTTCCTTGGGAAAGGTAATGCAAATAGGCTTCTAACCCTGCAAAGTAACAGTCCTGGCATATTAGCTCTCCTGTTTCAGGGTGTCTGACTAGCGTCTTTCTCCTGCCGCATGAGCAGCAGTAACCAATAATGTTCTTCATTTCGGTACTCGCGGGCCAAAAGGCCCGCTTTCCCATCACCTCCTTTTTGTGATGGTATTTGCGGGCCTATTGGCCCTGTATGGCAGGCAGTCCTGCCAGAAAATTAAGCGGGTTAACCCGCAGCAAAAAATCGATCAAAAAAAGGGAGCATATGCTCCCTTTAGGCAGAACGGACCTTCTTGATCCTGCTCCCGGTTTTTATGTGGTATGCGTTTACACAGAACACATACCCTGCACGGGTGCGTATGGCAACAAAGGAAGGCGTTATTTGTTCGATAATACCTTCTTTACCATAACATTCCTTATGGCCGTGGATCTTTTGCTTCCACTCGACCTTTACTCTGTTTCCGGGCTTTAGACCCTTAAAAATACTTTCTACTTTACCATCTCCTTTCTTTTGAAGTTATGTGACCTCCTCCCATCCCTAAAGGGGTGGGAGGAGGTCATGCATAGCGGTACTGCCCACCAAGGGGCTTTCCGCACCAGGGACAGCTTGGAAATGGCTGTCTTCTTGCGTGTATCATGCCGACCTCTATAGTGTGGCCGCATGAACACTTGATCGGACCTACCCTGCCTAACCCACGACAGGTCAGGCAGTCCCTTTCATCAACATCACCGGCAGCGTCAGTATATCTTTCCTTCCCTGTCCCTTTGCATGTAGGGCAAATATCGGGAAGGTTTTCCAATATCCGCTTTTGCTCCTCCAGGTAGCGTTTGCGGTCTTGGAGGAGCTCGATCTTCTCGCTAATGTGTTGAATTTCTTTGTCTATTAACATGCTATTTGACCTCCTTTTTTGTTTTTAAAATGCGTGTGGGTAGTCATATCGACTACCCACACTTTATCTGCAGGGCGAGTTCAACTACTCGCCCTAGCCGCCTGGGCTTGCGCCCAGTAGACTTAATAATGCGGCGAGCTTCGGCAAAAGCCGAAGCTCCTTTCTTTTCTTTGATGTGAGGGGCCACCAACATGGCGTCCCTCAATAATAACAGTTCTGCCCGCTTACCAGCGGGCAGAAGGTTTCTGACCTTCACTTTTTCTGCCTCCTTTTTAGCGGGCATGTGCCCGCAAAATTTTTAAGCGGTTATTTACCGCGAAGAAAAACAAACCCTAAAAAAAATAAACCCCGGCATTAGACGGCCGGGGTCGTAATTACAGTTTTCAGTGTCCTTGCCAATATGACCGGCAGATCGGCCGCATCCATGAATATGAGATACGGGTATATCTTCTTGGCATAATCTGCTTCGTATTCTTCTCCGATAAATATACCGATCACGCCGATCCCATATGAGATGCTTTCCCTGACAGCTTTTGCGGTGTCCTCTACCGCTTGCATATCCCTGTAGTCATAGGCGTATGGCGCACCATCAGATATTACAAAAAGGACTTTATTCGGTTCCGGCCTGCACAGCAGTTCTGTTGCGCTGGCCCTTATCGAAAATCCGTCCACGTTGTCCGCACAGTACACTTCTTTTAGAATTGCTTCGATTTTTGCTTCTTTCTCATGGAACTCTTTCAGCCGGTAGTGTACCGTGGGGCATGCAGAAAAATCCTCCGTGGTAAACCCTGTTACAGCGTGCGGTATGTTCAGGTCGTTACAGACCTTGTGCAACAACATACCGGCTTCTGCTGCGCAGTACAGGCGACTACAGTCGCGTTTTCTTACCCTATTGGCTACCATAGACCCGCTACAGTCTATCAGGAGATAGACCGCTAAATCGGGTTTGTCCGACGGTGCATTTTTCCGCATAAAAATATTCGGTTCCTTGACCGCGACCTTCCAGAGAGAAGATCGGTCAAGGCGGCCTTTAGGCAAGCACCGCCGCGTACCGCCCTTGCGGGATTCGAGAATCTTCCTTATCTCATTGGCTGTTAGCAGTGCAGTGGTGTAGATCTCTCTTTCAAGTTCTGATTTTGTTGCTGGATAGCTGTCAACATTCTCAAATTTCAGTTTTCTCCTGGAATGACAGCGGCTCAAAGTAAATTTTTCCTTTATGTCATCCTCAGAAATCTTTTCTTCTTCCGGCACTTCTTCGATTTCCGGCACTGACAGTTGGGCGGCTTCTTCCTCACTTTTTTCAAGCAAGTCGCATATATCCGATAACAGTTCATCCTGACTGTCATCGGATTCGGATTTTCTGTCTGTTTCTTTACCGCCGGGTACGCCTGACGGGGATTCACCTGGTTCGCCGCTTGAATCTGGAGATCCGCTGTCGGATTCGCCAGATTCACCTGAGGAATCACCTGCGGATTCACCGCTAGGCTCCCCGTCAGGTTCGCCATCAAGTTCATCGACGGTATCACCATCAGATGGTTCGCTGTCAGAGCTATCAGCAGTTTCGCCATCAGATGGTTCACTGTCAACAGTGTCACCGTCAGAGGGTTCGCAGTCAGAGCTATCAATAGGTTCTTCACCATCATATGGTTTGTCAGAGGGTTCACCATCTGGTTTACCGTCAGGTTTGTCATCTGCCGGTTCTTCGGGCTTTCCTCCTTCGGGTTTACCGTGCAAGGGTTTCAATTTCGGTTTCCTGCGGGGGTCTAGCTCACCCTCAGGGGCAGACATTGGCTTGGTGCTGAAGTTTATTTCAGGCTCAGGGATTGAAGGCAGTTCCCTGTAGTATCTCTTGTATATTTCCACGATCTTTGCAGCTTCTTTTGCGGCTTCTTCTGTGGTTTTGGCAGTGCGTCCCCGGTCAACATAAGGGGCGCACTCTTGTACAAATTTTCTTTCCCTTTCAGGCAGTTCGTCATGGATTCTTCCAACCACAGCATAGGAGCATAATTCGTGCAGTGCTTGATCCTGCGGTTGAAGGTCAATCCAGTTCTTTCGGTTTACAAAGATATATTCATTTGCAAACCGGAACCATCTGAGTACTCCAGGGAAAAGGTTTGCCATAGCCCGTTCTACCCGGGCATCCTCAACGATGTTGAGGATGTGGGATTCAAGAGGGCTGTGGCAAAATTCCTTCCATGCCCTTTCATCAGTAAAAAGCAAATGCGCACTTTCGTGCGCTATGATCGCTTTTTGGGACAACCACAGCTCCCCTGGGGTACATTCGACCCCAGGGACTATGGTATTCTCTCTTTTTAGGTATATTTTATTGAAGTCGGTGCATGGGGCACTCCCCCATACAACCTTTAAATCATTTTTATCTGTGAACGATCTGGCTAGTGTTTCCAGCACCAGTCTGGCTTCTTCAGTAATCACCCTGATACCCCCCTATGCAATTTTTGAATCTACAATTTCTTTTATGACTGATATTGTGTGCGGATCTTCAATCGAATCGCACAGGTTATCGGTTATTGCTTCTTTTGGATTGAGCTTCAGTTCTTTTACATCTGAAGCGGCGTAAATAAGAGCGCGAATGTTTACTGCGTTATCTAGGATATCTCTTTGTTCAACACGCCGCACAATCATTTCATAGATCTGAGAGATGTTCTTTGCTATATCTTTCTTTACTCCGGTCTCCTTAATGATGATTTCTTCAACCAATGCTCCAGGGGGGTACGGTACTTTCACTGCTTTGAAGCGGCTTATTAGGGCCTCATTTACCTGCCTTGTACCAGCATACCCAGGGTTCATACAGGCAATCATCCTGAAGGAGGGATGAGGCTTTACCTGACCGACACCGGGGACAGGTAAAATTCGATGCCAATCCAAAAGAGGATGAAGCAGGGAATTGATCTCAGAGGGGACCATATTGATCTCCTCAAAAATAACCAACTCCCCAGATTCTACTGCCTGGAGTAGTAAACCGGCCTGATGGGTAATCTGCTGGCGGCCATCTTTGTCATAACTTATCGTAGGCCCACCTAACAGCCAGTCGGCTGTAATGTCTCCGTTCCCGCCTATCAGGGTAACGGGCAACATGAGGATATGGGCCACTGTATATGCCAATGTCGATTTGCCTGTCGATCTTGGACCGATCAATAAGGCAGGATGCCATTTAGTTCCATCGGGCCCCGCCAGAAGCGATCCCAGGGTTCTAAGAAGTTCATTTCCTATCGGGGTGTATTCTGCTTTAGCTGGGACACGCTCCAGTTGTTCTTTCGTGAGGATCTTCTTTTGCTGCTCCCGAAATGCCTTGATCTTTTTCATCAGGGCAGTTGGGAAACTGAATTGCCCAAGATCGTCATCATCTGTGGCATCTTCTGGCTGTTCGGGTTCGATTATTTTGACTTCTGCCTTTTCTTCTTCATCGGTTTTTGTATCTTTTGCTGTAGCGTTCGGCATATTAAGCAGTTTAAAATCGCCTATATGCCCAAAGATTTGTGGCGTTAAATCTTCTTCGATTTCTGTGACTTCGGGTGTTTCTACTACGGAATCTACTGTTGTGGGGTACGTCTGTTTGTAGCCCTTAAAGCGTGCCATCGCTTCAAGGGCGGCTGCCAGATGCCAGCAGGGCCTTCCTTCACTGGCCGCTTTGCATTTGTGAGTTACCTTCATGTCTGGAGTTACAGCTACAAGGTATCTGTATTTCTTAGATGGTGCGGCTATTTCTAAAACAAGGGCATCGGCAGTTTTGCCGACACCCTTGATCAGATGTTGCTGGGCAGCGTACCTGTCGTAGTTGCCCAACATGACTTTTGTGTTCACATTCATTCCCCCTTTAGAGGGTCTTAACGCGGAAGGTCATTCCGCGTTCAATCACTTTCAAACCGGGTACAACTTCACCTGTATCAGGATCAATGCCTGTCCCGTTTCGGTACTTGAGTATTTTCTTCAATCCGGACCAGTTAATGTCTTTTTTGACAACAATGTATTCGGGCCGGTTCTGTTCAACCCAGGGAAGCATTGTTTCAACATCGCGTTGAAACTCCGGCTGGGCTTTGCGGGCCTCCAGATTGCCTGAAGGCAGTTTGATGGTCTTTGCTTTCGGGTCTTCCTGTAAGATCCGTCTGTGATAGTCGATCAGGAGGTTCTCAAAGAAGTCGATGCTCCTTTGGAGAGCCTGCGTTCTCTCCTTCTCCCAGGTTGCGATCTTTTCGATCTCCGCCTGTGCGACAGACTTTACTTCTTCCTGTTCGCGCTGGAGGCGGGAGATCTGACGCAGACACCATTCAGCCTGTTCTTTGTTTTCGACCTGGAAAGGCTCCTTTTCGACTTCCGGTATCTTCTTGAGTTCGCCTAGATCCGGAAACGGATCGGTCAGCATTATTTTAATGGCCATAAAATATAGCTGCAGCCCCCCCTACCGGGGCCGCAGCATCCTCCTTTCAGATGTTTTTTGCGGCCCGGTAGGAAGCCGGTTTATTAGTTTCTGTTGTAGTACGCGTTCATAAAGTGGACGCGGTACTTATTTGCAGCCGCCAGCTGTCTGGTCAGTTGGCGGATCATCCTTTTCTGAGATACAACAAGCCGCTCCAGGCGGCGGATTTCCTGCTCGTAGTAAGACAGCCTTATCTGTTCAGTTGGTGATCGCATCATGATATACAGCCTCCTCTTTGAAAAGTTCCGGCCATCCTGCGCGCAGAACAGTTACCAGTCTCCTTTGTTCAAGAGTTGATAACACATGAGGTGCGCGCATAAGGGCATTAATGATAGCTAATATGTTTGAACCTCCTGGACTGCAGTATTTGAGGCTTATAAGCGCACTTCTATATGAATTCGAAGATGCAAGCTGCTTTGATAGGGTCTGTATCAGTTTGGCCTGCGCTTTGCAACGGGCATTTAGCTCCGTTAACTGAAGGGCAAGCCCCACTGTCAGATCTTCTTCTTTGAGGGGCTTTACACTACCAGAAACCCCGAGAACATGGAGAGGGTTTCTGGATCTTGTTTCAGCGATATTGACTATATCTTCCGCGGTGATTGGTTTCTGGCGTTTTGTTTTTGCCAAATCTTCCCTAACAGCCTTATATTGTTCTTGCAGATTCTTCGGCAGACGCTCAAGCAACCTATACCACCTTTTGGAGATACTGCCAAAATCCCTACAATACCCGTATTCCTTCTGAATTAAATCTATAGCTTTATTTAAGCCCGCTGCAAGGGTCTGTTTGTTCTTTAAAACAGCCTCAGTTACACATTTAATGATTACTTCATCTTCTTGCTTGGTATAAAGTCGCCTAGAAGCGGTAGCGTGTTTTTTGGAAATCTTGTTAGTAGGTTCTTCTTTACGAATTTTGCTGTAATATCTGTTGCGAACACTGCTAATAGTTCTTGTGCTTCCCGTTTCCTGTTTGATAGCCTCGGTTGCCTTATATAAGGCTTCAGTTACCTTGCCGCCGCTAAGGATTTCTTCATTTATGTGCCTTTGAATGATTTTGTCCTCTATCGGTGTATAAAAGTTATTCATATTAATGGGGCGAGCCAACGGCCCGCCCCATTCCCTCCTTTCAGAATGGTTTGGGCCGTTGGCCTATTGATTTATGCTACGCCTTTAAACTCCTTTGCCCACAAAATAACATCACCAGTTTTGGACTCTGTAATAATACCAGAGACACAAACCTTAGCACCCGGTGATAACTTGGGAGCATCACTAGATATCATGAGCAATCGCCCATCGGCAAGCTCATAGCTGGTATAGGTTCCCTTCGACGTGGGTACATCCTTCGGGTTTGATGCTATCTCCACTAGTTCTGGTTCGGTCTCCGATGATTTACTCCCGTCTTCTTTTGATTTACGCCTTATGGCTTCTTTTACTTCTTCTGCAGAAGACAGCCCCGACCCAATGAGGCCGTACCCCATTTTTCCTAGGGCGCGGCCTAATGAGGACGTCTCGGCGTTCTCAAGCGGGAAGTGTGCATCCACAGCTTTCCCATCAATATGGATTGACGCAAGAGCCTCTATCTTTCCGTGGAGCTCGGACTCAACCACCGTTATAAACGGGAACCCTTGTGGAATCGGTTGCCCGTTCTTCATCATCTCAGCAATGTCTGATGCGTTTGTTGTTATGGAATATTTAGCCCCTGCTTCCCTGTGGTCATCGCGGAACCACTTTACGCGGCCAGCGACAACCATATAGGGGTACTTCACGCTTATAAAGGTTTTGCCCTTCCAGGAAAATACCCCAGGGGGAAGGGGGTACTCCCCATCTAAAGGTTCCCTGTTAATTAGGGCCTCGTTCTGCGGCAGGAACATAAGATAATCCCTATACTCAGATGGGATTGCCCTTAAAGCTGCTTCCTGGGCAGCTTTTTCCTTCTGGCGGGCTTCCTCCGCCAGCCTTTCAATGACTGAAGCCATACTCATACCTCCTTTTTAAAATGGCGGCTCCTCAGGCCAGTCGATAGCAGGAACGTCCGCAGTTTCAGGTTCAGGAGAAAAGTCCGACTCAGGAACACCTGTCGGAACATCTGCCGGAGTATCTGCTTCAGGAACGCCTGCAGATTCCTTCTTGTGGTTGGAATCAAGGAAACGGACAGTATCAGCGATAATATCGAATGTCCGCCTTTTAACCCCTTCCTTGTCGGTATAGGAGCCAATCTGAAGCCTGCCCTCCACCAGGACCAACCGGCCTTTGCTCAGGTTGTTGGTACAGGTCTCAGCGAGCTTTCTCCAGGCAACAACCCGGATAAAATCTGTTTCCCGCTCACCCTGGGCATTTAGATAAGGCCGGTCCACAGCAAGGGTAAAAGTGGCTACCGCCGTACCTCCGCTGGTGAATCTCATTTCAGGATCACGGGTCAAACGACCGACGAAAATGCATCTGTTGAAATACACGAGAATCCCTCCTTTTTAGTTTCCGCAAACACGACGAACACCACACCCACGGAAGATCAGGCTAAGCAGTTCTTCCGTGAGATTGCTTTCAACTTCCAGATACCCGGGGTATTCACCAACTATGTTGATAGAATACCCGCGGTTTTTTACTTCAAGCAACCTCCTGGAAACAGACTTCTCGCGTCTGTTTCCGACGTACAAGCAATAAACCATTGTTTGCGGCACAGACGGGCCCCCGGCAGGCCCGCTGTACCATCCTCCTTTCATAATTTTTTGTTTGAAGGTTGGTATGGGCCTCCGGGTAGCCCCGTTTAAAGCGGGAAAACCCGCTGAAACGCCGCTAACCTTAAAAAAGCAGTTGAACTGCAAGAAAAATAGCCTTCAGAAAATAAACAGCCCGGACATCTGAACAGAGAAGGAGGGAAACTGTTCAGACAGTCCGGGCTATATGGCGCAGGAAAGGAGGTAACTGCGCCAATGGTAAATATCTATTAAATTTAGTTTATCAATAATCATGTCTTGGATGTAAGTGGTGTTACTGGAATATATTTAGTCTTACGGGATATAACTTATCTTCATATATGTGAAATGCTTCTGAAATGTCTTTTTCAATTAAAATATCGTATGTTGTGAATAAAGCCGGAAATGATATTGAATCTGCTGTTTTGGTGATATGATCTTTATCTTCACAAATGACTAAACAGTTTATGTCAGGCTGTGATAAGATTTTATCCCCTTTTAATAGAACAATTACGCCTGCAGCATAATCCCCTACTTTTAGTACCCCCTGGAGAGGGGACTGCGCCCTTTCAAATGTACATGGAACTTTTGAAAGGGCACGGATAAACAATTCTGATGCGGTAACTATCTTCAAAACTTCCCTGGTTTTACCTGGTATATAAGCCTTTGTTCCTGCAATCCGTTCACTGACCGGCGAAAGAGTGACGATCTCCTTTTCACCTAGGGAGTATGACCATAGAATTCCCCATCTAATGAGGGATTGTATTCTTTTTATGCCTTTCAGTTTATTAGGCCAGATATTAATAGAGTCAATGAAGGCAGCGCGGCACTGGGCTAGGATATTGATGACCTGCATTTCCCTGTCGTTGAGCTTGGGGTCTATGTTACTGCGTACAATGTTTTTAACTGGAATGATTTGCTCCGGAATACCCATATGTCAACCCCTGAAATTACCGTATATTCTTTGGCTTTCAATATCGACCCTGTGGATGAGAACCCTTACCTTGTCCCCCTTTTTGACCCTTGTGAACTTTGGATGGTGCACAAAAATATCTACTCCTGGTTCAAGGTTTACAAATACCCCCTTGTCGATCACTCCAGAAACTGTACCTGAGTAAACTCCGCCTTTGACATACCTTTTGGCGCAGTCCGGCCAGGGGGAAGGTACTGCTTGCTTGAACGATACTTCGACCTGTTTGTTGTCCTTATCAATACGCAGGACTTTGACCTGATAGGTCTTACCCCGTTCCAGAATGTTTCGGGCATCTTCTACCCAACCCCAGGCTATTTCAGATGCGCCTACTCTTGTTTCTATGCCCCCGATGTCAACTATCGCGTTCTTAGGGTAAACCTCCCGGACTGTGCCGGGGACGATCTCTCCTTCCTGCAAGCGTTCCCATGTATGAGTGGCCATGATTTCTAAAGCACGCTTCCTGGATGCCAGGAAAAATTTGTTCTCCTTATCAACTGCAAGGATAAGTATCCAAACAGGTAAACCAACAATCCTGTTTTCAAGGCTTCTTGATATTTTTCTTTTGTTAATATCCGGGAGGGTCTCTATCTCCGCCGGGTCCTGCGGAAAACCGTTGAGACCGGATTCATTTGCAGGAATGATTCCAGTTACATTATCATAGTGTACTTGAACACAGGGGATCTCTTTGCCCTGAACTGGGTAATTTCTCACTCCCTTAGCTTCAACCTGGAGTATGGTTTTGTTTTGAAACGCTGAATATATCTCCGGCCATATATCTTTTTGTGTAACGATTTGGCCGTCATAACCTTCTGTGATTAAACGCAAAAAATATCACCTCCAGAAAAATAAAAAACCTTCCATGTATAGGAAGGATGATTAAGGATACGCGCGTACCAGGTTCGAAAATTGCCGACAAATTCTGGGCACACTATGGCTTAGTGTCAGTATAACATGACAATCTGAAAGCTGTCAAGTGTATTAGTAACTATTTTTTTGATTTGCCTGGTATAGCGCATTTAATAATTTTTCCCATGATCCAAACTTGTGCCCCTTAACATGCTTGTTGTATGGCTGGGTCTTGATGTAGATTTTGCTTTCTTGGCCTTTCCCCGCCGCCGAAGCGGGGAAAATTTAAGCCGCCCACAGGGGCGGCCTTTAGTTGTATCCAAACGGATTTCTCTCCCGGACCTGGAGGAACAGATTCCCTGTCCCTCCAAGCTCCCTTCTGCCGCCATAGAAATCGCATTTGACCTGTATTCGCACGTCCCGCTCCCGCAATTGGTTTGCGTGAACCAAAATGTCGGTGCCTTCCACCTGCATGTCTTTTTCCTCGACGACCCGAGACTCTGAAGGGAGAGGCAACAACCCGTGCTTCAACATCGACTTGACCAAGCGCACGGCTTTGTCACCCTTG
>LSQX01098771.1_pt1 | contig 16938 bp, 13 predicted proteins | sample 654561 | NCBI WGS metagenome assembly LSQX01 (sample SAMN04489861, study PRJNA283612) | anaerobic digester metagenome | isolation source: 4 biogas reactors fed with cattle manure at either 37C or 55C with and... | place: Denmark: Kongens Lyngby | collected 2014
ATCATTTTCGTGATTAACATAGAATTATTTTATTAATTAAAATAATTTATATTGTTTTTACGATTCAAACTGTTGTAAAATGGGGATAATATGGTATACTATATTTTGCTGAGTAAATTACACTGTAGCTGAAGTTGCAATCAAAGTAGCAAGTTCTACTACAATAACCAGATAGACTATATCTTCTTATGAAAGTATTTTATAACGCTTAAGCTATAAGCTTTCTGTATAGAAGTTTGCTAAAAGTTTGCTAAAGAACAGATTTTTTTAAGAAGAATAGCATATATTTGGAGGATATAAGTTGTTGGAGGAGAGAAGCTGTATGTCTGCTAGTGATATTTTTAAGTTTTGGCTGGAGAATTCATATTTTGATGAGGAAACCAGAGAAGAACTCAATAAAATCAAGGATGACCCAAAGGAAATTGAAGAAAGGTTTTATAAAGATCTGGAGTTCGGAACCGGCGGTTTGAGAGGAATCATCGGTGCGGGGACGAACAGGATCAATATTTATACAGTAAGAAAAACATCTCAGGGGCTTGCGGATTATGTGAACAGCATGGGAGAATCTGATAAGGGTGTTGTGATAGCATTTGATTCCCGCTACAAATCTCCTGAATTTGCTTTAGAAGTTGCAAAGGTTTTTGCAGGTAATGGTATCAAAGCATATTTGTTTGATGAACTAAGACCGGCTCCCGAACTTTCTTTTGCTGTGAGATATTTGAAGGCTGCAGCAGGAATTGTTATTACTGCCAGTCATAATCCGAAGGAGTATAACGGATACAAGGTATACGGAGAGGATGGCGGTCAGTTGCCTATTGAAGCTTCAAACAAGGTGTTGGAATTTATTGGTCAGATCGAAGATGTTACAAAAGTCAGGCTTATGGAGAAGAATGAAGCAGTTGATAAAGGTTTGATAAAAATAATTGGTGGTGAAATTGACGACGAATATATAAAACAGCTTAAAACCTTGACTGTTAATCCTGATGTAGCAAGAACTATAGGAAAGACCTTTAAAATTGTATATACTCCGTTGCACGGGGCTGGTAACAAGCTGATTAGAAGGCTTTTAAAAGAGATTGGTTTTGAGAATGTACTGGTTGTAAAGGAACAGGAACTTCCAGATCCTGAGTTTTCAACTGTTAAATCTCCAAACCCTGAAGAAAAGGATGCTTTTGTACTTGCTATAGAACTTGCCCGAAAAGAGGATGTGGATCTTGTAATAGGAACCGACCCAGATAGTGACAGGGTTGGAGTTGTTGTAAGAAACAAAGATGGAGAATACATAACTCTGACTGGAAATCAGACAGGGTGTTTGATGCTTGAATACATACTTTCGCAAAAAAAAGCTGAAGGGAAGCTTCCCGCTAAAGGGTTTGTTGTAAAAACCATTGTCACAACTGAGCTTGCAAGAGAGATTGCACAAGCTTATGATATAGAGCTAATAGAGGTGTTGACAGGATTTAAGTTTATTGGTGAGAAGATAAAGCTTTTGGATGAATTGGGAGATAGGAAATATTTGTTTGGATTTGAGGAAAGCTATGGTTATCTTGCAGGAACTTTTTCAAGAGACAAGGACGCTGTTGTAGCCTCTATGCTTATTGCCGAAATGGCTGCATATTACAAATCACGAGGTATGTCGCTTTATGAAGGATTGATGGAGATATTCCCCAAATATGGGTATACACTTGAAGGCGTTAAGCACTATACATTAAAAGGTAAAGAAGGAATTGAAAAGATAAAATATGCATTGAATAAGCTGAGACAAGATAATGTAATGAGATTTGCCTCTCTTGAAGCAGTAGCTCTAAGAGACTATTTGAAGGGAGAAAAATACAATTTTGCTACAGGAAAGAAAGAAAAACTGACATTGCCTGAATCGGATGCATTGTATTATGAGATGAAAGATGGTTCGTGGTTTTGTATCAGACCTTCAGGAACGGAACCAAAAATAAAAATATACTTTGGTGTTACAGACAGCAGCATGGAAGCTTCGAGAGAGAAACTTGAAGTGCTTCAAAAAAGTGTAATGTCTGTCGTTGATACTTTGATTTTATAAACTTAGGAAGACAAGAGGACGGGGTTGTCGGCACAAATTAACTTGTGTCAGCAACTCCGTCCTCTTTGTTAAAGCCTCTTAGAGTGAAATGAAAGAGGCATAATTTTATTAGAGCCATTTCCTGAAAGGAAATCCGGCAAAAAGCTTTGGGACTCGTTGTCCCGGAGCTTTTTGTTAAGGAAATTGAAATGCGTTGTAAAACCTTTATCGCATTCAATAGGGTACATCTATTTGTATAGTAATATTTAGCTATTCCATATTGCAGTATGATATAATATTTGAGATTGAAAGAAACTTTATTATAAGGATGATAGTCGTGAAAAATTTTGTTCACTTGCATGTGCATACGGAGTACAGCTTGCTTGACGGAGCAAACAGAATAAAGGATCTGATAAAATATACAAAGGACTTGGGAATGGACAGTATTGCAATTACCGACCATGGTGTTATGTATGGAGTTGTTGATTTTTACAAGGAAGCAGTAAATAATGGTATAAAGCCTATTCTTGGATGTGAAATATACACTGCAAAGAGGTCCAGGTTTGATAAACAGGCGGGTTTGGATTCCGAGCCGGGTCACTTGGTTTTGTTGGCAAAAAACAATACTGGATACAAGAATTTAATGAAGATAGTATCAATTGGATTTACTGAGGGGTTTTACTATAAACCGAGGGTTGATATAGAGACTCTTGAAAAGTATGGAGATGGACTTATTGCTCTGAGTGCATGCCTTTCAGGCGACATACCGAGAGCATTTTTAAATAACAACTATGGCAGAGCTATGGAAATTGCACTAAAGTTTCAGAGCATTTTTGGAGAGGGGAACTTTTACCTTGAACTTCAAAATAACGGAATTGAAGAACAAACCCTTGTTAACGGACAGCTTGTGAAGCTTGCGAGGGATGCACGAATACCTCTTATTGCAACCAATGATGTACACTACTTAAGGCGTGAGGATGCCTTGGCTCAAGAAGTATTGCTATGCATACAAACAGGTAAAAACATGAATGACGAAAACAGGATGAGGTTTTCTTCCGATGATTTCTATATAAAGTCTCCAGAGGAAATGTCACAATTGTTTCAGAATATTCCAGAGGCAGTTGAAAATACTATCAAAGTAGCTGAAATGTGTAATGTGGAGCTTGAGTTCGGCAAGTTGCACCTTCCCCAGTTTAACGTACCGGGTAACAAAAATCCCTTTGAATACTTGAAAGAACTTTGTTATAAGGGATTTGAAAAGCTTTATAAGGAAGAAAGCAAAGATAGGGAAAAGATTGAGAGATTGGAATATGAGCTTTCAGTTATCAAGCAGATGGGATATGTTGACTATTTTCTTATAGTGGGGGATTTTACAAGATACGCAAAAGATAACGGTATTATGGTAGGCCCTGGCAGAGGCTCGGCAGCAGGAAGCCTTGTGGCGTACTGCCTTGGCATTACCAGTATTGACCCGATTAAATACAACCTGCTTTTTGAAAGGTTTTTAAATCCGGAAAGAGTTAGCATGCCTGATATAGACATAGATTTCTGCTTCGAAAGAAGGCAGGAGGTTATAGATTATGTTGTTGACAAGTATGGTAAAGATAGGGTTGCACAGATAATTACTTTTGGAACTATGGCGGCCAGGGGTGCCATACGTGATGTGGGAAGGGCTCTTGACATACCTTACGGTGATGTGGATACCGTTGCGAAGATGATTCCCTTTCAGATTGGCATGAATATTGAAAAGGCTTTGGAGCTCAATCCTGAACTTGGAAAGCTCTACAAGGAAAACAGCATTGTAGCGGAACTAATTGATATGGCAAAGCGACTCGAAGGTATGCCTCGACATGCCTCCACCCATGCGGCAGGCGTTGTTATATCAAAAGAGCCTGTAACCGAGTATGTGCCTTTGCAGAGAAATGAAGATAGTATAACAACCCAGTTTACCATGGGGTTGTTGGAAGAGCTTGGTCTTCTTAAAATGGACTTTTTGGGACTTAGAACTCTTACGGTTATAAGGGATGCAGTTAATCTGATATATGAAAACGGCGGTAAGGTAATTGAGATTGATAAGCTGGAAATGAATGATCCTGATGTGTTCAAGATTATCGGGGAAGGACGGACATGTGGTATTTTTCAGCTTGAAAGTGCGGGAATGACCCAGTTTATGAAGGAGCTTCAGCCTTCTTCTTTTGAAGATATAATAGCCGGGATATCGCTTTACCGTCCTGGACCTATGGATCAGATCCCGAGATATATAAGAAATAAAAATAGTCCTGATCTAATAAAGTACCACCATCCGCTTCTAGAGAATATTCTTGATGTAACTTATGGATGTATGGTATACCAGGAGCAGGTTATGCAAATAGTAAGGGATCTTGCAGGGTATTCAATGGGAAGATCCGACCTGGTAAGACGTGCAATGTCCAAGAAAAAAGCTGGTATAATGGAGCAGGAAAGAAAGAATTTTGTTCATGGCATAGAGGATGAAAAAGGCAACATCATAGTAGAGGGAGCCATTAGGAATGGAGTGGACGAGGTTGCTGCCAATATAATATTTGATGAAATGATGGATTTTGCAAGCTATGCCTTCAACAAGTCGCATGCTGCGGCATATGCTGTTATAGCTTACCAGACCGCATGGCTTAAGTGCTATTACCCTATTGAGTTTATGGCAGCTCTTTTAAACAGCTTTTTAGGAAGCAGTGATAAAATATCACAGTATGTTTACGAGTGCAGGAATTTGGGAATAGTAGTCTTGCCACCAGATATAAATGAAAGTCATATCAAATTTACGGTGGTTAACAAAAAGATAAGATTTGGGATGGCCGCTGTTAAAAATGTAGGCGAAAATGCAGTCAAAGCAATAATAGCTGAAAGAGAAGCTAATGGAAATTACAATAACTTCAGGGAATTCTTAGAGAGGATTGACGGCAAGGACATAAATAAAAGGTGTGTGGAAAGCCTTATAAAAAGCGGAGCGTTTGACTTTTTTGGAGTATACCGGTCAAAGCTTATAACAGTTTTTGAGAAGATGATGGAGGGAATATCACAAATAAGAAAAAGGAATATGGATGGACAACTTTCAATATTTGAAATGTCAATGGGCGGTGAAACATTAGGTGTTACTGATGTTTTTAGGGAGGAGGATATTTTTCCCGATATCAAGGAATACCCCGGGAAGGTTCTTCTGTCAATGGAAAAGGAGATGCTGGGTCTTTACATTTCAGGACATCCTTTAAGTGAATTTGAAAGGGAGATTAATGAATTGGTGACTGTATTCAGTTCTGACCTTAACGGAAGTACTATTGATGGAGAGGATGGTATTTCCATGGATGGGCTAAAGAATATAGAGGACGGCAAGCATGTTACAATTGGAGGAATAATTACTTCAAAGAAGACGAAAACTACAAAAAACAATAATTTGATGGCATTTTTAACTATTGAAGATCTATACGGTACTATGGAGGTAATAGTATTTCCGACTATTCTTGAGAGATTTTCAAAATTGTTAGAAATAGACAGTGTTATTCTTATAAAAGGAAAGATAAGTATAAAAGAAGAAGAGCAACCGAAGATTATATGTGAGGAAGTAAGTTCATTAAAGAAAACCAAGATCCAAAAGCTCTATCTCAAAATAACAGGAGATATGGATTCGGAATATTTGGAATCTTTGAAATGCCTTTTAAAATACTTTGCAGGAAACATACCTGTATGCTTGTACGATGAAGGACAAAAAAAGGTAAAGGTTATTGAAAGAGAATATTGGGTGACTGTCAATGATAGTGTTTTAAGTGAATTGAAATATCGACTGGGAGACGAGAATGTTAAATTGATGTAATGTTATTTTTGTTTTTTTCGATAATTATTAAGAGCGTTAAAAAGCAATGTTATTTACTCAAATTCATATTGATTTTTGATATGAATTAATATATAGTTATGACGAGGTGGTTCTATTTGGACGGGAATTTGGACAAAGTTTTAGGTGATTATATTGTTATAAGAGCTGAAGAAAATGGTGTGAATATAATAGGTCTTACCAGAGGTAGGGATACAAAGTTCCATCATACTGAGAAACTGGATAAGGGTGAAGTACTAATAGCCCAGTTTACCGAGAATACTTCTGCGATAAAGATAAGAGGAAATGCAAAAATAATATGTCGTCATGGAGAAATTCAATCCGGTGAATAATAAAAAAAGGGGCGTGTTTATATGTGGACAGTTGTATATATGGCTCAGAGCAAGGAAATCGCCACTTCTATGGAGGGTTTGCTTGCAAGAGAAGGAATACTGGTTAAACTAAGACCAATCAGTAAAAATCATGAAAACAACGACAATTACTATGAAGTACTGGTTCCCGAAGCAGAGGTTGAGGAGGCACACAGTGTAATCATTGAAAAGGGATATTAGATTTATAGTTAAATAATATTTGGTTTAAATTATCCCGTGTTTGGTATGACACGGGTTTAATACTGTCAAGGAGGTTTTTTATGGTTAATGTAAGAACAATAGGGGTTTTGACAAGTGGGGGAGATGCTCCCGGCATGAATGCTGCAATAAGGGCAGTGGTTAGATCAGGCTTATATTATGGAATCAAGGTTTTTGGAATAAGGAAGGGTTACGACGGCTTAATTAATGGAGATGTCCAGGAGATGTCGGCAAGGTCGGTTGGTGATATACTTCAAAAAGGCGGAACGATTCTGCAAACTGCCAGATCACCGCAGTTTAAAACCGAAGAAGGCTTGAAGAAAGCAATGGCGATGGCGAAAGTATTTGGTATCGATGCAATTGTTGTTATAGGAGGAGATGGTTCATTAAAGGGTGGAAAGGATTTAAGCAAGTTTGGAATGAACGTAATAGGACTTCCTGGTACTATAGACAATGATATAGGTTGCTCCGATTATACAATCGGATACGATACAGCTTTAAACACTGTTCAGGATGCCATAGACAAAATAAGGGATACAGCATATTCCCATGAGCGTTGCAGCGTACTTGAAGTTATGGGAAGGCACGCAGGTTATATTGCTGTCAATGTCAGTATATCAGGGGGTGCTGAGTCTGTAATTCTTCCGGAGAAGCCGTTTGATATGGCCAAGGATGTAATAAAGCCTATAATAGAGGGTAGAAACAGGGGAAAGAAGAATTACCTTGTTATTGTGGCAGAAGGCGTTGAAGGAAAGGCTATAGAAATTGCAAAGACAATAACCGAAGCCACAGGTATAGAAGCAAGGGCTACAATATTAGGACATATACAGCGGGGAGGAAGTCCTACAGTTAATGACAGGGTTATGGCAAGTGTAATGGGCGTAAAGGCTGTAGAGGTTCTGAAAAACGGAGGAAGGAACAGAGTTATTTCTCTAAAGGATAATAAAGTAATAGACCAGGATCTTGATGAGGCTCTTGAAATGAAGAAGGTACTGTCTGAAGATTTGATTAAAATAAGTGCGATTTTGGCATTGTAAGATGAAGGGTACGCGTAGTAGAATAACCATAATTAGGAATGATTACATTGTTGATTACTGAAACAAAACTGATCGTAAGATATGCTGAGACAGATCAAATGGGTATAGTCCATCACTCTAACTATCCGATTTGGTTTGAGGCTGCGAGAACCGATTTTATCAAGAAAATGGGAATATCTTATTCCGACATTGAGGCAAGGGGTTTTTTGCTTCCTTTGATAGAGCTTAAGTGCAGATACAAAGGAACTGCAAGGTATGAGGATGAGATTATGATTAAGACAAGTATAAAGGAAATGTCGCCTGTACGGATTGCTTTTTATTATGAGCTGTTTAAAGGCGGAAGTTCTGAGGTAATAACATCCGGTGAGACAATGCATGTATGGACAAATAAGGATTTGAAACCTGTAAATATTAAGAAGCATGCCCCGGACATTTACTTGTTAATGTCAAGCACATGTTGAATTTTATATAAACATTGCAAAGACACAAAAAAATATGGTAATATTATCTTGTCAAATGTAAATCTCTGCATCTGTTAATTTAAATTCTTTATTACATTTGATATGGTTGTTGAGATTTATGTATAGTTAATATTACGAATATGAGCTATTATATTACACGAATTATTTATTGGAGTTAATAACATCTTATAAGTAAGAAAGATTTTATTTGATTATCAGGTGGTGACTGGGTGAATATTCCTAACATACTTACAGCAATTAGACTTGTCCTTGTTCCAATATTTGGTTATTACCTGCTTCATGAGCAGTATTATATTGCTACCGTATTGTTTTTTATAGGGGGAGTTACCGATATACTGGATGGGGTTATAGCAAGGAAGTTTAATATGATTACTTCCTGGGGGAAACTGGCTGACCCTTTGGCGGATAAGCTTATGCAGCTTACGGCTTTAACTATTCTTACAGTTCAGGGGCTTATCCCATTGCCTGTATTAATAATAGTTGTTGCAAAAGAAGCGTTTATGGTGGCGGGAAGTATTTTTCTATACAAAAGAGTTAAATTTGTTGTTCAGGCAAGCTGGTACGGCAAATTTGCCACCGTTGTTTTCTTTATAGCAATAGTAATGACAATAGCCTTAAATTCCCAGAAGTTGATAGGTGCTTATACTGATGCACTTGTAAATATATTTGTACTTTTGGCAGTTTTCTCTACATTGTTTGCCTTTTTTATGTATACTCTTGAATTTAGGAAGATAACCGGCGAAGTCAATAATGACAATGATAGTAGCTCATGAGATGGGGTTTGCAAGGGAAGTTGCAGACATGGTTCGTGTGTGCTAAAGAGTTTAATCTAAGAAACTGATACATAAGTACCCTCAAAATATTTGATTTTGCGAATATCTATATATAAGAGCTTGCGGTAGCTATTTAAATATGTCTGATAATGAGCTATAATTGTTATAGAAATTATCTATAATGCTTATGTCTTATGACTTATACTAAAATGCATACTATAGGAAGTTTTGTTTTGGAGTTGATATGCATTTAAGCTACACTTTATGAAGCTTGGCTTATGTATATTTATTTTTTTAAGGGGGAATTACAGTTGAGAAAGTTTTTATGCCTGGGATTATCTTTAGCGATGCTTATTAGCGTTCTACTAGTTCCACAGACAATAGTATCGGGTGCACCTTCGTTTAATTATGTTGAAGCGCTTCAGAAAGCTATATACTTTTATGAGTGTCAGCAAGCAGGACCGCTTCCAGAGTGGAACAGGGTTGAATGGCGCGGAGATGCTACAATGAATGATCACATAAAAGGAGGCTGGTATGATGCAGGGGATCATGTGAAGTTTAACCTCCCTATGTCTTATACGGCATCCATGCTTGGTTGGGCGCTGTACGAGTACGGTGACGGTATTGCGGCATCCGGACAGAAGATTCATCTTGAAAGAAATCTGAAATTTACACTTGACTATTTGGCAGCTTGTGACCTTGGTGATAAAGTGGTTTATCAGATAGGTGATGGAGCAGCAGACCATAAGTGGTGGGGACCTGCTGAGGTAATTGAATTGGAAATGAAAAGACCTTATTATACATGTAAGGCATCATGTGTAACTGCTGGAATGGCTGCGGCTTTGGCTGTTGGTTCAATAGTACTTGAAGACAGCAAATACCTTACCCACGCAAAGAGCCTTTTTGCACTTGCGGATAAGACAAAAAGCGACAGCGATTATACAAAGGCTGCAGGTTTTTATGATTCATGGAGCGGTTTTTATGATGAACTGTTATGGGCTGCCACATGGTTATATCTTGCCACTGGTGACAAAGCTTATCTTGATAAGGCAGAATCTTATGTTCCGAATCTTGGTACTGAAGATCAATCTACAATTCTGAAGTACAAATGGGGTCATTGCTGGGATGATGTTCATTTCGGCGGACTTCTTATGCTTGCGAAAATTACCGACAAACCTGAATATCACGATTTTGTAAAGATGCATCTCGATTGGTGGACAGTAGGTTATAACGGACAGAAAATTGCCTATACAACAGGAGGTCTTGCATGGTTGTACCAGTGGGGGTCTTTAAGGCATTCAACTACTACCGCATTTCTGGCAGCAGTTTATTCAGATTACATAAAAGACAGTGCTTTGAAGAAAAGATATATGGACTTTGCTGAGCAGCAGATTGACTATGCATTAGGTGCTAACCCCAATAAAAGGAGTTACGTAGTAGGTTTTGGTAATAATCCTCCAGAGCATCCTCACCATAGGACAGCTCACGGATCGTGGTCCGATCAGGATATAAATCCTGAAAACCACAGGCATATACTTTACGGCGCTCTTGTTGGAGGACCCCAGTCTGCAAGCGATAGTAGTTATGAAGATGATATCAAGAATTACCAGGCCAACGAGGTCGCAACAGATTATAATGCAGGGTTTTTAGCTATATTGTGCAGGATGGTTTCAGAATATGGCGGAACTGCTCTGGCAAATTTCCCTGCTCCAGAAAAGAAGGATGACGAGTTTTATGTGGAAGCTTGCATAAATCAGGAAGGACCTAATTATACAGAAATAAAAGCGCTTTTAAATAACCATTCAGCGTGGCCTGCAAGAGTTATTAAGGATTTTTCCTATAATTACTATGTAGACCTTTCAGAAGTATTTGAAGCAGGCTATACAGAAAGTGATATCACTGTCAAAAAAGGCTTTGACGAATTTAAGGATACCGAGGTTTCACAGCTTATCAAGTATTCAGGAAACATATACTATGTAAAAGTTTCTTATCCTGATGGTTCTGTTATAGCACCTATAGGACAAGAACAGAACAACGGTGAGCTTCAGTTCAGAATTTCAGCACCTGAGGCTACAACTTTCTGGGATTCATCCAATGACTTTTCAAGGGAAGACCTTGTGCGCCAGGATGTTAAAAAGACGAAGAAAATACCTGTATATGACGGTTCTAAAAAAATATACGGAGATGAACCCGGAGGCGGTACACCGGTTACAACACCGCCGGTTACAACACCACCTGTTGTAACACACCCCACAGGTCTTTTGATAGAAGGAGATGTAAACGGTGATGGAAGTGTGAATTCAACCGACTATGCACTTATTAAAAGATATATACTAGGTACCATTACTTCTTTTGAGTATGAACACGGTGAAAAATGTGCAGATGTAAATAGGGATGGAGAAATTAACTCCACAGACTATGCATTGGTTAAGAGGTACATACTTGGTACTATTACTGGATTTTAAACTAGAGTAAGTATGGGATTCAAGGTCATACAGTGTCAATAACATAAACAGGGAGCGGCAGAGATATTTTGCCACTCCCTTTGTGTTTGTGTCGGAACAAGGAGTCACTTTGTTATTCTGTATATAAGGCTTCCAGCATTATTTTCGTCGGCTTCCTGTAAAGCACTATTATTTAGAAAAAATACATACTTATTGTTCTGTTTCATTTTTGAATGATGAAGGTTATTGTTTCCAAAAGGAATAATTATGTCCCCGAGTTGAAAGTCTACAAGGCTCGAAGGCTCAAGAGACCACTGGAAATTGTTGTTCACAAGTAATCTTCCCACATAGTTACTGCTTCCCTCGCTTGAGAAGTTGGCAAAGCTATTGTTAAGAACGCTTAATTTTATACCGGATGTATAATACAGAATTTCGGAGTCGAAATCTATCAGCATTGCAGAATCGGGTATATAACTTATTTTATCTGCTTTGCGGGAGGCGATGTTGTAGAGGCAAAGTCTTTCTGGCACTATCTTTATAAGTATTGAGTGGTTGTCTTTAATACAGAAGTCCTGTATAGATATACCAGCTTGGGATGTTGTTGGGTTCTGAGGGTACTTCAGGTGGCTTAAAAGACCACTTTTGTCTATGGTATAGGCATATGACCCATTCAAGTCCACTACATAAATAATTGAGTCTTCAAACTTTGTACCTGAAGCCATAAGATATACTGTATCGGAATCAGCCTGCATTTTCAATAAATTCAGACCGGAAAACCCAGAGTGAACAGTTTTTTGAAGGTTACCTGAAACAGAATAAACAAGTATATTTCCGTTGTCAAAATCATAGGCGTATACTCTGTTATCATGAACAGTCAGTGATGTACATTTATTAATGTCCGCAAGAGGTATTGAAGCTTTCTTCAGACTGTCTTCAATACCATATACATCAATTGTTCCGCCATACTCAGTGTTGTTTGTTGCGAACCCTTCCTTATTCAATACATATATATTGTTTTCATTTACGTCAAAGTCAATTATTTTACTGCCTGAACCTATATTATTATAAAGTCTGTTTACTATGTTTTGCTGGTAAGAATTACTGATGCTGCCCACATTTCTGTTATTAAATAACCTTGGGTCAACATCCGGTTCGGGAGGTATAATTATATCTTCGCTTTTTGGAATATAATTACTGTCCTTGCTACTGCATGAAGGCAGAAAGAGGATGAGGGCTGCAATTATTATACTGATTGTAATCTTTATCTTCAACTTTATATACCTCCATTTATATACTTCCATATTACTAAATAGCATTAACGAGTTCAAGTATAGAGTTTTATTCAAGAACGAAATCAATGCTAACCTTTGCGCTTACCTTGATTTGTCCCGGTTCAAGCCCTCCGGTTTCTTGATACTCCCCTGAAGATACAACATTCTGTACAGAGTTTGCAAAAGAATTAACCGAGCTTCCTCTGTAAAAACCTCCATACCATGAATCGTACCAGGACCAGTAGTACTCTTGTTCTTCCTTGATTAACACAGCTTTTCCGGTCTTCTGTCCGAGTACCCCGCTCATAGCGTCAGCCTTTTCTTTTGCGGCCTTGACTGCAAGCTCACGTGCTTTATCTTTATGGGTTCTGAGTTCAGAAGTCTTAAATTGAACACCTTGTACATATTCTGCTCCGTTTTTAACAACTTCAGTGAGGAAATCTTCAAATGTTGTAAGATCTTTTAAAGTTATAACAATGCTTTTTCTTACGATATATCCCATGTTCTTTGATGGTATTTGTTCATAGTAGGGTTCATAAACCGATTTTACAGTTATGTCACCCGGTTTTATATCTACATAGTCAATTTTTATATTTTTGGATTCAATTTTAAACTTTTTTGCCAGAGATACTATTTTCTGAACTTTCTCGTCATTCTGAGTTTTAGCCTTTACAATATCTTTGTCACGGGTATCAATGCCAAGGGTTATTACTACTTCATCAGGAATCACCATTACATCAGCACTTCCAGATACGGAAATTAAACCTTGAGAAGAATTTGTAGCATCAGATACCGGTTCGGCTATACCAGTTTGCATAGAGAACAGAACTATTACTGCTGTTATCAATACAGCAATCAGTGAAAAACTTTTAAACATTTTCATATAAAAAACCTCCTTAAAAATTTAGCGATTAATATAATTATAGATTGGAGGTTTTTAAAAAGTATTAAAAATTGTTAAGAAAGTCTAAACTTTTTAAAATGTCAATTTGAATTCGGTACCTTTATCGGGCTCGCTCTTAACCGATATGTCAAAGCCGTGAAGCTCGCATATTCTTTTTACAACAAAAAGCCCTATGCCGTTTCCACTTGTATCTTTTGTTCTTGCCTCGTCAACTCTGTAAAAGTTATCAAATATGAAAGGAAGGTCTTTTTTGCTTATTCCTATACCGTTATCTTTTACAACAAGACTAATCCTGTCATTGTGGCACTGTGTTTCAATTGTCAGGAGTCCGTCATTTTTCCCGTATTTTATTCCGTTATCAACGAGGTTTATTAGGACTTCATGGAACATTTCCCTATCAAGATTTACAGAAAAATGTCTGTCGCTGTTATTTAAGAGTTTTATGTTCATTTTTTGTGCTGATGGCGTAAATATTTTAAGTATACTTTCAATTTCATCGTAAAGACATACAGATGTTACCTTAAGTTGGATTTCCTCAAGTCTTTCAGAAGTAAGCAAAGACTTTACAAGGGAAGACATTCTGTCTATTTCGGAGTTTATATCTAAAAGGAATTCCTTTATTGTTTCAATGTCGGTTTCTCCCCCATATATAAGAGAATCAATAAGTGCTTTGATAGAGGCCAGAGGGGTTTTTAGTTCATGGGAGACATCGCTTAAAAATCTTTTGCGGCTTGTCTCGAGCTTATGAAGTTCCTTGCTCATTAGGTTGAAGGTTGTTGCGAGAACACCGATTTCATCCTTTCTTTTTATATCAGCAACAACTCCCATATTACCCTTCAATATTTCGTGGGATGCTTTTGTGAGTTCTTTTATTGGTTTTATAATTCTTTCACCCATGAGGACAGAAAGAATTATTACAGCAATCAATACAGTTGCTGAGATAAGAATTATTGCATTTGTGAAGTTTGAGATTTCTTGATATACTTCATCGACGTAGGCGGAAATCAATATTATTCCGAACATTTCATTCTTGGAAAGCACGGGAGATGCAAACATAGCTATATTTCTGTCGTTATACGTATAGTATCCTATCGAAGACGTCATGTTACCAAGTACGTTTCTGATTTCCACATTGGTTATTTTTCTGCTTTCAAGTTGATTCATGCTGTCTGCAAGGACTGTCCCTTCATTATCAAGGTACAGGATCCGGACTTGCATATTTCCGGAGTTACTGATAAGATTTGATACCTTTATATTGGTTTCTACCTTTGAGGACAAAAATTCGGCAACTCCCGTATAAAAGTTTTCTGTTTTGTCAAACTGTATTTTTCTGTAGGAAAGGATAAGAAGGACATCTATCACGGTAATTGCTATAATGAAAATCATGGCATATGTTAAGGCAAGATTAAGACTTAATTTCTTAATCATTCTACTGTATCCTTCCTCATGAAATAACCCACGCCCCATTTTGTTCTGATTTTTGAAGGGCTTGACGGGTCATCCTCTATCTTTTCCCTGAGTTTGCTTATGTGAACATCGACGGTACGTGTATCACATTCAAGCTCATTCCATACAAGGTCGAATATTCTTTCCCTTGACAGGACAATACCCCTGTTCTTAGCCAGTATTTTCAGTATATCGAACTCTTTGGCAGTCAGATAAATTTCAGTTGCTCCTTTATGTGCTGTTCTGCACGGTATATTTATTCTAAGATTGTCTATTTCTATTATTTCGTTGTCTTTATCTGACAGGGAGGCCCTTCTTAGAAGTGAATTTATACGTGCTATAAGCACACGTGTATTAAAAGGTTTTGTGACATAATCGTCCGCACCTAGTTCCAAACCCAATACCATATCAGCATAATCGTCTTTTGCAGTAAGCATTATAACAGGAGTATTGGTGGTTTGTCTTACTCTCTTTAAAAAGGTTATTCCATTGACTTCAGGCAACATTATATCTAAGAGTACAAGGTCTATCTTTTCCTTTTTCAGTGTAGCAAGACCTTCGGCTCCATCATATGCGGTAAAAACATTAAACCCCTCTTTTAAAAGACTGGATTTCAGCCCTTTAACCAGGAGCTTTTCGTCGTCAACAATGAGAATGTTCATAGGCTCCTTCCATAAGTAACAAGTATTTGATTCAAGTTCTATTCTATCACAATATGGTTTTTAGAGGAATAGCAAGGTATGGAGGAGATTCAAAAGCCTTATATCTTGTATTTTCTGAATTTACTGTCAAGTTCTTGTACAAGTACTTCAAGGTTCTGGGATGAAGACTTCATGTCTTCAATATATTTCAACTGAGTTTCGATGGTTGCAGCAATCTCCTGGCTTGATGAGGCTGTTTCAAGCGAAACGGAAGATATGTGTTCTATAGCGGTAATAACCTCATCTTTGTCACTCTTCATTTTTGTTACCGATTGATTTACCTCATTGATTTTATTTACAACTGAGTTGATTGCGTTGGCTATATCATTAAATGCTCTGTCTGTTATATTAACGGCGTCGTTTTGATCCTGAGAAACCTTTTTCATGACTCCCATTGAACTTATTGCCATCTGAGTTTCTTCCTGAATACTCTTCATAAGATTGTTTATTTCTTCGGTGGATTGTCTGCTCTGATCAGCAAGCTTTCGAACCTCTTCGGCAACTACTGCAAAACCTTTGCCGGCTTCGCCTGCTCTGGCAGCTTCTATTGCAGCATTTAATGCAAGAAGGTTTGTTTGTTCGGCTATATTCTCAATGGATTCTACAAAAAGTCCTATATCCTTAGTTGTATTTGTTAATTTTTCAACTACCAAAAATATTTTTTCCGAAGTATCCGTGTTTTCCTTTGATTTTTCACGAAGGACATTGACAGATTCGATACCGGCATTTTTAAGTTCGCAGATTCTGTTAGTTTCATCTGTTACTTCATTATAACTAAGGTATACAAAGTTTATCTGCTCAGCTAACTTGTCCACTACTTTTACCCCTTGTTGGGCTTCAGCCGCCTGACTCGATGAAACCAGTGCTATATCATCAACAGTTTTTGAAACTTCAATGGCTGATTTAGATGCGTCTCCAGCAATAGAGCTGACGTTGTTTGTAGATTTTAGTATAGCTGAGGACAGATCATAGAAATTCTGTATAAGATTTTTTGTATCAGCAAGAGCTAAATTCACAAAAGATGCCAGTTTGCTAATGTATCCGTAGTTTCCCACTTCAATCTGGCTTGAATAATCGCCTTGATTTATCTTCTCAAGATCCTTGTTTATTTTACTAATAATTCTTTTAAAAGTCATATCGGTTGCTGTCTTGATTATAAGAGCTACAATAATGCAGGTTCCTGCGCTGGAAAAGAACGCAGGTGGTCGGTCAGTCATTTTGTAGCTGAATAGTCCCAAACCGATAGCAATAACAAAAACAACAAAATATGCCACTCTGATAGGGTTAATAAGTTCCTTGAAAGAACTCTTCATAAGGATACCTCCATTATATTTTTAAAAGAACATAAATAAAAGATTTGGTATTATTATAGTAATGAATTCATGCGACATGTATAGTTTTAATATATATATTT
>LSQX01109438.1_pt1 | contig 16934 bp, 18 predicted proteins | sample 654561 | NCBI WGS metagenome assembly LSQX01 (sample SAMN04489861, study PRJNA283612) | anaerobic digester metagenome | isolation source: 4 biogas reactors fed with cattle manure at either 37C or 55C with and... | place: Denmark: Kongens Lyngby | collected 2014
AACCGAAGTACGACGGCACCTGCCGAGACAAGGGCCTGAAAAAATCTCCGGGGAGCGTCGTGCGCTTCCGCGGCACGGAAACCGGCGTCACCGTCGTAGAGGACCTGGTCAAGGGCAACATCGTGTTCAACAATGAAGAGCTCGATGATCTGATCATCGAGCGTGGTGACGGCTACCCGACCTATAATTTTGCCGTCGTCGTCGATGACGCCATGATGAACATCACCCACGTCATCCGCGGCGATGATCATGTCAACAACACTCCCCGCCAGATTCTGATGTACAAGGCGCTGGGCTTCGACGTCCCCAAATTCGCCCACGTCCCGATGATACTGGGCCCGGACAAGGCGCGTCTGAGCAAGAGGCACGGGGCGACATCGGTCATGGCCTACAAAGAAATGGGCTATCTGCCGGAAGCGCTCGTCAATTACCTGGTGCGACTCGGCTGGTCGCACGGTGACCAGGAAATTTTCTCCACCGCCGAATTGATCGAACTTTTTGATTTCTCGTCCGTCGGCAAATCGCCTTCCGTATTCAACCCGGAAAAGCTGCTGTGGCTCAACGCGCATTATATAAAGGGGGCCGATCCGGCGCGTCTCTTTGAAGAGATGAAAACCCTCTGGCCCCCGGCGGCCGATACAAGCGACGCGGATTTCACGCAAAAAGTAATCAGTGACCTCAAGCCGCGTGTAAAAACACTGGTGGAGCTGGCCGGTTCGGCGGACTTCTATTTTTCCGACCGGATTCAATACGACACGGAGGCGGCCGGTAAATTCCTGGTCCCGGAGATTCTTCCCCTCCTGAAGGAGATGGCCGCCCGGATTCCGGACGTGGATGATTTCAGCAAAGAAGGCCTGGAGGAATTTCTTAAATCCTTCATCGCTCAGCGAGGGATCAAATTCAAAGCAATCGCCCAGCCCCTGCGCGTCGCACTGACCGGAAAAACAGTCAGCCCCGGCATCGACGAAGTCATGGCCACGCTGGGCAAAAACCGGGTGGCGCAAAGAATCGCGGACGCGGCCGAATACATAGAAACAAACGGGTGAAAAAATGGAAGAGCAAACGGGCTGGATGATCGGATGTCCGTATTCAGCTCGCGGCTGATAGTTGATGATGAATAGCGATCCACCCCACGGGGTGGAGCTTTGTTTTAGGCCAACTTGCTTATCCCAGGATGATGTTGAAGTTAAGTCAGAAGCGGTAATCCTGTCCATTCAAACAGTATCAACTTCCGGCGCAAGCCCGTGTAACATGGTTGGTGATTTTCCGCAAACTCGCCACAGATGACATCAGGCACGGCCGCGGGCGCATTTTGGCTTGACAATTTCGCCTTCATTGACTAGGTATGGCGCCGTGGCTTTTCCATCGCGCAAAGCAAAAAGCCCCGGCGGGGACGGCAAAGCGCCGTACGCCGCCGCATCGTGAGCATCATCTCAACGGTCCCATCGTCTAGTGGTTAGGACGCCGGCCTCTCACGCCGGAAACCGGGGTTCAAGTCCCCGTGGGACTACCAATAAATTCGATAGTTTACAAAAACCAACTATCGCCATATACCCCCGGACACAAGTCCGGACACAAAATGCCCTCAGAGCTCCTTTCTCTGGGGGTTTTTTCATACTGCCTTGACCTTCTGGAATTCGATCACCCGAGCCGGTCCCTTCAGACCTTCCTCAAGCGCTCCCCTTGTTTCTTCCAATCCGAGGCTGCGGATATAACGCGCCGTCGTATTCGGATTTGCATGTCTCAGGATCGCCTGAATGACCGCCAGCGGGTATCCTTTCTTATACAGGATCGACGCCGTCAGATGCCTGATGCCGTGGAACCCGAAGGGTTTGACTTTGGCCCGGCGACAGAGATTCTCCATCAGATGTTGCCGATGGAGAAAGGGCTTCCCGTAATACTCCCGGCAAAAGTAGGTTTCCTCTAGGCAGACAAACACATGCTCTTTGTCATCCGTAGGCTGTTTCAGCCTTTCCTCACACCATTGCAGCAGCGCCTGCCGCAGATCGGTAGTCATAGGCAGCCAATCATATTCCTTATGGCCGCCTTCGCGTTTCTTTGTCCACAGGCAGATCCTGTTTTCTTTAAAATCCACATCTGACCATTTGATGCGAAAGATTTCCGATCTCCGCNNAAGGCCAGGAGCATTACCTGATCTTGCCCTGCTGCCTGATCATAGACTTTCCAAAAATCTTCCTCGGACGGGACATATCTCGGTTGCCGTACTTCCGGGAATTTCTTTACCGACAGAAAAGGATTGACCCCTTTGGGCCAGCCTTCCATGTTGTCGAATCCCCATCTCCATGCGGTACCGAGATTCTTCCTGTCCTTGTTTGCCGCGTAACCGGATCTTTCCTTCACCTGCTTCAGAAGATAATTTCTGCAAATTGTTATGGTCAATTCGTGAACCGGTAATTCACGCTGAAGCTCCGTATCTTTGTAAAACCTGGCAAAGGCCGCCTTCTTTTCCTGAAAGGTATCTTTGGCGAACCTGTTTTCACCTTCCGTCAGATATTCGTTGGACCACGTTCCGATCGCCAAAGATTCCGTATTTGTCTGGGATAGCTTCCGTTCCAGTTCTTTTTTTGTTTCTTTTTCCCAGATGAGAGCCGCCTGATAGGACTTTTTGCTCTCGTCCGGATACATCTTTTGCACGGTCTGACCCTGAACAGTCACGCTGGCCCGATATCGCACTATTCCTCTTTTCATTACCTTGCTCGGCATTGAGGACCTCCACTATTCTCTTTTCAAAGAACCGCCAAGTACCGGGTGCGACTTCCACGCCACCCCATTTATGAGCATACTTAATAACAGTACGCCGGTCAAGGCCCAGGAAAATCGCAAGTTCCCGGGGATTAATTGACCTCCCGTAGATGGATTCGAAGTCTATGGATTTCATGGCATTAAACATATTTAACAACTATTCTATCTTTAAGTATTTCTCCTGGTTAGCCATGGATTGTCTATGAACTCTTGCTTAATCGTCATTCTCTGTTGCTATCGCCCGCTCTTCAAATGCCTGCACCTCTTTTACGGAGATCCTGATACGATCCCGGATGCGGATCGTCTTGATTTCTCCGGCATATATCATCCGATAAATGGTTCGTTCCGATACGGCAAAATAGGCAGCGACCTCATCGACCCGGTAGTACCGTTTCGTGAAGGGCGGGACAGCGGAGGATGCCCTTTCCCCTTTTTCTCCTGCTGGTGATTGGTTTTTTCTGTCCTGTTCGATCATCCTCAAGAACCCTGGGTGCGTGGGTTACCCCTCTCCAAAAATTTCAGATCGTAGGACGCGCCATCTCGACCCTAAATTTTGGTTAGACCCCGCCTTCTNNCTGTATTCCTTAAGATGCCGGGTCCGGGCTGCCTTCGCTTCGGACGGCGCATCCTGTTTTTCCGCCCGCTTCTGAAACCAGGTCCGCAACTGTAGCTCTTCCGGAAGGTTCGGATCGAGGCCGGCGATCCCCTTCCTGATAACAACCAGACGGTTCAGCATCTCGACGGTGAAGTAACCGCCGGCGGCGACACGAGAGAGTTTTCGCTGTGCCTTCATCCAGGGGAAATTGCCCTGGGTCCGGGAGCGGCAGATCTCCTCGTCGGGGTACCAGATGCCTTTGAGGCTGCTTCGATCCAGCGGGCATAGCGGGGCGATGCAGTTTTCGTAAAGCGTGCAAACGGAACGTCCGGAGGTAGGCACGACCTCCATTTCCTGCCTACCGGAAAGCCGTCCTGACAAAACATGCTCTCCGGCAGTCGTCTTCTTTGACTGCGCAGGTATATCTTCCCAGAACGTCGCCTGTTCTCCAATAAAGCAGCCATCTGCATTCCTGTCCGCCTCCTCGATCACGACGATCGTTTTGGCCTCATCGCCAAAATCGAACCGAAAGCTCCAGGCCGTCAGATGCTCCGGGCTGTCGTCGGGGATGAAGATTCCTTTGACGGCGTCTCCCACCAGCTTGCTCCCCGTGGCCAGGTAGTTGTCCAAGTCGCGGGTCCGAAGGTCGGGGAAGGTAAAGACCATGGCGATCCGGACGGCTTTCAGTTTTGGCCTGCCCAGCTCCGCCCACTTCACGGCGATGTAATCCTTCCACGTCTTTTCCTCGCCTCGCTGCTTCCGCCAGTGGTCGTTCCGATACACGTTCAGCGACGGCGGCAGAAAAGGCAGGGAAAACGTCATTTGCCTCATCGGCGCCGCCCTCCTGATGACGAGATTCCAACATCCGCCTTGGGCGGTATCGTTGTCGTTGCTCCCGCTTTCTGAAATCTCCGGTAGCTCTCCCATTCAAAGACGACGATCTTCGATTCCCCTTCGAAGAGGCGGTCGATGATCCGCTCCCCCAGGAGCTTCTCCAGGCTCTTCAGGTCGGTGATATTTGTCGTGAGGATCACGGGCCGCATGGCCTCGTAGCGCAGGTCGAGAATCTCGTAGAGGATCATCCGTTCCGTGTCCGTGCCGAACTGAATGCCCACCTCGTCGATGACCAGGAGGTCGATCTCGCCCATCCGGGCGATGATCTCGCTTTGGGAAATCTCCGAATCCCGGTGGAAGGTGTCCTTGACCTCCCTGAGGAGTCGGGGGGCTTTGGTGAATAACGCCGTGCAGCCGGAGCGGATGACCTTGTTGATGATAGCAGCGCAGAGATGGCTCTTGCCCGTGCCCACGCTTCCCATGAACAGGAGCCACGTCCCCGACTGGCGATGGCGATGAAATGCGCCGGCAAAATCGCGCGCGATAGACAGGACGCGGAGCTGCTTTTCCCTGTCCTTCCCGAACGGGAGAAAATTCTCGAATGTCTTGCCGATGAACCGTTCCCGGAGCATGCTGTTCGCAAGCAGGGCATTCAATCTCTGCTGGGCGGCGTCTCTACTCCGTTCCTCCATCTCACGCAGAAACCGCTCCCGCTCACAGGCCTCGCAGGGAAACACTGTCCAGTGGGGCTCGTTCCCGGTGACTTTCAGGTAAGACGGATGGTCCATGAAGATGGAGCGAAGCGGTGCCCCGCAATCCGGGCATCTCCTTTCCGGCTCAGGCGATGAGTTCCGGCGGGATATCGGAAAAGGGAGCGGGCCTTTCTGCAAAATCGTCCCGAGTTTGTCCATGATCGTTCTCCTTTCTCGCTGCTCTGGACAGCCAGCCTTGAATGAAACGTTTGTAATTCTTGTATCTTTTGTTGGGGTTGGCGATCAGCCAGGCGGCCATGCGGTTGATCTGCATGGGGATGTCCTGGTCTGGGTAGGCGGCGGCCAGGGCGTTCCAGAAATCCGCGTCCGTTTTCAGACCGGAAAAGAAGGGATGACCTTCCAACAGACCGGCGAGGTCGCGACAGAAGAAGTATGAATATACTTCTTCATAATCTTTATTTTCTTTACCTTTTCTTTTCTTTTTCTTTAGAAGGCAGCAACCGCCGGATTGTAAAGAAGAATCGTCGCGCGTCGTCTGTCGTTTTGACAGATCGCCGTCTGTTGTTTCGACAGATAAGAATCTGTCATTTCGACAGACGTTTGTTAAATCGGCAGGCAAGTCGTCTGTCGTTTTGACAGGTTCATCTGTCAAATAGACAGACCGTCGCACGGTCTTCCTGAGCATTTCGTTATAGGCGGGATTGTCGCGTAGCGGCACCTTCACCTCCCACTGATGATAAAGTTTGTTTAACCGGTATCGTCCAGAGTTCTCAGGGTCCTTCTCAAAGATGCTTTTCTCGACCAGCCAGGTAATGGCACGATAGGCATTGGACCAGTCCAGATCGGAAAGACCGGCGAAGTCCTTTGTCGTCAGCGACGTGAATATCTTCGGCCCGCACCCGAAAGAGAAGCGCATCTGCACGTCGATGAGCCGCCGCGCCCGCTTGGGGATGTCGGCGCACATCAAGGCTTCCAGGAGTTCGTTGAAAATCATGGTATAGCCGTCTTCTCTCTTCGGGTGCCCCGTTCGTTTCATCTCACGCCGCGATCTGCCTCAACTGCCGGTCGGACAGGAGAAAGAAATCTACCTCGGGGAGCCCCGGATTCTTTGGCACCTGCTGGCCGGTGGTGCAGAAACCGATGATCTGGTCGAAGCGCGGCAGCGCCTTCCGCAGGAACTGGAAGAAGAAGCCCCGGTTCGTCTGGTCCAGGACGTCAATGCCGTCGATGACCATGAAGCGGAGCCCCGCCAGTTCACTCAAGACCGCCTGCAGGACAATTCCCACCCGGAACCGCTCGCTGGCGGAAATCAGATGGGCTTCCGTCCTGGCGCTCTTTTCGTAATCACAGAGGAAGATCCGGAAGCCTTCCTCGAAATCGATATCCAGTGCGTAACGGTTGCCGGTCAACTCCCCCATCAGGCCGTTGGCCAGGGTCATGAGGGAGGAGGAGGCGCTCTGCATGAGTTCGGACATGATCCCCTTGGGAGAAAAGGCCTGGGAGAGAACTTCCAGCTTGCCGGCCCGCACCTCCAGTGCCCGTATGCGCTCCACCTTCTCCAGAGCGGCCAGAAGTTCCGACTCCTCCCGAATCTGACCTTGCAGAAAAGCGATCCGCTCCTTCAGCCGTTCCGTTTCATTCGCCTTGTCTTCGCCCACCGCAGCCAGACCCCCCTCCAGATCCCTCCGTTTCTCCCGGAGGTCGCCCTCTTTCCTCCGCGCCTCGGCCAGTTGAGCCAGGGCGTTTTTGGCAGAGGCGATCCCACCGTTCGTCTGATTCAAGGTCTCTTCTTTTTCCCTGAGGCGTTGCACAACGTCGTTCATCTTTGCTGTCTGCACTTCGATGGCGGCATCGATTCCGGCTTGATCGGCAACGACAGCCGTTATTCTGGAGGTCACTGCTTTGGTCTTGCAAATCACCTCGGGAAACACCGGGCAGTGGCCGGTGAAGGTCTTTGCCTTTGCCCGGATCTTTTCTTCCTGTTCCTGCCGGGCCAGGAGTTTCCCCGTCTCTCGCTGGAGGGCGGCGTAATCTTCCTTCAGGCTCTGGATCTCTTTGCCGACAGCGAGACGCTGTTTTTCCAGATCGTCGAGCCGGGCTTCGAGATCCACCGGATCGGCATCTCGCAGGATCATCTCCAGACGTTCCAATTCCTGGGCTATGTTTGCCAGTTCCCGTTCGATCTGCCTGCGTTCGCCCTCCGCCATGCCCTTCGTCTCGCCGATGGCGACATGGAGGGTGGACAATTCTTTCCGCTTCCCGTTGAGGCTTGTCTCCAGTTGTTCCCTGGTCAGTCCCCTGGGTAGTCTGGGGGTATCGCCCATGATTTTCAGTTCCCGCCGGGCGATTCGTCTCTCCTCGTAGGCCTGGTCGTAGGCCTCTTCCAGCGTGGCAGGAGTACCAAGTATCCTCAGGAGCTCCTCGTCCGTATCAATGCCGTACTTCGAGAGCATCTCCGGCCGGGCCTTCAGCCAGGCGTCAAGGTGGCGGGCCATGTTGCTCCCATCCACCTTCAGATCCGGCAACAGATCGAAGAGGATCCGTTTCTTCTCGTCGGGGTGGAGGCTGAGGAAGCCGGTTGTCTCCAGGAGGGCCCCAAGGGTCTCCCGGTTCGTCTTCAGTCCCTGGGACAATGTCTCGGGATCGGTGCTCTCCTTGGCGCTGGCATACTGGATCAGATCGTAATGCTCCAAACGACCGGGGAGGCCGTTTGGGGAAAGGGAGACAGAGACGGCGAACTCCTCCGCGTCATGGCGCACCAGGGGACGCCGGTCGCTGCCGCCGCCGTTCTGTCCATTAACCCGGCCGGTCAGGGCCAGGGCGATGGCCTGGGCAATCGTCGTTTTACCCGAGGCGTTCTCTCCGAAGATCAGGTTGACGGGTTTGGTGAACCGGATGTTCAAATCCTCGAAGCACTTGAAATCCTGTAAGGCGATCCTTTCAATCTTCATGGTTGTTCTCCTTGATATTCAATCGTCCCATCCCCCAACCATTTTCGGAGGGGGACGGGACGGTGAGTTTTAAAACAGATCAAACCCTCCCGCAGCCGGGGTAATACCAGCGGCTGTCTGGGCCGGGAGGGGTGCCGGTCCCGTTGCGGAGGCGTTCAGGGAGCGTGCATTCATGGATACTGCACCCCCAGCGCCCTGACCGTTGCCGCCGAACCCCTCCAGAACGACCTTGAACTCCTTCAGGCGCATGGGACGCTTGAGGGAATCGAGGATCTTCGCCTGTTCGGCGATCTGTTCCGGCGTCATCTCCGTCATGGAGCAGATGCCGTAGCGTTTGTAGCAGTATCGTTTGTATCCCTCCCGCGGCAGATCGAGAGCGCCGATCCGGGCGAAGAGGGTCTTCAGGCCGTCATTCATACCGGCAGACGCTGCCGGCTTCTCCTCACCCTGTGGAGCGGCGACTCCTGAGGATTCCCCCGTCTCTCCGGTCGGCCGTGCCTGCGGTGACGGTGCCGTTTTCCGCTGCAATGCCGCCGCTTCCGCGCTGACCACAGGGACTTTGCCCCGATCACCCCGGACTGCTTCCTGCTGCCTTCCGGCAAGCGGCTTCTCCTGGGCGACCGCTCCCGGCGCCAACTGCCCGTTGTTCTCCAGCCAGGCGAGGAGGGTCCTGCCCGTCTCGACGGTGGGCACGAAGTACTGGCCGTCGAAGAGCGTCGTCCGGTCCTTGGTGGTCGTGGCGGTGTGCTGCTGATCGAGATCGATGAAGACGGTGAAAACGTACTCCATGCCGTCGCGCTGGATGGGGCTCATACCGAGCTTCTTGACCTGCTTCTTCCCGTTTTCCTCCACCTGGGCGTATTCCATCTTACTCCGCATGGTGGCAATGATGTGGCATTTGGACTGGAGCATGGCGTCCACCAGTTCGTTGTGCTTCGGCGTCACCTGCCGCCAGGCGCTCCAGGAATTGCCGGTCTTGTCAGCGATGTGGCCATGGACGTCCAGCAAGCCTCCCTGACCCACCCAGGCGTGGGACAGGGAATCGATGATGATCGTGTCGTAGCCCAGATCTTCCGCCGCCCGGATGGCCTCGACGTATTTCTTAGGCTCGAAGGGCGGGTGGATGGTGCAGGCGTCGTATTCCCCCAGATGGTCGTAGAGTTCCCCGGAACCCCGTTCCGTGTCGATCATGGCGATCCGGCCGCCCAGACCCAGGGCGATCAGGAGCGCCGAATAGGTCTTCCCCGATCCCGCGGGACCGGCGATGGCCAGCCTAAGCTTTCCCTTCTTCCTCTCTGCCTTGTGAAACTGTGACATGTTCGTCTCCTCCTTTCCGTGGAAAGGCAAAAATCATGGTTTTCCTGCCTTTGTGAATTTTGCCGATACAGAGAATTCTCTTTCCCGCTTCGTCCTTCTTGACCATTTCCGATTCCTTCAGTTCCATCGCATCACCTCCCTTCACCCCCGGACAGCTCAGATCAGATCCGCTTCCCAGAGGCGAAGGTACGCGGCGTCGCCGAAGTTCCTCACGATCGTGTCTTTTTCCTTCCCGCAGACGGCGGTGAAATCGCACCAGTTGCAGTGCGTCCCAGGATTCAGATAGAACCGCCGATCCATGATGTTTTCGTAGACGGCCCGGGCGGTGTGGTAGAGGGCGAGAAAATCGGCGGTGGTGCGGCAATCCGTCTGCCACTGGATCGTGGGGGTTTTGGTCTTGATGATGTTGACGTAGCCGACGGGGATTTCCTCCGGCTCGGGTGCGCCTTTTTCCATAAGCCGCTTCCGTACCCACCAGGCGTAACAGGTCAGCTCCAGCGCCACCCGGACCTGCCAGGCGTCGGCCTTGCGGGCGCGAGTCTTGATCTCCAGGGGACGCAGGACGCCGTTCGGCTGATCCACAAGATCGATGACGCCGACCAGGGGTACGGGCAGGGTGTCGCCGTTTTCGAGATCGACAAGGGGAAGGGAAAATGCCCGTTCGATTTCCAGCGGATCGAGGGGCGCTTCCCGGAGGAACAATTGCGCATACCGGAGGGATTCCGTCCGCGCCGCTTCCATATCCTGCCGGACCTCCGGCGGCTCTTCTTCTTGCATGTACTTTGACCAGAAACCATCGAGAACGCCCTGTGCATCGATGAACCCTTCCTTCTTCCGAGCCAGGTGATGGGCGGCAATAAGCCGGTGGGTGGACCGGCCGATGAGGAGATCCCGGTCCGGCCGGAGGGGGACAATTCCCAGATCATAGTGAATTTGGTAACTGCGGGGGCAGGAGATGTATCGGTTCAGGCGGCTTTTGGAGAGGTAGAATTCTTCTTCGCCATTGCCGCCCTGAAAAGGGTTGCCGTCCGGGAGTGCAAGCGGCTGGTAGCCACCTCCTGTATTCAATGCTGTTGCTGCTTCCTGAATTTGCATAACCGATCCTCCTTTCATTGAGATTCACCCCCCGGACAGCCCCCGATCAGATCCCGTCTTCTTCCAGTTTCTTGAGAAAACGATCCACGGCGGTCCTGCGTTTGCTCTTTGGTGGCGCAACTTCATGCTTCCTGAGATTTTTCATGGTATTGGCGTAGCCTTCCTCGATGCAGTGAACAATGTCCTCGACCAGGATGTCGTTCACGCCGTGGAGGAGAAATAGGCACTCCAGGTAAAGGGCCATGTCGATGAAGGCATCTCTGACGATACGTGTTGTATTCATTTGTGCGGGGCTGGGCATGATCCTCCTCCTGAAAAATTGCCTCCTACCTGGATACGTCAAAAAAAGTTCTCCAGGGGAAAATAAATCTTTATTGCCCATATAAATTCAACTACTTGGCGAAATGTTTCTTTATGAGCCCCATGATCTTGAGCCGTCGGTGCTTGAGGCGGTCGTAGTCGCTCGGAGACACGATGTCCTTGAGGGATTTGCCCTTGATGAGCGTTTCCATGATTATTCGCTTATCCTGCTTCGTGATCTTCCTTGCCCGGATCAGATGGTCCAAGAAGGCGGTGGTCTCTTGGACCATCTTGTTGATAGGAAATTCTTCACTGTCGCTGGCAGGGTCATAAGTCCGGTTCGACTCGAATTCGTCCGAGCCATCTCCTTTCAGTGCAACGAATCCCTCATCCGGGATCAGAGTCGATAATTCCCGGACGCGGTTTTTCAGCTCCCCGACGATCCGGCCGGCTACTTTGTATGGAATGATGGCGCTTTCCCTGATGATCTGGATGAGAAAAAGGTAGAGGTCCTGGATGAGATCCTCCCGGTCGATTGCGGGATGTCTCCGCCGGGCAGAGGTGTAGATGCTCGCCAAAGCCGGAGTAAAAAGGACAATGAAAAGCGGTACGATGTCGCGATACCGGTTATCATTCCGGTAGCAGGTAACGACCTCAAAGAGGATGACGTCCTTCCGGTCCAGATCCGCCGCTTGGTCATGGAAGAAGGCGATCAAGTCGCTGGGATCGGTAAAGGGAAACAGTTCTGGGCATTCCGCCCGCAAGGCTTCATAAGCCCGCCTGAACCCCCGGGAGGAAAGCTCTTTCCGATATCCGGAAAAAGATAAGCCCATGCGTCAACAGCGGCATGGGCTTCGGGAGCCTCGGAGCCTGCTCCTTTGAAATTATTGATATTGCGGGCCTCGGGGGGCCTCTAAAAGCTAATGATCTTTCTACATTTGGGACACTGGATGCGCACCACAAAGCCAGCCACCCCGGTGCTCTGGTATCCGCAAATACAGCGGACGGTATGAATAATCTGATCAAACTCAAGGTCGATCCGGGGGATTATCCATCGGCCGCAGGCGCATAGTTGCCCGCTTGTCATGGCCTGCATTGGAGGCCTGGCGATTTCAGCAAGCATCTTTCCGTCATGGGGGCAGCGACATTCAAACATGATCTGATTAAAGGACAAAAATAGAAACAAATCAAAGAACACGGGCAACATAGTCACGCCTGGCAACTCCAGGCACAAAATATTTCTCTCCCGGTCTGACGCCGGAGATCGTTACACTGGAACACTGATAAATTTCGTTTTACATACGACGGAAAAGCGTTTCGTCGGAGTTCTACCCCAGAAGGAAGAAAAAGTTTCGGACAAAAGGCGGTTTTTTAGCGGATTTTTTGCGGACAAAAAGCGGCCAATGGTTTGTTTAGCCTCAAGGTTGATTTATCACCACCTGCATACTTTCATTTCACGGTTATGATATAGACCTTTTCTGAAAGACATGCTATGATCCTACATCAAAATTTACCTGATAATTGAAGGCGATTAGGAGGAGCGACATGCACAGGACGATAGAAGCCTTGTACAAAGATGGGAAAATCATACCCATGGGTGATTTCATCCCGGTTCGGGAAGCGAGGGTGTTGGTGACGTTTATCGAAGATGATAAGGTAAAAGCGCCTGCTAAGAAGAAGGGCTTGAAATTCAAGACATATCGATGCGGAGGCATGCTCAGAGATTTTACCAGGGAAGACGCCTATGACATCAGAATCTGAAAGAGTTTTTGTCGATACCAATATTCTGATTTATTCAACCTTCGAAGACTTTGAACCGGAAAAACACCTTCAATGTGTCGATACTCTAAATAGACTTTTGCAGGCAGAGACAATACTTTTTGTTTCTTCCCAGATCCTGAGAGAGTATTTTGCCATTGCCACAAACAAAAATATCTTCAAAAAGCCGCTAACTTACAAACAGGCCGCCGCAAAAATGAAAGAATTTCTGGCAACGTTTACCCTTGTTTATGAAAAAGAATCAACAATTCATGTTCTTATTGCCTTAATCGGCAAGTATGCCATCTCGCAGCAAAAGATACACGACATGAACATCGTGGCACCATGCTTGACAACAATATCACCCATCTACTTACCTATAACGCAAAGGATTTCAGGAAGATCAGCGAGATCAAGTTACTGTCTTAACTTACTGCCAAGCTTATGGAATATGATTCAATCTTGTGCTTTTTTAGCATCCGGTGAAAATATACGTTATTCTTGTAGAAGATTACAGTCCGGAAGGTTGATTTATCAGGCGGGGAAATAATAAGACAGCCATGCCGCTGCACCAGCATGCGTCGCTTTTGCCTGCCTTTGACGGGAATGCAGCCCTGGGTCAGGCCAGTTGAAAGCAGAATAAATCGAACCATGACCGTTGTCAAGAGGGAGGAAGAATCAGCGTTGCCTCCTTCCCCACGTTCAGCATGTAACCTACTTTCGGCCTAGTAAAGATCAGGGTTTCCAGTTCTCCCGGCTCGACGGCAATCTTTCCTGCGATGCCCTTCTTGATCTGGGCGATGCAGCGGCGCTTGTGGTCGGAAATCTGGCGTTCATAGGGCTTGTTGGACCCGTCGTAATTCATGGGGCCAGGCCAGAGGCGGTGGTAGATTTCATCGCGCGCCACGATCTGTTTCGGCTTTTCCGCCAGAAGCAATAGATAATGGAAGCAGGCGGGTTGCAGCTTGATCGGACAGCCCCGGTAGAAAAAGAGCTGCTGTCGCTCATCCATGAAAATCACCGGCGGATCGGTGATCAATTCCCGGAGGTCTTTGGCATCGGCCAGGCGGGTGTGAAGCGAGGAAAGCAGCGCTGTATCCCGGAGGATGTCGGCCAATAGGCTGGGAAAGGTGATGTTATCGGCATGGGACGCTGATGCAGGTGGTAAAACTTTTGATCCCGTCTTCACTTGACCGGCTGCCTCTCCGGGGTGGCCAGTGTCGCCCGCCTCACGGATTTCACTTGTTACTGCCTGCCCCGTCGCTTCTCGTTCAGTCGGGTCTTCCTGTTTCGGATAGTCCTTGTGGAAATGCCGGTAGAGGCGCTCAGCCAGGTGCTTCGGAAGGAGCCTTTCCAGTTCCGCGAGATGCAGATCAACCACAGCTTCGGGGGTGTCATAGCCTTCGGCGATCATGCGGTTGATGTAGGTCCGGCCCAGGCCCCGAAGGCGAATCTGCGAGAGGGCAAGGCCCTTTTCCGTGACGCCGTAGATCAGCCGCTGTGAAAGATTCTCGATCCGGGCGATTGCCCGCGGGTCCCAGCGGATTTCCCTGGCCAGGGAGGCCAGGGTCTCGGCCAGCCAACTGAAGTCCTCCCCCACCCGCTTGATGGCGCCGCTGAAAACCTCGTAGCTGTTCTCGATCTCTTTCGTCTCCGCTTGCGATATCCACCGGTTCATCATCAGGGCCTTCTTGACGGCCCGCTCCTTCTCCTGGGAAAGCATGCCCGAGATCTTCCAGACGGATTGAAAGATGGGCTTGGTCTCCTCCATGCTGTCGTGGATCGCCTGCTTCAGTTCATAGAGGTAGCCGCCCTGTCCGCGCTCGTTTCGCTTGAGGGGGATATAAACGGGAATCGCATCGTGGGACATGGCCAGGAGCATGAGGATTTCAAAGTCAGAGACGTTCCGGGGATCGGCGTTGTTGAGGAATTCGAGGAAGAAGACAGCGGTCTCCAGGGCGATCCCCTTGGCGGCGGTGTTCTTTCCCAGGGGCGTGGGAATAAGCCGGTCCTTGGCGGTCTTCTCGATGAGGCCCCATTTGACGGAAAGGGCGATGGTCTCCTCGATGACCTTGTCGTAGTCGGCGTCGGTCATTTCGGTGTTCCAGAGGGTCCGGCCCGTGAAGGTGCTCTTCAGGAAGGTCTTGATTTCCCCGGCGTCGCGGCAGATCTCCGAGGCGACGAGGTTCAGGATGTGCCGGTCCATCTCCCTGCGGTTCAGGGCAGGGGTCATCTCCTCGATGGGGCCTTTGACGTAGTGGTCGGTGTAAAACTTGTGATCCACGTAGGAGGCGGTGACGAAGAGCGCCCGGCCGAAGTCGGAGACGAAGCCGTAGCGGGCCACCCGGCCGCCCATGTTCTCGTAGTCGGAAACGAGGATTCTTTCTTTGGAGAGGCTGTGCGTGTCCCGGAAGTACTTCCAGCGGAGCGGCGCCACGATGGCGTTTTTCATGGGAAGGTTGAGGCCGACGGCGAGGGTGGTGGTCGTGCAGAGGACGCGGATCTCGCCCTTGCGGGTGTAGCGTTCGACGATGTCCCGCTCCTCCCAGGAGAGGTCGGCGTTATGGACGGCGACGCCGCTGCTCAGAAAGGTAATGAGCATGTCCTTGGAGACGCTCTCTTCCAAAGCGTTCATCTCGGCGATGGCGCCGGCGGCGGGCGGAAGATTCAGGGCATGGGAGAGGTGGTGAGCCAGGGCTTCCGTCGTGGGCTTGTCGGGCAGGAAGATGATGGTCTGTTCGCCCTTGTCTTCCACAAGGAACTTGGCCGTCTCCACGTACTGACCTGCTTCCGTTTCGGACTTGAGGGGGAACCACTCCTCTTCGCCCTCGATGCCGCTGTTGAACTCCCGGTAGCGGAACCTGCCGTCGAAAAAGACGCCCTGGCGAAGCTCCACGGGGCGCTTGTCTTCCCGGATCATCTTGGCCCGGAGCCATTGGGCCAGGGCCTCGCTCTTCCCCAGGACGGCGGAGAGCCCCACGAGCTGGGGCTGTTTCGGATTCAGCAGGATCCGCGTGAGGAGGACCTCCAGAACGGGTCCCCGCTCCTCGTCGGTCAGGTACTGCAGCTCGTCCACCACGACGAGGCCGATGTCATTGATGAGCTTGGGGTTGCCGACCAGGAGGGAGTGGAGCTTTTCGTAGACGATGATGGCGATGTGGAACCGGCGGCCCTCGATGCGCTCGTCGTATTCCCGGCGGTCGTGGGTGGAGATAACGGTCTGGATGCCCGCCTTTTCGTAGTCCTCGTGGAACTGCTCGAACTTTTCCTCGGCCAGGGCCTTGGTGGGGACGAGGTAGAAGACGCGCTTGCCCTTGCTGCCGTAGTGGAGGGCGAGGATCTCGCCGACGAGGGTCTTGCCGGAGGAGGTGACGGCGGAGAGGAGGAAGTTGCCGCCGTTGAGGATCTGATGTTCCTTGAAGGCCCGCTCCTGGATGGGGAGGAGCTCTGCGCCGTACTTCTCTTTCAGGATGGCGATGACGTTCGGGTCCAGCCCGAAGGCTTCCAAGAGGTCGATGCGCATGGCGTTAATCAGTCCTGGTTAATCTTTTTTAATGATTCCGGCCGATCTTAACGGTAGCAAATCAACAATGCAAGACCTCAACGACAAAGGGAGGTCGTATTATTTTTCTATGATACCGGGTGCCCTGTTCGCGATTTTCGTGGAAATACCAATATGATGATATTCGTGGCGACAAATACCACTATTTGCTTGATATTACAAAGGATAAAATTGACATAATCGAAAAAGAAAAAGGCATCGCCGGAATTGACCGGGATGCCTTTCATTTGGCGGGCTGCTTGTCAAATTTCAGAACGGGATGTCGTCGTCCTCCGTAGCTGCCGGGATTTCCTCTTCCGCTGTGGCGTGATTGCCGTTCTTCCCGCTCAGGAGTTCGAGCTCCCGCGCCCGGATTTCCACGATGTTGTGGTTCAAGCCCTCATTATCCTGCCACTGACGATACTGCAACTGCCCCCGGATGCCAACCTTGGAACCCTTGGTGCAGTATTCACCAACGATCTCCGCCAAGCGCTGGAAGGCCGTTACCCGAAACCAGTGGACCTTCTTGACCTTCTGGCCATCCTTGCTTTTGTAAACTTCGTTCACCGCAACGGTGAAGCTGGCGACGGGCATGCCGCTCGCGGTGTACCGGATTTCCGGATCCTGCCCCATGTTACCGACAATAGTGACTGTGTTGATCATGATTCTTTCTCCTTTCTGTCTTGATGGGTATTGTTATTTTGATTGTTTTCCCTTGCTCGGGCTCTCATCGCCGCCTCCGCCTCCTGAAATAGCCTCAAAGCTGTATTCATTCCGTTGATATGAGCATTGATGATCTCATCCCAGAGCAACATTTTTTCATACCGTTTCGCATCGGGATTCGGATCTCTGCCCACAATGGAGCATTTGAGGCAATGTTCGATATGGGGCAACAGTTTATTCATGGCCGTCCTCCTGTGTGTCTCCTCCTTCCCGCTTGCATTACTCGCCGGGGTCGATCTGACTTTCCTGCTGCTGACCGTTGCCATTGCCATTTCGCTTTCCGTTCAAGGCTTCCTGGACCTTGGAGACGAGCTGATCTTTCAGGACGGATAGCGCCTCCAGGT
>LSQX01185223.1_pt1 | contig 16934 bp, 13 predicted proteins | sample 654561 | NCBI WGS metagenome assembly LSQX01 (sample SAMN04489861, study PRJNA283612) | anaerobic digester metagenome | isolation source: 4 biogas reactors fed with cattle manure at either 37C or 55C with and... | place: Denmark: Kongens Lyngby | collected 2014
AAGAAAGCCGCGTGACGGTGGACGGCGACAAAAAATTGCAGGCAAGCCTTGACTACAGCCTGTACACGCTTTTTTGTTCGGCGGGGCGGGATGAGATCAGCAATGTTCCCGCCAAGGGCCTCTCCGGCGAAGGGTACGAGGGCCATTATTTCTGGGACAGCGAGATCTATATTTTCCCCTTTTTCCTTTTGACCAATCCGGATATTGCGAAAAACATGCTGGCTTACCGCCACCACATCCTGCCCGAAGCGCGGGAACACGCAAAAACTATGGGCCACGAAAAAGGCGCACTGTACGCGTGGCGCACCATTTCGGGCAGCGAATGCAGCGGCTATTACCCCTCGGGCTCCGCGCAGTACCATTTGAGCGGGGACGTGGCACACAGCTTTATCCAGTATTACCTGGCAACAGGGGATATCGCCTTTATGCGCGACAAGGGCGCGGAAGTGCTGGTGGAGACGGCGCGGCTGTTCATGGATGCCGGGCACTGGGTAGACGGCGCGTTCCACCTGGACTGCGTGACAGGGCCTGATGAATACACCTGCATCGTCAACAACAATTTCTACACCAATGCCGCTGCCGGGCAAAACCTGTTGTGGGCGACAAAGATCATCCTGGACTTGCGCAAAGCGGGCATGGCGGACGAAGTGACCGAAAAACTCGCTATCACGGACGTGGAACTGATGGCGTTTGTGGACGCCGGGGAAAATATGCTGCTCCCATACGATTCCCTGCGGGGCATCCACGCGCAGGACGACAGCTTCCTAAAGAAAACGCCCGTTGATCTGGCGTACATTCCGGAAGAGAATTTCCCGCTGCTGATGCACTGCCATCCCTTGTGGCTGTACCGCCACCAGGTGTGCAAGCAGGCGGATACCGTGCTTGCGCACTACCTGTTTGAGGATCTGGCGGATGAAGACATCATGCGCCGCAGCTACGACTACTACGAAAAGTGCACCACGCATGATTCGTCCCTGTCCACTTGCGTGTTTTCCATCATGGCGGCCAAGCTGGGCGACATGGATAAGGCAATGGATTACTTCCGCCGTACCGCCACGCTGGATTTGGACGATACGCACGGCAACACACGCGACGGCATCCACACCGCCAATATGGGCGGCGTATACCTGGGCATTGTGGCGGGGTTTGGCGGCCTGCGCATCAAGGAAGACGGCCTGCACCTAAGCCCCCGCCTGCCCGAAAAATGGGACGGTTACAGCTTTACCGTCAAGCATATGGGCGCCACGATCAATATACAAGTGCGAAAAAACCGCTGCACGCTGGAACTGCTGAACGGCGAACCTGTTACGGTATTTATCAGCGGCAAAAAGGTCAAAGTGAAGGATAAGACAAAAGTCGATCTATAAGGACGGGCATTGGGAACGACGCGCCGGATCAGACACTGTCTGCTTGAGATTCTGTAAATTTTGCTCTTGCCCTTCTTCCTTTTTGTTTTTTTTGTGCTATAATCTACCATAAATTACTATCGAGGTGCGGCGCCGCGGATCCTATCGGAGGAAGAGGCGCCGCGAAAAGACCTCCCGCTGCTGACTGTATGCAGCTGAACTGAAAGGGGAAATCGCGTGTTTGAGGCTGTGTTTACGATAAGGGAAATTACTCTGGCGTCTATTACCATACGCATCCTGGCATCTGTATTGCTGGGCGGCATCATCGGCATGGAACGGGGGATGAAAAACAGGCCTGCGGGTATGCGTACGTATATGCTGGTTAGCCTCGGCTCGTGCGTCGTGATGCTTACAAATCAATACATATATCAGGTGTTTAATACGGGCGATCCGGCCAGAATGAGCGCGCAGGTCATAAGCGGTATTGGCTTCCTGGGCGCCGGCACGATCATCGTAACGGGCCGCAATCAGATAAAGGGCCTGACGACTGCGGCGGGCCTTTGGGCAACCGCCTCCGTCGGGCTGACCATCGGCATCGGCCTTTACGAGGTGGCGATACTCTCCGGCGTGTTCGTCTTCCTTATCCTGACGATCCTGCACAAATTTGACGATTACGTTCGCAGAAGCAGCAATGTCGTGGAGCTTTACGTTGAGATGAAGGCGAATGTCCCCCTGGGCAGATTTCTGCGCGCGGTTCGCGCGAAGAGCCTGGATGCCACCAATGTGCAAGTGCAGGAACATCAATCAGCCAGTGATGAATTCACCAGCTTTGTGGTGTCCCTTAAGGGCCAGCGCCACACCCACCATGATGATATCGTAAGGATCGTCGAAAAGATCGACGTCGTGACGTACGTAGAGGAACTGTGACCCCGTAAAGCGCAACGGGTCCTGCGGGGGAAAAACCCGGGCATTTGGAGGCTGTAGAAAAGCAGCCTGGGCGGTCCCAACGGGGATCGCCTTTTTTAACGTGTTTTTGTGAAACCCGGGACAAACGCGAAAGGCTGTGCCTTTCGGGCATCGGCGTCCAAGGCCCGTTTGAGCGGCCGGATGATTATTCCGCTTGTACCGGTGGTATACTATGGTTGAAGGAACAACATGACTAACCTTCGGCTCTGGTTTTGTTGTTATGATCATCGCCGCTCACCTTTCCAAAGAGCGCGCGGCACATCGGAGTCGCAGCGCTCATCCATATTGAACTGACCCGCCTGTTGTCGCGCCTAACCTGCCGCCAATCTCCGGCTTTCCATGAAGGCCTTGTTTGCGACCGGAAGGGCCCCAAGATCATACAGCAAACGCAAGTAACCATCCGCCTTAATTGGACACAACGGCAAACGGAGGTGACGAGCATGCCGCGGACAGTTACGGAATCCCTGAAAATGATTGGGATGAGGCAAGTGTTGTCTTATGTGGACCGTGATTTTGACAGGAATGCGGTGAAGATCGCCGACTGGCTGGTAAAGCGCGACAGGAAAAAGCGCTCGGTGGGTTCACAGGCGCAAAAGGTGAAGGACGCTCTCCAAAACAAGGAGGGAAACTGGCATCATCTGCTGACAAGCATTTACAGCGACATTGATGACGGCGTGCGCAGGAAGCTGTTCCGGAACTTTGTCGTCAATGCCAGTATGATCGGTTCTCCCCGCCAGAGGAAAAAATCGCTGAAGCACGGCTGCAACATTCCCTGGGCGATCCTGATGGACCCGACGAGCGCCTGTAACCTAAGCTGCATCGGCTGCTGGGCATCCGAATACGGAAACCGCCTGAGCCTTGAGTATGATGAGCTCGATGATATCATCAATCAGGGCAAGGAGTTGGGCACCTACCTTTACATCTATTCGGGCGGCGAGCCCCTTATGCGCAAGGAGGATATCATCCGCCTGTGCGAAAAGCACAGCGATTGCGCTTTCCTGGCTTTCACCAACGGCACACTGATCGATGACGCGTTTGCCGATGAGATGCTCAGGGTAAAGAACTTCGTTCCCGCCATCAGTGTCGAAGGGTTCAAAGAGACCACGGATGCCCGGCGCGGGGCAGGCACGTACGACAGGGTGGTCAAAGCGATGCGGCTCTTGAGCCAAAAAAAACTGCCCTATGGCATATCGCTGTGTTACACAAGGCAAAACGTTGATGCCATTAGCAGCGATGAGTACATTGACCACATGATAAGCCTTGGCGCCAAGTTCGCCTGGTTCTTCACCTACATGCCCGTGGGCCGGGACGCGGAAACGGACCTGATGGTCACCCCCGCGCAGCGCGAGCACATGTACCGCAAAGTGCGGGAGTGGCGCGAAACGAAACCGATTTTCACTCTGGATTTCTGGAACGACGGCGAATATGCCGGCGGATGTATTGCGGGCGGGCGGTCCTACCTGCACATCAACGCGAACGGCGATATCGAGCCGTGCGCGTTCATCCACTATTCCGACAGCAATATCAAGGAAAACACACTGCTGGAAGCCTTCAGAAGGCCGCTGTTCATGCAGTACTACAACAGTCAGCCCTTTAATGAGAACTTACTGCGCCCCTGTCCCCTGCTTGACAATCCGGAATGGCTGGCCGCGATGGTCGACGTGTCGGGCGCCCACTCCACGGAAGCCGCTGACCCCGAAGACGTGCATGCGCTATGCGCCAAGTGTACGGACACCGCGGCACAATGGGCGAAGACAGCCGACCGCCTGTGGGCGGAAGGTCCCCATACGCACAAAAGCCCCCGCGGGCGCGTAGGACTTATGCGGGAAAAAGCAGCGTCCGGCAAGGCGGCCGCACCCCGGGAAACAGCGGCGTCACGCTGAGCACTTGAGGCGGAATATCGGCACATCGCGCAGCAAAAAGGGGTTCACCTAACTGCGCCGATGACCATTTCCCTGGGACGACCGCGGTGCTGATGCGGCCGGCAATTGCGATTTTTTGCCCCTCCTTTTCAATCCTCCTCTCCTCTTCCGCTTGATGGTTTCCGGCATTACGGAAATGATCCGCAATTCCCTTACCAAGGGAAATCAAAACAGAGTCATTCAGAAAAAGGTGCATTTGTGCTTATCACAGCCTCGCTGAGGCATCAATAGGGGCTGCTGACTGATCTTAAGGATCCGGGGTTTGCGAATCCTATTGGTTCGTTTGTCTTTTTGACCGGGAGCAGATCGCGGTCTGCCGTATCTCGTCCCGGCGCTTTTCTCCACGATACTATTCAGAGCCGCTCTTCGCGTTTTGCATGCGGTACCGGCGCGGTGTCACGCCTGCAATGCGCTTAAAGAGCACAAACATATACTTGGTGTTGGCAAAGCCGATCTCCAGCGCGATCGACTCCACCGTGAAGTCGGTATTGAGCAGCAACTCCTGCGCTTTTCTGATACGCACCCGGTTGAGGTATTCATTGACGCTCAGTTGGTGGGCTTCATAGAACTGCTTGCGCAGGTAGGACGCGGAAATGCCCATTTCCTCAGCGATCTGCTGGGTGGAGAGATTGGGGTCCTTATACCCCAAAGCCAAGCGCTGTTCCACTTGGCGCGCTGTGGCGCTGACCTTTATCTGGCGGCGCTCCGCCTGCGCCGAAGACGCGGCGGTAAACACGGGAAGCATTTGCGTATAAAGCGCTTCCTGGTCTTGGGCGGCAGACAGCATGTCGTCCGTTTTGGGCAGGACAATTGGCAGCCGCCCGCCTTCCGGCAGCAAAAGCTCCACCTGCTCCAAAAGATGCTCGACCGCGTATCTTAAGAAACTGTAAGGCGTTTTTCGCAGCGCGCCGATGAAAGACTGGAAAGCCGAACGCACCGCGCGCTCATTGCCGGCTTTAAGGGCGATGATCAACTCAGAACTGTGTTCGGAAGGATAAATCTCCGGCCCCCTGTGCTGGGTAATCAGGGTCTCACTGAAAACGCTCTGCCCGGGATAAAGGAAACGCAGCTGCTGAAGCTCGCGCAGATTGCTGAAGTGTTTGGGCAGAGCAGCGTAGTCCGGTACAGCGGCGCTGAAATAGCACCGGCAATCGCAGCGCTGTGCGATATCCTGCACCAATTGCAGAATTCGCATATGGGGACCTGCTTTGCCCAGGATCGCCGTCATGTTCTGCACGGGAGCCGCCATCAGGCTTTCACCAAAATCCGCGTAATTTGTGCGCAGGCAGTGGGGATCCCGCGTTTCCAGGAGTATCAGGAAAACCGGGGGAGCGGGCAGCCGCCCGTCTGCCTCTGTTTTGCCGCTGAGCATATCCTGAAGCGCTGCTTGAAGCTCTTGCTTTTGCGTGGCAGCAAGCAAACGGTCCAGCCGGTCAACGGGGGTAAATGATCCCGCGGCCGCATCTTCCTCCAGGGCGCTTTGCAGCAATTTGGTTTTCATGCGCGAAAAAGGCGCGTAAATGCGCATAAATGAAAAGGCGAGCGCGAGCAGCAACAGGAACGCGATGCCGCCGAACACCAGGAAAACCGCCAAGCGAATGCGCGCCAGTCCCGGCAGCTGATCGGCCTGGCGCATGATGCGCAGATGCAGCCATCCGCTGTTGGCGCGGCTGGCGTAAAAGCACAGATACTTTTCACCCTCATAAGTTGCCGATACATACCCGTCCAGGGAATCGCCGATGCCGCTCGCATCGATCAGCGGCATAAAAACAGCCGCTGCCTCTGAAAGCCACGGCGCCTGCTGGGCGATGGTATGCCCGTCCCGATCCAGCACGATGTAACTGTCCCCCGGGAAATCCAGAAGCTGCTCACGGAACCAACGGGGGTCCAGGTTCAATAGGATGGACCCTGCCAGCGGCTGTCCCGCGGGGCTGACTTCAAATACCATCAGTGCATAGGATAGCCGCGCCGCAGGCAGAAGACCCGGCGCCTCTATCAAGCGGTACGAAAGCCGCATACGGCTGTCCACACCGCGTTCCAGATGCAACCGGACAGCCTCCCGGTCGCCGAAATGATCATAATCCGTGTTGAAAAAAAGTTCATCCGTCGAATAGACACTTTTGGTTGCGTCGTTAAATACGTAAATGGATTGGAGCATGGGGCTGGAAGACACATATTGCCCGATCTCCCGCATGGCGTAAATGCGGTCGTAGGTGCTCAGTGTCTGCGCGGTCCTCAGCCGTGTGGTCGAGCTGATGTAATAGATCTGCGTACCAAGGGCTCTGACAATGGACTGCATGGAATCGGATATCGTGGCGGTGTGATGGGCAAACTCGGTGTAGGATTTTTGTATGGCGCGCAGCGTGATGCTTTCAAAAGTATTGAACAGCATCAGAAATATAAGCAGCAACGCCATGGTGATGGCCAGCCAGAAAAGGATGCGCGAAACCGTTACGCCGCCCGCGCGGCCAATGTGCAGACCCCTATTCAATCCCTTTCCCCCTTCATTTGCCCTTTTTGCACTGATCACATTGTTTCATCCCCCGGCCCACCCTGTCAATAGCGAACACAAAAGTTCAAAATTGTGCACTCATCTTAGTTCAATGTATTCAAACTTGACGTATACATGTCGCATTTGGTAGCATAAAATCACTATAGCACATACGTATTGTGCACATAATAAGGGAGGAAAGAACTCAATGAAGAAGTTTCTCGCCACTGTCCTCGCGCTGGTACTGCTCACGTCCCTGTCCCTCTCCGCTTTGGCGGAGTCCCCAAGCGGCACGGTCATGCTGTACTCATCCCTCAAAGAAACGCAGCTGGCCGCCGTCAAGGAAGCCTTCCAGGCCAAATATCCGGGTATCGTAATGGATTACTACCAAGCCGGCACGGGCAAGATCAAAACCAAGATCGCCACCGAGCAGCAGGCAGGGCAGGTCGCCGCAGATATCCTGTGGGTCGGCGACACCTCAGACTACCTGACGTTCAAGGATCAGGGGATCCTGGAAGCGTATGAATCTCCCGAAGCCGCCGCCATTGCCCCCGGCTATAAGGATGCGGACAATCTGTACGTCGGCGCCCGCCTGGTCGTCATGGGCCTGGCCTACAACATCAACAATGTGCCCCAGGAAGAGATCCCCACCAAGTGGACTGATCTTCTTAACGAAAACTTCCGCGACATGATCATCATGACTGACCCCACCGAATCCGGAACCACCGCCTATCTGGTCGGCGCATTGGTGGAAAACCCCGATTACGGCTGGGAATTCTTTGAAAAGCTTGCCGCCATGGGCACCGAACTGGACAGCGGCTCATCAGGAACGCACAACAATGTTGCCGGCGGCGGCTATAAAGTGTGTATCGCCGTTGACTACATCACCCAGACCTTGGCGGGCGCCGGCTCACCCATCGCTTTTGTGTACCCCGCTGAAGACACCATCGCCATCTCCAGCCCCATCGCCTTGGTAAAGGGCAGGGCCAATGAGGAAAATGGCAAACTGCTGTACGATTTCATCTTGTCCATTGAAGGCCAGGAAGTGCTGGCTGCCAATGAATGCACACCCATCCGTGATGAAGCGACCGTCGAAGGCGCCCTTAAAGCCTCTGAAATAGCGCTGATCGCGCTCCAGCCTGACGAAGCCAAGCTGGCTGCCCAGAAGCTGGACATGCTTGATAAGTTCGACTCCCTTTTCAAGTAAACTCTCAGTTCATCGCGATCCGCATGGCAGGCCGCACGGTCTGCCATGCGGATAATAAGAAGGGAAAACAAGCATGGCAAGCGTCAGATTTGAGAACATATCGATCAGCTACGGCAATGTGCCCATTATCAGCAACCTGGACCTTGAGGTCCAGGACGGGGAGATCATGGGCATCATCGGTCCTTCGGGCTGCGGCAAGACGACTTTGATCCGCGCTTTGGGCGGTTTCATCAAGGCGCAGACAGGCAGCATCTACATGGGCGACAAACTGGTCTACTCGGCTGAGAAACGGATCAATATCCCGCCCGAACAGCGGGGTATCGGCATCGTTTTCCAGGATTATGCGGTATGGCCGCATAAGACGGTCTGGGACAATATCTGTTATCCCATGAAAAAGCGGAAGGTATCCAAGGAAAAGATCGTCGAGCGGGCCAACTACGCCCTTGACCAGGTTCGGATGAAGGGCTACGAAAAGCATATGCCCTCGCAGCTGTCAGGCGGCCAGCAGCAGCGCGTCGCCATCGCCCGCGCACTGGTGTCTTCCGGCGAACTGATCATTCTGGATGAGCCCATCACCAATCTGGATGCCAAACTGCGCGAGGAAATGATCGTTGAGATCCAGATGATCCAGAAGCGCATCGGCACCACGATCATCTATATCACCCACGACCAGGAAGCGGCGCTGCAGCTTTGCGACCGCATTGCCATCATGCGCCAAAGCGGCGCCATCGCGCAGGTCGGTACGGATGCCGAGATCATCAAACAGCCTTCTGACCGCTATGTGTACCAATTTATAGGCGTGTCCAATTTTGTCCCGCTCAAAAGGCACAATGGCCATTTGGTCACGCAAACGGAACCCTCGGTCCAAGTGCTTGACACAGTCCCCGAGGAAATCGGCGGCGCGGCCGCGATAGATATGGGCGTGCGCCCCATGAACATCGTTTTTGACGACAACAGCCCCATTAAGGGAACCATCACCCATACTGTCTTCCTGGGCAGCGAATACGACTACTTCGTTACTTTGGGCGGGGAAAGCCTGCGCGTGGAGCGCAACGCGCTGGCCGTACTGGAAGATACCCGCGAATACAATGAAGGCGACGAAGTGGGTCTCAAGTTCATCAATCCGGTATTCTACGCCAAGGAGGTGTCATGATGAGCAACCGCGCAACCCGCAACCGTGATATGGAGAGGCTCGACGGCAAGCGCTTCAACATGGACAAGTTTTTGACCATCCTTTCCTTTGCGATATTGATCGTTGTGGTCATCATCCCCATGGTGATGATCGTATACAGCACTTTTTTTGAGGATGGGCGTTTTGATATATCGCTGTTTACGGACATTATTCTGGATCCCGCCAATATCGGCGCCATGCAAAACACAGTGGTCATCGCGCTGCTGGTCACCGTCCTTGGCACGTTGGTGGGGCTTTTCTTCGCGTGGCTGCTGGGCCGCAGTGATATTCCGCTTAAAGGGCTGATGCGGTCGATGTTTACCATTCCCTACATGTTTCCGCCCTTCTTTGGCGCTATGGCGTGGGAGCTTCTGCTTTCACCGCGTTCGGGGTACCTTAACAAATGGCTGATGGCAACATTGGGTCTCGCCACTGCGCCTTTCAACATCAACAGCATCGGCGGCATTGTGTTTGTGGAAATGAGCTACTACTTCCCCTTTGTGTTTATGCAGGTCGTTTCGGCTTTGGAACGCATGGACCCCACGCTGGAAGAATCCGCGCGCATTGCAGGTGCCAGGCAATGGTATGTCATCCGCAAGATCACCATGCCCTTGGTCCTGCCCGCTACCAGCGCGGGGGCGCTGCTGATACTGACCAGTTCCCTGTCCCACTTCGGGGTGCCGGCCATCCTGGGGTTCAGCAAGAAGATCTACACGCTGCCCACCCGCATCTATCAGCTTATCGCACGCGCCTCCGGCTCCTTCCAGGGTATACGGGAAGGCGCCGCGCTGTCCATCCTGCTGGTCATTGTTGTTATGCTCGCTTTGTGGCTGCAAAGGTCAGTGCTGCGTTCAGGCAGTTACGACATCATCAAGGGCAAATCGATGCGCCCCATGCTCATCAAACTGCGGGGTGCCAAGATCCCCATGCTGATCCTGTCGATCAGTTCTCTGACCCTCATTGTGGTCGTGCCGCTTGTGATGATCATCCTGGTGGGACTTTTGAAGGCTTATGGTCTGCCCCTGACGCCGGAAAACATGACACTGGCGAACTTTGCCAAACTCTTCAACAATAAGATGGTTTCGGACTCCTTGAGAAACTCGTTATTCCTGTCGGTGTCAGCCGGGATCATCGCCATGTTCCTGGGCGTAATGGTCGCCTATGTCATCAATAAGATCAAACCGCGCGGCAAGGTGGCGCTGGAGATCATCTCCATCCTGCCCTACTCCATCCCCGGCATCGTGCTGGCGATCGGCGTCATCCTGGCATGGAGCGGCACGCTTGGCGTAAACCTCTACAACACCCTCTGGATCATCCTGATCGCCTACATCGCACGCTACGTGGCGTTCTCCATGAAATCCGCTTCCGCCTCGCTCCAGCAAGTGCACTACTCATTGGAGGAAGCGGCACGCTCGTCAGGAGCCACGCAGTTTGAGTCGCTCACTGATGTTACGCTGCCTCTGATCCGTCCGGCGATGATCTCGGGTTTCTTCCTCATCTTCCTTCCGGCCATGCGCGAACTGACCACATCCGTGCTTTTGTACGGGCCCTATACCCGCACGCTGGGTGTTGCCATCTATTCGCTCAGGAGCGACGGCTACATCGTAGAGGCTTCGGCACTGGCGTCGGTGACGATACTGTTGATCATTGTCTGCAACGCGGTCGTCAATGCCATCGTAAAAGACAGAAGGAAGGTATAGCATGGACCATATTGTACTCAAGAATGTCACCAAGACCTTCACCACCAAGACCTTGGGCGCGGTGACCGCGGTGGATCATCTGGACCTCGCGATCCGCGAAGGGGAATGCTTTTCCTTTCTGGGGCCTTCCGGCTGCGGCAAAACCACCACACTCAGGATGATCGCGGGGTTCGAAGACCTGAGCGAAGGCGAAATACACCTGATGGGCCGCCCGGTCTCCATCAAGAACAAAAACCTGTATGTGCCCCCTGAAGAGCGCGGACTCGGCATGGTATTCCAGTCCTTCGCGGTCTGGCCCCATATGAACATATTTGAAAATGTGGCGCTGCCCCTGCGCGTGCGCAAGGTTCCCAAAGCGGAAATGCACAGGGAAGTATCAAGGGCACTCAAGCACACAAGCCTTGAAGGGATGGAGAAGGTATACCCCGGCGCCCTGTCGGGCGGCCAGCAGCAGCGCATCGCGCTGGCACGTGCCATCGTCACCAACCCCAAAGTGATGCTGCTGGATGAGCCCCTGTCCAACCTCGACCCAAAGCTGCGCGAAACGATGCGCTTTGAGATCAAAGAACTGCAAAAGCGGTTCAATTTTACCATTGTGTTTGTCACCCATGACCAGTCTGAAGCGATGGCATTGTCCGACCGCATGATGGTGATGGACATGGGCAAGGTCATCCAGGTGGGCACGCCCACGGAACTCTACAGCCGGCCCGTGAACCAGTTTGTGCACAAGTTCCTGGGGAAATCAACTTTTACTGAGGTGACGATCAAAAACGGAAAAGCCTACCCGGTGGGCGACGAGACCCAGCCGCTGCCGGTGGAAGTGCCGCCGGATGCGGATCCCAACATGATCATGGCCACCCGTCCCAACCAGATCAATATGAACCGCGAAAGCGGATACCGCACGGTCGTCGAAAAGCGCAGTTTCCTGACGAACCATGCCGAATACCTGGTCAAGGTGGGAAGCAACGTCCTGAAGATACAGACGCCCCAGCGCAACGAGTTCGCGCAGGGTGAGACATGCTGCCTTCGCTTCCCCGGGGTTATGTGGTACCCCGCTGATGACGACCCGTCCGACGCGGAGCGCAACAGGCGGCAACTGGTATAGCAAAAAAAGTGATCAGTTTAACTGTGAGGAGGTTCCTGCCAAAGGGAGCCTCCTTTTTTGAAGCAGTCGTTTGAGGACAAGAAGGCACGATCGGTCTTTCCCCGATAGCGGCAATTGCGGCGGAGAAGCCAGAAAAGAAAAAAGCGCGCACAAGACACAATGTCAATTTGCCGACATATATTTGCATTATGTTCCTTGCAGGCAATGCTGCGCATATCCGGGTGAGGGCCGCCGGGTAAGATAGAAAAAGGAAGGACCTTGCCGTGGCAGGTCAGAAAGGAGCAGATAATGGCGCAGCGCAAGGTCGTCTTGTTCATCGCCGCAACATTGGATGGGTACATAGCGACGCAGGACCATGAACTGGACTGGCTGTTCAAAGTTGAAGGTGAAAATGATAACGGAACAAAAGAATTTATGGATACTGTCGATACTGTCATCATGGGGAGGACGACGTATGATTGGCTGATGGCGCAGGAGATCGAATTTCCATACAAAGACAAGGAATGCTACGTTTTTACCAAGTCACCAAAAACGGATACCGAATATGTTACCTTTACAAATGAAGATGTCGCTCAGTTCACCGAAAAGCTGAAAAGCAAGAGCGGGAAAAACATCTGGCTGGTCGGGGGTGGTGAATTGCTCTTTGCTTTTCTCGAAGGAAAATTGGTTGACGAGATGATCGTTACGATCGCGCCGGTGCTGTTGGGAAGCGGCATTCCCCTGTTCAGGCAAAATTCTTTCCGAACGGGCCTCAGACTGAGCAATGTCACCCGGCTCAATCAATTTGTGGCCCTTCGCTATGAAGTAATAAAGTGATCGATACCGGCTGCCCAGGGCTCCGAAAGTGCCGCACGCACTTCCTGCGCCCGTTTATTCAGGCGGCCCCCGGTATTGACATTTTGATAAGTGATGGTACCCTATTGGTGCAGTGAACAGCATCATACAGCGGCCCAATTGATTGCTCCAAAGAACTGCTCAAACAGCAGTTTAGGCGTCGTGTCTCTTGGGAAGCTGTAAAAACACAATCGAAAGGGAACAGATGAATGAAGAATGTCGTACGAAAGAAGATCGCGGCCCTCCCCAATTTGGCAAAAGGGGAAGGCGTCGGGAATATCCCGGAACTGGCCGGCGCTGATTATTTGAGCAGGGTGCGGCAAGCACAAAAAAGAATGGGCGAATACACGCATTTGCTCCTGTACGGAGATCGCGAACATTTTTCCAATATCGAATACTTTACCGGGTTTGACCCGCGGTTTGAAGAGGCTCTTCTGATTATTCCAAGGGAGGGCGTCCCCTCGATCATTGTGGGTAACGAGGGCAGCGATTACGCGAACATGATCGGTTATGAACTGCGCAAGTTCGTCTACCCGCCGTTCAGCCTGCCGGGGCAGCCCAGGAATGACGTCCGCCCTCTGGACAGCATGCTCCGGTCAGCGGGCCTGACTGAAACATGCAAAATCGGGGTTATCGGGTGGAAACTGTTTTCGCCGGAAGACGGGCTGGATGCGGAAAAGTCTTTTGACGTGCCGTTTTTTATTATGGAAAGCATGTTGAAGGTCGCTCCGCTTTCCAACCTAAGCAACGCCATCGAGCTGATGATCGGGCTTGATTCAGGGATGAGGATCATCAATGATTTGAAAGAACTGCTCTTGAGCGAGATCGCGGGGACTCTTACCTCCCGAAATGTCTACCGTGTGCTGCAAAACCTTCGGGAGGGCATGACAGAAATCGAAGCAAGCGAATACCTGAAAATCAGCGGCATGCCGCTGAGCGTGCATTCAAATGTGAACTTCGGCAAAAACCTTTCTTATGGACTGGCAAGCCCTACGGCCGGAACGAAACTGAAGAGGGGCGATGTTGTGGGGATCGGCATGGCGTATCGGCGCACACTGTGCCATAAGGTGGGCTACTTTGTTGAAAGCGCTGCGGAAGAGCCCGAAACGAGAAAGGCCTTCTACGATACATACTTCCGGGCCATCTCAGCATGGTACCAAGCCCTCAAGATCGGGGCGACGGGCGAAACGGTATATGAGGCTGTACGAAAGGAGACGGGCGATCTGTCCCAATTCGGCATCGGCCTTAATCCGGGCCACTTGATCCACACGGATGAATGGACAAACACGCCGTTTTGGCCGGGATGCAAATCTCGCCTATCTTCCGGGATGATGGTGCAGTGCGACTTTACTGCCGCACAGGCAGGCCGGGACCTGATCGCTCATGCCGAAGACGGCGTCCTGCTTGCCGATGAAGCCACGCGCAAGAAAATTAGGGAAGCATCCCCCGCCGCGTGGCGGCGGATCCAAGAACGCAGGGACTTCATGATCGGGCAATTGGGGATCATGCTCTGCGATGAGGTGTTGCCCACGTCCGATCTGCCGGGAGTCATCTTCCCGTATCTGTGCGACACGGATACAGTGGTCGCCTTTGGCTGATGCTTTGGTCTGCAGGGAAGCTGAGGGTATATGCCTCATTAGCGCTTGAGGGTTGTTTATCTCCCGATTCCGTGACAGCGAGGGGCCTGATCCGGCCAACAGAGACGCAAACCACGCCATTCCTCGAACACTTTGGCAGTTGACCCATGATAGCCGCCGGGCACATCGTTCTCGATTGTGCCGGCGGCTATTCCTCATATACGTGGACGCGCCTTTCATCATACTGTGTTCTGGGCACGGGGATCTCATCGCTGCGGCCAACATGTATCAGCGCCAGGGGAACAATGTGTTCCTCCAAACCAAGAATGGCTTTCACCTTCTTGACAGGCGTTGTCATCGGGAACAACCCGCACCAGCAGGTGGCGATCCCCATTGAGGTCGCGCTGAGCAGCATATTTTCAACAGCAGCAGAACAGTCCTGGGTCCAAAAATCGTTGACCCTGTTCGCGAGAGAGCGGCGAAGGTTTCCCGCAACAATGATCATCAAGGATGAATTCATGTTTGAGTAGCGGGAGACAAGGCGCAGCTGCTCCTGCAGGGATTTGTTCTTGACGACATAAAACTCCCAAGGCCTTTTGTTGCAGGCGCTGGGGGCGGCCATGGCGCTTTCGAGCAGTTCCCGGATCTCTTCGTCCGTGATGGGAACGCTGCCAAATGTCCTGATGCTTCTTCGTTTAAGAACAGCCTCTTTTACATCCATCGTTTCACGTCCTCCGCAACCTGTAATAACATGGCAAGAGTACGCCGGCAGCACGGTCTGCGTCAAACCGCGCCGGTCTTGCGCCCGCCTTGCCGCCTGTTCCGATAATAACATGAATTGGTTTGCGTCAGCGCATTTTTTGACAAGGCATTCCTGACGCGGGCGTCTATCGGTTTCGCCCGCTGCCGATGTCGGAATATGAACGCCAACTCCAGACAGGATGACGATCACCGGTGGGGCACTACGCTTTCTTCACGGGGCCTCCTCCGAAAAATCGAACCGGTTCCGCCGCCAATCATTGCGGCGGATAAGGGAAGAGTTCGCGGCAAGAAGGGACGTTGGCGGGTGCTTTATTCATTGGCGTCAAACGGCATCTTTCCTGTTTTGCCTTCAGCGCTGATTATGAGGAACGCTGCGCCCCTTTTCATCAAAAAAATGACCCGATCGAGGGGGCTTGACAATAGGCAATATGATGCATATTATATAGGTATCATGTTGCCTATTGGAGGAGATTGACTGATGACCGATTATGAATGGAAAACAAATGTGGTGGAGATGATATTTTCGCTCTCCAACAGACTGCAGGCGATTGGCGATGAACTTGATGAGAAGACCACGGTCAAACAACGGCTGTTTATCACGGGAGTCTCCCGGTTCAAGGAAGCGCCGACGTTGGGCGAGCTGGCAAAGGTGCTTGGTTGTTCACGCCAGAACACGAAACGAATGTCGGTTGATCTGGAAAAAATGGGATTTGTGGCAATATCCAAGGATAGCAATGACGCGCGTGCGCTGAGGATCGGCTTGACGCAAAAATGCGCGGAACACTTTGAACAGCTGGGTGACTGGGCCTCAGGATCACTTGATACCATCTTCACGGGATTTGACGACGATTTGGCGCACAGTGTCTACAAAGGCTTGCTAAGGCTCGCGCACAACACCGACCTTCTCACGAAGGCCAATGGGACAGCGATTCCGGAGGCGGGATCGTAATAGGGAATAGAGCATCAGACACCGGGCAAGGGCCCGATGATCCTCTGCGCACGATATGATCTCGTGCCACCCAAGGGGGGATGTGTATGCCAATGGATACGAACATTATCCAGGAAGTATGGAGAAACAAAACATATGATGATGTCAGAAAGTACTGCAGGAATGACTATGCGGAGGAAGAATACCTAAGAACCCGCATCTTCCGCGACAGGCGGCCCATATGGCGTGGCCTTGCGGACATTCTGTCCGGCCTGCATTTTGAAGACAGGAAGAGGGTGCCCGCAAAAAAAGTGGGCTTCGCGGTGCGGCCGCTGCTGCCATTTCAGCCGCGGGATTGGAGCTGGTTGGCGGGGGTAACGGGTTATCCATTTCTCCCCCTTACGCAGCTGCGTGAACTGCATGCCCTCCACGCGGGAAGAGCGTGCCGATATCTGCAGCTGTGCGGAAAGATACCGTTTGATTCCATCAGAAGCACAGCCCGTGCCGGCCATCCCGTTTCGGGCAGTACGTTTACCCGTTCAAAAGCAAACCAACGCAGATTATCCTGAGTTTCGCGGGGATCCAAGCTTCGCTGCCGCCCGACGCCCGTGCGGCAGCAAACGAAGATATGCTGAAGCGGCGCGGATAGCGCTTATGACGTGTGTTCTTTTTTCTTGTTATCCGGCAGGTTCTGCCCATCCCCCGAAGGGATGATGGCGCGCTGCAACTTGTTCCAAAACAGGCTCTTGCCCGGCCATGGCCGTTGCTGTATAGTGACCAAAAGGTGCTTAATGAGCACACGGGAGGTATCGGGACAAATGCTAAAAGGCAATAAACCGCGCAGGTATCGCGCTGACCTGATGGCGATCGTGTTGCTGATGCTGACCGGATATGCATGCCCCGCCGCAAGCCAAAGCGCTTCCCA
>LSQX01051894.1_pt1 | contig 16933 bp, 12 predicted proteins | sample 654561 | NCBI WGS metagenome assembly LSQX01 (sample SAMN04489861, study PRJNA283612) | anaerobic digester metagenome | isolation source: 4 biogas reactors fed with cattle manure at either 37C or 55C with and... | place: Denmark: Kongens Lyngby | collected 2014
ATTTAATACTGCATATAGCAGATATCGCTGATATCGATTATATGGAAAAGATGGAAACGGTTGCAGGAGTTTTGCAGGAATTGGGCGCAGACAAAACTGATACATTGCTGGTATTCAATAAAATCGATCTCTTGCCTGACAAGCCGGCAGGCAATGGCAATATTTATGTATCAGCTTTGACGGGTGAGGGGTTGGATAAACTGATGGACAGGATTTCACAATATTTAAATGCAGGGGAGCAGGAAGGTTAAATGGGAAAGTTTAAAATCAAAGGGACTACAGCCGCGGCAGCATTGTTCATATTTTTTATCACCTTTGGCTTGGGACTCTGGGCGGGGAGTTTATTTAAGGCGGGAGGTATCTCCGAAGTATTAAAAATCAATCCAGGAAAATCATATAATATCCTGGTAATGGGAATCGATGCGCAAAAAGGAGAAAAAAATTCCCGCAGTGATACTATGATTCTAGTCAGCATGGATAAAAAGAGTAAAAAGACGGTGATGGTATGGATTCCCCGGGATACCCGGGTAGAAATCGGGCAGGGCCGTTATGACAAAATAAATAGTATCAATTATATCAAAGGCCCGGAGGCTGCTATGGAAGAAGCGGGCAAATTGTTGGGCCTTAAGATTGATTACTATGTAACCACTAATTTTGGAGGATTTGCTGAAATAATAGATATCCTCGGGGGGATACATATTGATGTCCCCTATGCTATGTACCATTACGATCCCAATCCTGCCCTGGCCATCAACCTGTCCAAGGGGCCGCAGATTTTAAATGGTCAGGATGCCCTGGGATTTGTCAGGTATCGGGGCGGTCCTACTGCTGATATAGGTCGGACCGCGCGGCAGCAGCAATTTATCAAAGCCCTGGCTGATGGCATGTTTTCCACCAAAGCAATACTCAAGCTTCCCCAGTTAATGCCGGAGATCATTGAGAATGTGAAAACCAATATACCGGTCAAGGAAATGCTTTCCCTGGCCGATGCAGCCAAAGATTTTGACCCGGAACAGCTTATAACTCAAACCTTGCCAGGTTACTCTTCCAGCGATCCTAAAACCGGGGCCAGTTATTGGATAGTGGATGAAAAGATTGCCAGCAGCATTGTAAAGGATTTGCTGGCCGGGAAAAATTTTGATGTGGCCCAGGACCCGCCCCCTGGCTATAATCGGGTCAAAAATGAGGTTCCCGATGAAACCATAGACGATGCCGAAGCTGACGGGGAAGAAGTAAGGGAAGAGGATGACGGGGAACTGCAGGATGATATTTTAAGCGAAATGGTGGAGGCGACGACAGAAACCGAGGTAGAATCATTTCCGGAAGATACAATGGATGGGGAGGACGCCTCCCCTGAGACCGGCGACCCGCTCCAGGACCTGGGGGAAGAAATCCTATTGGTGCCGGTAACTGCACCTTAAGTTAAATAGTTAAAAGCAAGTTCTATATCGCCGGGGGAGGTCGTTGGATGCAAACAACCTCCCCCGGAAAGTTTATTCATTTATATAGGAAGTCAGGATTTTAGCAAAAAAAAGGGTATGGTAATCCCCCTCCGGATAGAAAAGGGATTTGATTTCCGTCGGCAGCAACTCTGGTTCCAAAGGGTGTTTATAAAGAAGCTGGCATTCGTAAACCAAATTACATTCAGCGATAGAGGGGCTTTCGATCATTGTCCCCGGTTGGGGGGTGAGATTGAAACTGGTAAATTTATCTGTATCCCGGCCCGAGGCTCTCCCTGCATCTGCCAGTGCTTTTTTTAATTCACCATGGGCGGGAAAACTGACCGTAAAATTATCGGCTTTTTCCATTAACTCAAAAGTGTAGCGGGAGGGACGTACAGCCACTATCAGCATGGGGGTCCTCCACATAAAACCGGCAAAACCCCAGCCTATTGTCATGGTATTCACTATTTCCCCGGCTTTTACTGATAAAAAAGCGCCCCGGGGGAGTTGGGCCAGAGTTTCTTGCATGAATTCATTGTAGCGGATATTCCTGATCACATTATCAGCTCCTTCTATATATAAATTATGTAGGTTAGTTTTATTTATTATTATGTATTAAATTTTTATACAAAGAATCTATCAGCAGGGAAATGCGATAGGCGGAAGATTCAAGCAAAGGGGCATTTTGCTGGATAGATTCTTCCAGAGTCAGGGGGCCGTCTGCGATAGCAAAAATACCGGCAAAGCCATTTTTAAATAGCATTTCGGTGCCAGTGCCGATGCTGCCCGTCAGTGCAATCATGGGGACGTGGAATTTTTGAGCCATTTGCGCCAGCCCCCACAGGGCTTTGCCCCAGGAAGTCTGAACATCGATCCGGCCTTCGCCGGTGAATACCAGGTCAACCCTTTCCATCTGCTTTTCCAGCTCTGTCACTTCCATTATCAATTCGATACCACTGCGTATTTCGCCCCCCAAAAAAGCGCAGACAGCTGCTCCCAAACCGCCGGCAGCACCTGCACCAGGTATTTGCTCAGTTTTTACTCCGGTTAGAGATGCCACCATTTTGGCGTATCGAACCATAGCTTTATCCAGGTTTTCCAGCATTGAGCCGGTTACACCTTTTTGCGGCCCGAATATATAAGTGGCACCTTCAGGTCCGGTCAGGGGGTTTTGAACATCACAGGCGGCTATAAAATCTACAGATGCCAGCCTGTTGTCCAGGTTCGAAAAATCGATTGCGGCCAGATCCAATAATCCCTGCCCGCCGATGCTGCTGTCACCACCGGATTCATTATAGAATTGGGCCCCCAATGCGCTTAGCATACCCAATCCGCCATCATTGACAGCACTGCCGCCCAGACCGATTATAATTTTCTGACAGCCCCTGTCCAGAGCCGATTTGATCATTTGGCCCGTCCCGTAGGATGAGGCTGCCAGCGGATCCAGTTCGGCTTTATCCAGCAGAGCCAGACCGGAGGCAGCAGCCATTTCAATCACGGCGGTACTCTTATCCCCCAAAATCCCATAACTGGCTGTTACATCCCGGAAAAAAGGGTCTTTGACCGTGAGAGAAATCAGGGACCCGCCAGTTGCTGTTACCAGCGTGTCTACGGTCCCTTCACCCCCATCTGCCAGAGGGACTTTGAAAACTTCGGCATGGGGCAGGGCCCTTTTGATTCCTGCCGCAATGGCATCAGCTGCTTCTCTGGCTGAAAGGGCGCCTTTGAAAGAATCGGGAGCGATCAGTATTTTCATAATCATTTCCCCTCTTATGGTTCAATCAATTCTATCCGTTCACCATCGGGGCCGGTTAAAAACAGGATGCGTTTGCCGAAAACGGATATACGGGGCTGCTTATCGATCAACTGGACATTGCCAGCCATCAGTTCCCGGCAGGCTGCGTCTATATCATCGACTTTAAAAGCGATGTGATCCCATCCGCCGGACTGGTTTCCGGGAGGCAGACCTTCATCCTTTTCCAGCAGTTCAATAACAATTGGCCCTTGGTGCAGCAAGAGTATTTTCATCCCCGGGAGCTGGTATTGTTCTCCCCTGGTGCAATGAAAATAGCTGCAATAAAACTGGGCAGAATGTTCTATATTAGTTACTGCCAATCCGATATGATTCAAAGCTACTGACATTCAGGCCTCTCCTTTGCAAAAAATAAAACCAGGCAGATTCATCTGCCTGGTTTTATTTTATGATCAGAACTGGTACTTTGACCAAACGCGCTACTTTATTGGAGACACTGCCCAGGGTGATTTCCTGAAACTTATTCAGTTTGCGGCTGCCCAGCATTATCAAATCAAAATCCCCGCTGTTCTGGACTAAATCCAATATAAGCGAAGCCGCTTCGCCGCCGGCGGTTTTCAGCTGACAGGGAACTCCAGTAGAAGTGAACCTTTTTTCGTATTCTTTAAGCAGGGCCTGGGAGTTCTCCCGTAATATATCCAGCTTTTCTGCGCTGTGTAATTTCCTCACATCAACACTGCCGCTGTCATAGACATTAAACAATGTTACTGAACCTATGATGGATGACTCCGCCATCCTTACAGCCATATCCACAGCCCGGACCGCCTGTTCAGAACCATCAACGGCAACCAATACCTTATTAAAAAAAGAAGATGACAAATTTCTTACCTCCTTGTTATTTGTAACTCCATTATATAATGTCCGGGCCGGTAAAAAAAGGACTCCATTTTTCGGCAGGACCAGCCCGGCTAACACCATAAATGGAAGCGGCCTCCCCACTTTCGCGTCTATAATAAAATGCGGCCGGGAGGTGCCGATCTTCGCCAATGAATTTTAGCGGAGATCTGGCAGGAGATTATCTTTACTTTGTACAATATATATTAGAATAATGTTATGAAAATTAAAAAAGGGGGGTCAAATCTAAAGAAAACAGAGAAAGCATTATATTAATTAGGAGGTTTATTTGATGATCAAATATCGTAAAAATGGAGTGGCCTTATTAATTATTGTGGCCATGCTGGCACTGGCACTGGCCGGATGCGGCGGCCAGTCCGGGGAACAGGGCGATAATGCACCGCCCAAAGTGGAAACAACCTTTATCAACATTGCTACTGGCGGGACTGCCGGTACCTATTATCCTTTAGGCGGAGCAATGGCCGAAATACTGAATAAAAACGTTGCCAATGTAAATGCCACTGCCGAGTCTACCGGTGCTTCAGTTGCTAACATCAATCTGCTTAAAGAAGGCAATGTACAGCTGGCCTTTATCCAGAATGATATAACTTATTATGCTGATAAGGGCGAAGAAATGTTTACCGATCAAAAAGTAGCCGGATTAAAGGCCCTGGCCACCATATATCCGGAAACCTGTCAATTGATTACCCTGAAAAAGAACAACATCAATTCTGTTGCTGACCTGAAAGGCAAAAAAGTTGCCGTTGGTGCTGCCGGCAGCGGAGTTGAAGCTAATGCCCGCCAGATAATGGCTGCTGAAGGTATTACTTATGATGATATCAATGCACAGTATCTGTCCTTTTCTGAAGCTGCTAATGGTCTTAAAGATGGCAATATAGATGCCGGATTCATCACCGCCGGATTCCCCACTGCTGCCATACAGGACCTGTCCGCTCAGCATGATGTGGTCCTTATACCGGTTGGTGATGATATAGCTGATAAACTGATTGCTGATTATCCCTTTTATACCAAAATAGTTATTCCCGCCGGCACCTATTCCAAGCAGGCGGAAGACATCCAGACCCTGGCTGTTAAAGCCATGCTGGTTGTTACCGATGAAATGGATGAACAACTGGCCTATGATATAACCAAAGCCATTTACACCAATCTGGATGCACTTAAGGCCGCTCATTCAGTGGGCAATCTGATCGTTCCGGAAACGGCTCAAGACGGTTTATCCGTTCCTTTACATCCCGGAGCGGAGAAATATTTTAACGAATAGTTGTTGAAGGATAAATTCCATGATTTTCAGGCAGCGGTATATAGTAACCGGGGTAGCAATAATATTAACAGTTCTGTTATTATTAATTAGTGTTCCTGCAATAGTCATCAGTACCCAGGATGGAACACCCGGATTATTGGTGCCGCTGGGAAGGAAAAAGGAATTTACCGTCGAATATTTGCATTCTGTAAACAAAACGCCGGTGCAGGAACATTTTGTTGCTGCACCGGAGAACAAAATCATTCTTACCGGCACCGATTTCAGGTCTTTAGGAGTTGGCACTCCTTTTTTAGCCGAGGAAGGTCAACTCGTGAATGATCAGGGCGTTTATCACCTCACCGGTATGAAAAGAACTTTTGATGAGATTTCTTATGTATCCCTTGAGTTTACCAGGCTGGCTTTATTGGCTGCAGGGGATAAATATTATTTTAGTGACTATTTCGCCGACGGTACCATCGTAGAAATAAAAGCAGTAAGATATTCATTGATCAAATTTATCTACCATAGATTGCAGAAAGGAAGTTAGTTTTGGAGGATAAGGAGCTTGGCAACGGAACAATAAATGATCAAAATGCTATAGAAACAAATGAAGAAATCAATTTGCAGCAATTCATGGCCAAGTATGACCGGGAATCTGATTTTCGTATTTTTGAAGGGCCGGTACGCTGGATCGTAGGGTTGATTGCCATCAGCTTTTCTTTGTTTCAGCTGTACACGGCAATTTTTGGTTCACTGGATGCTCATTTGCAAAGAGCCGTGCATCTTTCTTTTGCCATGGCCCTGGTTTTTTTATTGTTTCCCAGCCGCAAAAACTGGTCCCGGGAGCGCTTGCATTGGATCGACGTGGTTCTGGCTGTCGTTGCTGCCGCCATGCCCCTGTATATTGTTTTAAATTATAAGGAACTGGTATTAAGGGCAGGATTGGTTACCACCCCGGATTTGATTTTCGGAGCTATTGGAGTGTTATTGGTTTTGGAAGCCGCCCGCCGTGTAGTAGGATGGCCGATAATAACCATAGCAATTTTATTTCTGATCTATGCCTTCGTTGGTCCGGAAATTCCGGGTACTTTCGCCCATCGGGGGGTAAGCCCTGAAATGATGGTGCAGCATCTGTATTTCACCACTGAGGGAATTTTCGGTATACCGCTGGGGGTTTCGGCAACTTTTATATTCCTTTTTATACTATTCGGGGCATATTTAGAAAAGTCGGGATTGGGCCAATTCTTCATTGACCTGGCTAATGCCATTGCCGGATGGGCCCGGGGGGGACCGGCTAAAGTGGCAGTCCTGTCCAGTGCTTTGATGGGTACGGTTTCCGGCAGTTCTGTGGCTAATGTGGCGGGAACCGGCAGCTTCACTATACCGATGATGAAAAAGCTGGGTTATAAACCGGAATTTGCCGGGGCGGTTGAGGCAACGGCTTCTACCGGCGGCCAATTGATGCCGCCCATCATGGGGGCGGCAGCCTTTTTGATGGCGGAAATGGTGGGTGTGCCTTATATTCAAATAGCCAAAGCGGCCGCCATTCCGGCCCTGTTATATTTTACCGGGATCATGATCGGTGTACACCTGGAGGCGAAAAAGAATGGTTTAAAAGGAATCCCGCGGGAATTGCTGCCCCGGGTGGGCAGAATCCTTATTGACCGGGGCCATCTGGCCTTACCCCTGATAGCGATCATCTACCTGCTGGTGGCTGGTTATACACCAATGCGAGCAGCTTTATGGGCAATTGCTTTAACCATACTGGCATCAATGTTAAGATCTTCCACCCGCATGTCGATCAAGGATATCATCAAAGGTCTGGCCGATGGGGCCAGAAGTGCTCTGGGTGTCATTATTGCCTGTGCCTGTGCGGGGATCATTATCGGGGTTGTTACCAAAACTGGCCTGGGGTTGAAACTGGGCTCAGTTTTAATCGATTTAGCCGGTGGATATTTGCTGCCCACCCTGTTCTTTACCATGATTACATCGATAATCCTGGGCATGGGGGTACCCACCACGGCCAATTATATAATTACCGCCACGATTGCGGCCCCGGCTATCATCCAGCTGGGTGTACCGGTTCTGGCCGCCCATCTGTTTACTTTTTATTTCGGCATAATCGCTGATATTACTCCACCGGTGGCCCTGGCCGCTTTTGCCGGTGCCGGGATCGCCCGCGGCAATCCGTTTATGACCGGGATAAGAGCCTCCATGCTGGCGGTTGGTGCCTTCATCATTCCTTATATATTTGTTATGTCACCAGCCTTGATATTGATCGATGTCACTTTACCTAAAATGCTGATGCTGCTTATAACCTCTGTTATAGGCATGGCGGCTGTATCAGCGGCGGTATTCGGATTCTTTTCTACCACCACCGGGTGGATAGATCGTTTATGTTTCCTGGCCGGGGGCCTGATGCTCATCGATCCAGGTATGGCCACTGATTTAGCAGGTATGGGCATTCTGGCAGTGGGCATGACACTGCATTGGTTTAAAAGGAAATCCGATGAACAAAAAGGAATCGTTTTTTTATAAAGACACAGTAGAAGCACGAGAGGGCATTTTATGCCTTCTTTTTTTATATAATTATAAATTAGCGGTCAAGATATTAAGGCAGGAGGTTTAATACAAGGTATAATGATTTTAGCTATCTAAGGAGGACGAATTAAAGTGGAAAATAAAATAAAACCAGGAAATGCAAAAGACCAAAACTACCACTGGCAATTGGAAGATATCTATAAGGATGAGCAGGTGTGGGAAGAAGATTATCAGCAGGTTCAGGAATTAAGCAGGCAATTAGGGTCTTATCAGGGCCGCCTGGGTGAGTCGGGAGCCACGCTGCATGCCCTGTTGACCCTGGCAGAAAAGATGGAACGCCAGGCTGATAAGATTTATATTTACGCTAAAATGCGTCTGGATGAGGACAATACCAATGCCCATTACCAGTCTTTCTTTGACCGGGCTCAAAGTCTGGCGGTGCTGGCTGGCAGTGCCGCAGCCTTCATCGTTCCGGAAATACTGAGCATACCGGAAGAGAAACTCCGTGATTTTGTTGATGAAACCAAAGAACTAAAACTCTATGAGCATTATTTTGCGGAGCTAAACCGACAAAAACAGCATATCCTGTCACCGGCAGAAGAAATACTGCTGGCCCAAACAGCTGAAATCTCAATGGCTTCCCGCAATATATTTGGCATGATCAACAATGCTGATATAAAATTTCCTCCCATCAAGGATGAAGAGGGCCGGGAAACAGAAATGACCAAAGGCAAATTCGGAAGTTTTATGGAAAGTCGGGATCGGGAAGTGAGAAAGGCGGCTTTCCAAAGCCTGTACAGTTCCTATGGCAAATTGAAAAATACACTGGGGGCCACCCTTAATGCCAGCATTAAAAGAGACATATTCTATGCCCGGGTGCGTAAATATCCTTCGGCACTGGCCGGTGCTCTGGACAGTGATAATATATCAACAGCTGTTTATGACAGTTTGATAACGGCCATGCATAATAATATGGAACCAATGTATAAATACCTGCGCTTGCGTAAAAAAGTGCTGGGACTGGATGAGCTGCATATGTATGATATCTATGCTCCATTGGTTAAAGAAAGTCCTGGGGAAATCGAATATGAGGCCGCCCGTGATATGGTTTTGGCAGGGCTAAAACCTCTGGGTAAAGAATATGGGGATATTTTAAGGGAAGGATTTACCGGCGGCTGGATAGATGTATATGAACAGGAAGGCAAAACCGGGGGGGCTTATTCCTGGGGCAGCTATGATACCCATCCCTTTATTTTGATGAATTATGACAATAAATTAAATGATGTTTTTACACTGGCCCATGAATTGGGGCATGCTTTGCACAGCTATTACTCCAACCAGACCCAGCCCTTTGTCTATAGCCAGTACAGCATTTTTCTGGCAGAAGTGGCCTCAACGGTCAATGAATCGCTGCTCATCGACCATTTGCTGGCCAATAGCCGCAATACGGAAGATAAAATCTATCTGATCAACCATTACCTGGAACAGTTCAAGGGCACCATGTACCGTCAGACCATGTTCGCTGAGTTTGAAAAAATCACCCATGAAACCGTGGAAAGCGGGGAAGCACTCACACCGGAACTTTTAAGCAGGATATACCGTGAGCTGAACCAGCTTTATTTCGGCGATGAGGTGGTACTGGACCCGGAGATCGATCTGGAATGGGCCCGGATACCCCATTTTTATTCCGCTTTCTATGTTTATAAATACGCCACTGGTTTTGCTGCAGCCACAGCACTTAAAGAACAGATTTTAACCGGAGGGGAAGCAGCCCTGCAACGTTATATGAATTTTTTACAGGCGGGAAGCTCTGACTACTCCTTAAATATACTCAAAAAAGCGGGGGTGGATTTGAATACACCTGCACCGGTGGAATCAGCCTTAAAATACTTCAGCCGTCTGGTGGATGAACTGGAAACATTGCTGGGTTAAAGAAAAATTGCATCAATAACAGCAGGGGGGATCTGAGGATCCCCCTTTTTTTCCGCTATGATTAAATATAATGAAGAAAAATTGAGCATAATTATGAAAGACTCTTTTAATATTTTTGAGGAGGAGCCAGGCAAATGCATATAAACCGGGAAGAAATCTTTGACCGAACCATTCTGGATATAATGCCGCAATTGGTCAGCTACAGCAATTATGACCTGGTCATAGGAATCCCCTTCCTTGATGAAGGGGAGCATTTAACTCAGCTTCTTTGCTCCCTGGATCGGGTTTTAAAGACCTGGATGGGGAAAAGGCAGTTGATTGTATGTGTTGGTGATCATTCTGCTGCTAAAACCCTGGGGATGCTAAATGCTCTGGAGCTGCAGCATCCCCATATACAGTTTTTGCTGCCCGTGGAAATAAGCGGAAGAGGAAGCAGTGTACGGGCTATTATTGATATCAGCAAATATCTGGATGCTGATTTGCTGTTATTCAGTGCTAAAATGGCCAATGAAAAAGGACCCGGCATAGATGACAGCTGGCTGGACAGTCTTTTGACTCCGATACAGGGACCCTATGACCTGGTCCTGGGCAGTTTAAGGCGCCATACCGGCATTGACAGTATTGCCCATATGCTGGCGGCACCTGTTTTGGAAACCTTTTACGGATTTCGGGTGGGGGATCCCCTGGGGGGAATATATGCTGTTTCCCACGATTTTGTGGAAGAATTGGCCCATGAAGCCAGGTTTTGGGGCGAAGCCATCCAGGGGGCAGGCATAGATTTTTGGCTGCTCACCCGGGCTATTGCCTGGAACAAGAATATTTGTGAAATCAGTATGGGAGGACGGGTCATCCCCCATAGTCTGGAAGCCCGCAACCGGGTTTTTGCTGATAACGCCCGGGCTATTTTCGCGGCAATAAAGAAAGATGAAACAATATGGCAGCAGGAAAAAAACGTCATTAAAGTGGCAGATATTCTGGCCCGCAGTGAAATCAAAAAGCCGGATATGATCAGTTATTCCATCCAACAGCTGCGGGAAAAATTCGCCCGGGGATGGCAGGAACAGTTGTCAGTTCTCGAGGGTTTCAATGGGAATGAGGAACTCCTAAGACTGGTGACCGTTACTGACGAAGATTTTAACATGCCAGATCAGATATGGGTCGAGGCCCTGTTTCACCTGCTGTTACAGCATGTATTCCCCGTTGAAAAGGCCGCCGCACAGGAAGCAATTAATGCCCTTACTGCTCTTTATAATGGCAGAGTGGCCAGTTATCTGGTGGAAATGCAAGGTTTTAGCAGCAGTATAACCTGTGGTACCGAGGAGGAAAGGGACGGGTTCCTGGTCAAAAAGATGGAAGCGGTCAAACAGCGCCTGACCAGCTGTTTCTGGCAGTTTAAGCCCTCGTTTGTCCGTCAGTGGATGGCTAGAAATGAAAAGCTTAAACCAGCTATCCTGCCATTGGGTTATATGGAATATGTCCCGGGCAAGCCCATCGTGATACCCAAAAAAATCATGGGCAAAGATGGGCGGATGGTTAATACCGATAATATTTTTAAAGAACTGCGCCAAAGGTATGAAACAAGATTCAATCAATTTGTACATGATGGTCTCAAGCTTTCCGCTGCTGCTGATGCCAATACTATTATCACTGCAACAAAAAACTTTATGAGGGAATTGGAAACCGGCATAGATCAATTACTTCCGGGAGATCTGACCACGGAACAGGGTCTGCGTCAATTTGTGGATCAATTAATGGGAATCACCGGAACCCACCAGATGTTTACCATTAGTGATGATTTACTCCGGGAAATGCTGATACGCTTCCCGCCGGTCAATCTGATGATACCTCTGGGGTATGATAAACCGGCCCAATTGGTGGAGAACATGGACACTTATGATGCCATCACTTACGTGGGTCTGGTGGAAAGCATGAATTATAATGACCGGGATTTGAACTGGCTTATGGAAAATATGAAGCCGGAAAGTTTTGCCCGGACAGCTGTCAAAGCATTGTATGTGACTGACCAGAGCTATCGCATAACACTGCCGGCAGGAAAAATATCGATTTTAAACCTCCTGACTGGCCGTATTGTTATTAAACCGATGAAAAAAGGGCAGGGCGGTGATTACCCCAAATTAAGATATTTCACTAATTTGATCCGGCGTCTGGCGGTTGCAGAACATTATTCCCAGTTATTTATGCAAAACGCCCTGGAACGAAAAAACATAGGCCTTAAATTCAAAAATTCTTTATCAGCCGGTCGCCGGGGCAATTTATTTTCGGCCTATAATATTTTTGAAAATTACCATCATCGTTTGGCAGTGGATAAAATATATGACATAGCCGAAAAACAACAGAAAAATGGTCAGCAGGATCTGTCCCATGTGCTGAAGCTGATGGCAGATAGTTATGGCCTGGGTCAGATGCTGGAAAATGAAGTGTTTGTAACCTGCACGGCCTGGAGTTGGGCCAGTTATAGCTTCAAGGGAGGTGCCGGCATTCCCACCCCCCTGACCACCACCGTGGAAAACCGCTGGTTCAATCACGACTTTTTGGAAATGCTCTATGAGGAATTGGGTTATAAGCGGGAGGAAATTCTGCAAATTGTAATACGCCTGATCCAGAATGGCAAAATGGATCAGGATTTATTGGATACGCTGCTGCCCGTCAGTGATAAAAATGTAACCGTAGTGGTGCAGGAGACCACCAGTGAACCCAGTCGTTACCTGCACCGTTATGAAAACAACCCCCTCCTGGAACCTTTGCCCCATAGCAAATGGGAATCGAAATATGTTTTAAATCCTGGTGCACTGCGCATTGGAGAAAAAGTTTATCTGTTTTACCGGGCGGTGGGGGAAGAAGGCATTTCTTATATCGGTCTGGCTGTCACCGATGGGTATAAACTTCTGGAACGCCTTCCAGACCCGGTTTTTTCGCCGCAAATACCGGAAGAGAGAATGGGCTGTGAAGACCCCCGTTTGATCATAATCGGTGCACGGATCTATATGCTTTATACCGCTTATGACGGCAATATTGCACAAATTGCGGCCGCCTCCATCAGTGTCGAGGACCTGCAAAATGGCCATTATACCAATTGGCGTCGGGACGGGCTGGCTTTTAAGGACATTTGGGATAAGGATGCTATTTTATTTCCGGAAAAAATAAATGGCAAATATGTTATATATCATCGCATAGAACCCAGCATATGGGTGACCTATATGAATGAAATCGAGTTTCCCCTGACGGAAAACCATGCCATCATTGTAGGGCCGAGACCAGGGCGCATGTGGGATTCCCTGAAGATCGGCGCCGGGGCACAGCCGCTGAAAACCATTTACGGCTGGCTGTTGATTTATCATGGGGTGGATCACAACTATGTTTACCGACTGGGAGTATTGCTGGTGGATTTAAACAATCCGCAAAAAATTATTTACCGTTCTCCCAATCCCATCCTGGAACCGGAAGAGGAATATGAAGTAGGCAACAGTGAGGCCTGGGTGCCCAATGTAGTATTTACCTGCGGGGCAGTAGCCGGTATCGATAAGGAAATTTTAGAAGATGATGACGAGATATTGGTTTACTATGGGGCTGCTGATACCAGCATAGGTCTGGCGACTGCCAGGCTCAAGGATTTGATCCCTGAGCCTTTCCGCCATAAGGTTCAGTAATAAGCCAATATCCTGGCCCCATAAGCAATGGGCATGATCAGGAAGTGCGCTCGGCCTTGATCTGCAACATATTACTGATGGTGAATTCGGTAAGCAATAGTGATAAAACAGCTTCTGCACCCTGGTTGCTATTAACGCCTTCCGGGGTCAGGGCATCAAAGCATCCTCCGGTAAGGGGGTCATACAGGCTCAATGTGTTTATATTTTTGCCCAGATACCAGAGATATCCCTGCAGGGCCATTTCCGAATATTCCCGGCTGCCAATAGCCAGATAACCCTCATGAAGGGCGCAGATCGCAGAAGCGGCATCAACGGGCTGTTGATCAAACCGGGGGATGGTGCCGCCTTTTTGATACCAGCCTTGATTACCGATAATATTTAAATAGCCCCGTTGAAATAAAATGCTGCAGAGGAAATCCAGGGTTTCCCGTCCTACCCGCAGTGCTTTTTTGTTGCCATTGTAATTGTAGACGGCCAGCATAGCCTGGGGCAAAATACCATTGCAATAGGTAAGGTAATTTTCAAACCAATGCCAGTCAGGACCATGCCAGGTATCATAAAAAGCCAGTAAATTATGGCCCAGCCTTTCAATGATCATATTTTGCCAGTTGTTCTTGCCGCGGCTCTTTACTTTGCATAAGCCCGTCAGTGCATAAGCAATAGCCCGGGGTGAAGTAAAATGCAGGGATTTGGCGGCGTGATTCATCAGCATCTGCAAACAAAGATCTTGTACTGAGGGCGATTCACTGTCCAGGCCTATGGCGCAGGCCAGAACAGCCCGCCCAATACTATCTTCAGAATCAAACCGGGATGAATAAACCTGATGGGAGTAATAATTGGACCAACTGCCATCAGCTTGCTGTGCCTGGTATAAAAAACGGGCATAATTTATAACCTCATCACCGGGAAGATCATTTAACGAAGCCACCATTAATGCTCTGGCGTTATCATCCAGAGTATAACCGCTATTCTTATCCGGTTCATCCAAACGGGAAAACTGCAGCATGCCGCAGGGGTCGGTCATTTGCCTCAGATGTCTATAGTCTTGCATAATGAAGGGGTGATACCTCCTGTTTTGATTGTGCCAGGGCTTCGATTAGATTGCTATACTGTCGCCCGATGCTGGACCAGCTTAGTGTTCGGCCCAATTGACAGGCATTCATTTCCAGACTCTTTCTCAGGGCGGGGTCGGACAGAATCTTTCCCAGCAGATCTGCTATTTGCCGGGGATCGTTTTCCATGGCCAGAAGTCCCCGGCCGCTGCTCAGGATTTCCATGGCGTAGGCATAGGAAGTAGCCACAATAGCCTTGCCTGCCCCCACCGCAAAAGCCAGAGTACCGCTGACGGCCTGATCCTTATTAGGATAGGGGCTAAGATAGATATCGGTAAGATTTAAATAATCATTGAGTTCCTTGTCGTCAAGAAATTTATTGACGAACTGAACATGCGATTGCAAGCCTGATTCATTGACCAGGCTCAGCAGCATTTGACGATAGGATTCACCTTCACGCTTTTGTAGGACCGGATGGGTCTGGCCTAATATCAAATAAAGAAGGTCGGGATATTCCTTGACCAGCAAAGGTAAAGCCTTTATTCCCATTTCCAGCCCTTTGCCGGGGCCCAGCAATCCGAAAGTACTTATGATCATTTTCCCCTGCAGGCCGTATTTGCGCTTGAGATCGGCTGGTTCACGATAAGTAAATTCCGGTACGCCATGACTGATAACCCTGGTCAGATGCAGTGGGACATTGTAAACATCGTTTAGCAAACGCGCTGAACGCTGGGTCATACAGACAACAGCAGCCGCTCCTGAACATAATTTATGCAGGACTGACTGAGGGTATCTTGCGGGGATCGGTAAAACCGTATGGGTGACAACGATATAAGGTTTGACAAGTTTTTGAGTCAGTTCTAAAACATAATCACCGTCATTGCCGCCAAAGATGCCATATTCATGCTGGATAATAACCATTTTTACCCGGTGATGTTTGTTGATATACCGGGCAGCTTGATAGTAATCGGATTTCATCTCCTGCCGGATAGTGAATTTTACCTCGGGGCCATATCGATAAGAAGATTTATTATCCGATATGCTTACAACTTCCACCTTTTCACCGCATAATTCCAGACTACTCAGCAGATCCCGGGAGAAAGTTGCGATGCCACATTGTTTGGGCGGATAAGTGCCCAGATTGATAATGGTCAATTTACTTGGTCACTCCTTTAGAAGTTCTTTAAATATTATTGTTGTACAATAGGCAGGTGGTTTATACCTGAAAGGCTAAAAAGGCAGTTTTTTTACGCCGGCTTCCTGCAAAGCAGCGGATAATTCGGCTTTTATGTTCTCCAGTGATTCAGGTGAATCACCTTCGCAGCGCAGGATCAGTTCCGGGCCAGTGTTGGAGGCGCGGACCAATCCCCAGCCATGGGGGAAGAGGACCCGGGCACCATCAATATCAATAAGAGGAAATTTATACTGAAAGTAACCTTTAATTTGCTCTACGGTCCTGAATTTACCTTCGTCACTGCTGGGCACTCTGATTTCGGGTGTTGAATAGTAGCGGTTTATATCGGCCAGATGTTCCTGGATGGAGAGTCTGCTGCGGGAAAGAAGCCGCAAGAGACGGCCGGCAGCATAAATAGCATCGTCGTAGCCATAGTATTCATCGGCGAAAAACATATGGCCCGACATTTCTCCGGTGAAAACGGCACCGGTTTTCTTCATTCTGTCTTTTATAAGGGAGTGGCCGGTTTTATAAAAGACCGGCTTGCCCCCCAATTTTTCTATCTCATCAACCAGACTCTGGGAGCATTTGACTTCTACAATACATTCCGTGTGGGGATAATGGGGAAGAATTTCCCGCCAAAACAGGATCATCAGCAAATCGCCCCAGATCATATTACCCTTTGCATCAACTACCCCCAGACGATCACCATCCCCATCAAAGCCAATACCCAGATCAAAAGAGGTTTCCTGGACTTTTTCCACTAAATGCAGCATATTATCGGGATTTACCGGGTCGGGGTGATGATGGGGAAATCGGGGGTCTGATTCACAGAACAGTTCAATTACCTCGCAGCCCAGTGAGCGTATTATTGCCGGAGCAAAATCTGAGGCACTGCCATTGCCGCAATCTATTACCACTTTGGGCGGGTAAGGACCCAAAGAGATTTTATTGTTTATCATTTCCTGATAGGCTGCACTGATATCCATTTTTCGTAATGTTCCGCCCGGTATTTTTTTGGAATCACTTAATTGCTCCATAAGGTGTTTGATGGTCTGGATCTCTTCCCCGTAAATAGTTGAGTCACCCAGGAGCAGTTTGCAGCCATTGTATTCGGCGGGATTATGACTGGCGGTGATCATGATGCCGGCTTTGATACCCAGATGGTGTGCAGCAAAATATAACATTGGTGTAATAACCAGTCCCAGGTCGACTA
>LSQX01207794.1_pt1 | contig 16933 bp, 8 predicted proteins | sample 654561 | NCBI WGS metagenome assembly LSQX01 (sample SAMN04489861, study PRJNA283612) | anaerobic digester metagenome | isolation source: 4 biogas reactors fed with cattle manure at either 37C or 55C with and... | place: Denmark: Kongens Lyngby | collected 2014
AAAAGCCGGGAATATCAGGACAGTCATCACCACCAGTCCTCCCCATTCCACGCAGCTCATAGGCCTGAAACTTAAAAAGACACTGAACATCAAATGGATAGCAGACCTGAGGGATCCATGGTCTGAAATATATTATTCCCGCCGGATGTATCAGACCAGCCCGGCCCGAAAAATCAACCTTTCAATGGAAAAAAAGGTTCTGAACGCTGCCGACCGCGTGATATGCACATGCAACAGCACTGCAAACCTTTTAAGGTCGAAACTGCCGGATGACCGGCTGCAGGAAAAAATTATCACGGTCACCAACGGCTACGATCCCGATGATTTCAAAGCTGTTCACCCCGGGCCGGAGTCTTTTACCATCACATATCTCGGAACATTTGCGGGAGACTATGATGCGGAAACCCTTTCCGGGGCGCTTGACTACTTCAGGGCACATGATCCCGGCGTGATAAACCTGCGGTTCATAGGAAAAACAGGCAGCAGGACAGAAAAACTGTTCCGCAACAGGGAAAACCTGAACCTGCAGATAATACCCTATGCTGAGCATGCCAGGGCAATGGAGTATCTTGCCGGATCGGCTGCCCTCCTTCTTGTTGTTCCCTCACGGGGAAAAGAAGATGAAATGATACCCGGAAAACTGTTTGAATATCTTGCATCGAAAAGAAAAATAATCGCCCTGGGGCCGGAAGACAGTGATGTTGGGGATATCCTGCGGAAAACAGGCGGGGGAAAGATATTCTCCCGGAATGATTCCGTGGAACTGGGAAAATATCTTATCAGCCTTCATAATGATTTTAAAAATGCTAATTTCGAAATCATGCCTTCAGGACTGGAAGAGTATTCCAGATCCGTCCTGGCAGCAAAAATTGCTGATGTTTTAAATTCTCTCTGACACTGAGCACAAAACCGGTTTAAAAAACTGTAAGCGGCACATAAAAACAGCAAGCGGTACATAAAATATAACCGATAAAAAAACTACAGCCGGTTTAAAAAACAGCAACCACATGAAGATTTTAATGCTTCTTGAAAACGATTATGAAAAGGACCTGAGGGTTAAAAGGGAAGTTCAGGCACTTCATGAAGCAGGCTTTGAAGTTACAGTGGCTGCTATTTCACATGACAAGGATTTTCCGCCGGAAAAGCGGGAAAACTGCATTCTTTACAAAAAGAAAATCCCGTCATTAATATACAAATCCAGCGCAGGCGCATTAAAATTTCCTTTTTACTTTAATTTCTGGAGAAGGTATATCAGTGAAATAACAAGGGATGATCCGGCTGACATCATTCATGTGAACGACCTTCCCCTGTCCCGTGTGGGAGTGGAGCTGAAAAGGCAGGAACAGATAAAACTGGTACTGGATCTGCATGAGAACTGGCCTGGACTGTTAAGAAATGCACAGCATACCCGGACACTGGCCGGACGACTTGTCTCCTCCGACAGGCAATGGGTCAAGTATGAAAAGGAGATGCTTCAGGAAGCTGACCTGGTGATCACCGTGGTTGAGGAAGCCAGGGACCGTGTGGCAGCACTGATGGACGCACCGGAAAAAATATGCATAGTATCCAATACCATTGATACAGAAAGTATCGCTTTTTTTGAAAGGAAGAAAAACAAGGACTTCACCCTGTTTTACGGTGGTGCAATAAACAAACACAGGGGCTTGCAGATAGTAACAGAGGCTGTAAAGATCCTGAAGGACAAAAATATCTTGATCAGCCTTCAGATTGCCGGAACCGGCAGTTATCAAAAGGCACTTGAAAAAGAGATTGAAAAAAATGACCTGTCATCCCGGATAGTCTTTCACGGATTCAAGCCGCTGAACAACATGCTCGAAATGCTTTCACACGCTGATGCCGCCATCATCCCGCATCTGAGAAATGATAACAATGATGCCACCATACCCAATAAGCTTTTTCAGTATATGTTCACCGCAACGCCGGTTGTGTCATCCGATTGTATCCCGCTTAAAAGAATAATCCTCGAAACCGGGGCCGGATATATTTACAGGCATGATTCCCCCTCAGAACTTGCATCACTGCTTGAGCAGCTCTGCCACAACAGGGATCTGCCTGATGAGAAGGGGAAAAAAGGCAGGGAGGCTGTGCTGGCACGCTACAACTGGAACTACGACAGGAAACAGCTGGTTGATGCATATAAAAAACTGACACTGATATAATAAGAATTATTTTTCAGCATAAACGATATAATATCGCGGATATATTCTTCTCAGTAAAGGTCTTATCCCTATTGTATTATCCCAGGACTTCCATGTCAGTGAATCCATGATCTTCCAGCCGGTCCTTTCCATCAGGTGATCAAACTGTTTTATTTCAAATTCATGATAATGACAGTTAAGCCTGTCGTTGTAATCCCAGAAAGCAGGGGCAAACCATAACCTCAGGGGCACCGAGGCAATTAGTTTTCCTGATGCTTCATTCAAGAGGTTAAAAGGCGCAAACATATGTTCAAAGATCTCAAATGCAGTGATATACTTATGATCCCTGATAAACCTGTAATCAATATCCAGATCCTGTCCCTCCGTGTTCTGTATCCTGAATCCATCCTCCCTGAGATAATCGGCAAGCTCATTGTTTACACCAAGATCCAGTATCGGATCTTCCCTGTTGTAATATTTTCTTACAAAGGAAAGGGTTATCCCGTATCTTTTCTGTAAAGGACCGGCCATAGCTGAAAAATAAATCTGTGATTATTCCTGTTAAAATTCCTGTTGCAAATTTAAAATAAATAGCTGTTGATTTAATTATCCGGATAGTGGAATTCACATACGGATTAAAAATGTAATTTTAAGGTTTTCAAAATATTTGAATGGCAAATAAGGCCAATGATCTGTAATTATATATGCTCAAGTCGATAAAGCTGACAATAAAAGATTCATTGATATATGGATTTGGCAATATTGCCGTTAAAATTGTCGGTCTGATACTGATACCCCTGTACACCAATCCGCAATACTTTTCAACAGAGGAATTCGGAATAATCGGCATTCTTGACATTTCAGGCCTTGTGCTGACAACATTGCTCGCCTTTTCACTGCCCCACAGCTTCTTCAGATGGTACTGGGACAAGGATCACAGGGACAATCAGAAAGGTCTGTTTTTCATGACACTGGTATCACAGATTGTGATTACCGGATCACTCTGTCTGCTGCTGATCCCCCTTTCCGGGAACATATCCGAACTTCTGTTTAACACGGGTGACCGGACAAAAGTCATTACCCTGGTGATCCTTACATCTGCCTTTCAGGCAATAAATTACCTGGTCAGTATCCTTTTGAGGCTTCAGTCAAGATCCGCTCTTTTCACCTTCAGTAATCTGTTCAAGCTTACCACGGTGCTCTTCCTGACCCTTTATTTGATAATCGTCAAAAAGGCAGGTATTGAAGGTATTTACCTGGCGCAGGTCACGGGAAATGTTCTTTACCTGCTGGCTCTTTCGGGATACATAATAAAAAACTGCAAAGTAAGCTTTAACAAAATAGTACTGAGGGAAATGCATGTTTATGGTTTTCCCCTTTTCCTGGGAAGTCTGGCAACCGTATTTATGAATGTTGTTGACAGGTATTCACTCAACACACTGTCCGTTCTGAGATCAGTGGCACTCTATACCCTTGCGGTGAAGCTGGCAAGTGTTATAAAGCTCGTCATTGTGGATTCCGTAAAACTTACCATCATGCCCATCTTCATGAAGAAAATGGACTCACCGGACAGCAGGAGGTTTCATTCAAAAATCCTTCTTTACACATCCTTTGTGGTAATGTATGCAATAGTGGGCCTGTCCCTGTTTTCCCTTGAAATAACAAAAATAATAACCGGATCCAGGGATTTCTGGAACGTTGTTTTCATAGTACCGCTGCTGTCTCTCTCGATATTTTTTATATCCATGAAGGAAATTACCGTATATGGTCTTTATATCACAAAAAAGAGCAGGCTGATCAGCTATATCATAGTTTCTGCAACCATACTCAACATAGTACTGAACATAATTTTTGTTCCCCTGTGGGACATTACCGGAGCTGCCGTCTCAACACTTTTATCACAGGTCTATTTCTGGTATATGTGTCATTATTTTTCCCAGAAGGAATATCATATTCCCTATGAAACGAGAAAACTGGTAATACTCTTTATCAGCGGAGCCCTTTTTTCCCTTTCAGGTCTTCTGATGGTCAATGCGGGACTGACAGCCAGAATGGTCATTAAAGTGCTGCTGGTGATCCTGTTCCCTTTTATCCTTTATTTCCTGAACTTTTTTGAGGAAGCTGAAATAAATGCAGTAAGGGGCTTTGTTGTCAAATGGGCTGATCTGCGCCGGCTGGGCGACAACCTGAGATCGTTAAAAAATATCACTGATGACCTATAATATCCCGGAATATGTAAATTGCCTCCTTTTTGTATTATATTGAGTATTAATTTTCACATCAGACAAAAATTCCGCATATGCCAATCAATGTCAGAATAAAGAATTTCCTGCCCCACATCCTGGTAGTGGTCTTTTTCATTATCCTTTCATATATTTATTTTTACCCGGTACTGGAAGGCAGGATACTGATTGCCAATGATTCAAATGTAGCGAGATATTCATCAAAAGAGATTGTTGATTACCGTGAGGAAACAGGCAGGGAACCGTTATGGACAAATTCCATGTTCAGCGGCATGCCTGCATATCTTATTTCAGTAAAACATCCCGGTAATCTGATCAAACCCCTTGATCTGGCATTACGGATATTTAAAATGCCGGTTTCCGTTCTCTTTCTCACCCTGACGGGATTTTACATACTGCTCCTCATGTTCGGGATCAACCGCTGGATAGCAGTGACAGGAGCAATAGCCTACGGCTTTTCATCCTTCCTGTTCCTGATACTGGCAGCCGGACATAACACGCAGGCAATAGCCCTTGCCTACATGGCCCCGATGATTGGAGGTGTGTGGTATGCATACCGGCGAGATGCCGTAAAGGGAGCTCTTTTTACTGCCATAATCCTCTCACTGGAACTGGTGGCAAATCATCCCCAAATAACATACTACGCCGTAATATGTCTGCTGGTGTTCATAATCGTTGAATTTATCCGCTCGGTAAAAGAGAAACAGATACCGGGCTTCCTGAAAACCTCTGCTCTTCTTGTTGTCCCTGTTATTATTGCCCTGGCTATAAATTTCGGGAACCTGTACACCATTTATGAATACAGCAAATTTTCAATGCGGGGCAAATCCGACCTGGTCACCGGAACAAGTAACCAATCAAAGGGACTCGACAGGGATTATATCACTCACTGGAGCTACGGCATTGATGAAACCATGAACCTGCTGATACCTGACTACAAGGGAGGTTCAAGCAAACCATTTGACCGCAATTCCGGGACAGTAAGGATACTCAGGCAGAATGACCTCGCTTCAGCCTCCGGCCAGGTGCTGAAATACTGGGGGACCCAGCCCGGCACAGACGGGCCTCACTACATGGGTGCCATAGTGATCTTCCTGTTCATACTCGGTCTTATAATCACAAAGGGACCTGAAAAATGGTGGCTTCTTATTGCCACGGTTCTCTCGGTAATGCTTGCCTGGGGAAAAAATTTCATGCCACTTACCAATCTGTTCATAGACTTTTTCCCGGGATACAACAAGTTCCGGGCAGTAACCATGACCCTTGTCATTGCCCAGTTCTGTATACCACTTCTGGCCGCGCTGGCCCTGCGGGATGTTTTTGAATCCAGGGTGACAGGAAAAGATCTTATGAAAGGACTCAAAATTGCTTCGGCCATTTCAGCAGGGATACTTTTGCTGACTATAATATTTCCGGGGATAGCAGGATCATTTCTCAATGAAGGAGAGATTCCTTACCCCGACTGGCTCAAGACTGCAATGATTGCCGACAGAAAGGAACTTATGAGGACCGATGCCATACGGTCGCTGGCCTTCATCCTTGCTGCTGCAGGGATTGTATTTGCATTTGTAAAAGACAGGCTCAGGAAGGAGTATTCGGTAATTCTGATTGGCATTCTCATACTGCTTGACTTATGGACCGTGGACAAGAGATATCTTGATGCCGGACGCTTTGAGAAGCCTGTATCTTTCCAGAGATCGGTCACCCCCTCTGCAGCCGATGCATTCATCCTTGAAGACAAATCCTATTACAGGGTACTGAATCTGGCAGTTTCAACATTCAATGACAATACTCCCACTTCCTACTTTCATAAATCCATCGGCGGCTATCACGGTGCAAAGCTGAAAAGATACCAGGAACTCATTGATTCAGTAATTATAAGAGATCTGAACATTTTTATAGATTCGGCCCGGAATGCAACATCAGCTGAAGACCTTGTCAGTCCCCTGTCCGGAACCTCTTCGCTGAACATGCTTAACACAAAATACATAATTTACAACCCCGATGCTCCGCCGGTCATCAATCCTTACCACTTCGGCAATGCATGGTTTGTGGAAAATCCTGTTAGGGTCGCCGGTGCAAATGAAGAAATAAGCAGCATAAAAAAAATTGATCCCGCCCATTACGCAATAATTGACAGGCAGTTCGGGGATCTTGTACCAGCAGACAGCTATCCCGTTGAAAATGGTGACACTATCAGCCTGACATCCTATCAGCCGGATGAACTTCTTTACAAATATTCAGCAGGATCAGAAAAGCTGGTTGTCTTTTCGGAAATCTATTATCCTGCCGGCTGGAAATGTTATGTTGACGGTATAGAAACACCGTATTTCAGGGCAAATTATGTTTTAAGAGCAATGGTGCTGCCTGCCGGTGAGCACGAAATAAGATTTTCATTTGAACCTGAATCATACAAGTCCGGAAACAGGGTTTCCCTGGCAGCTTCAGTCCTTCTGATACTGCTTACGGGAGGATATCTCACCTCAGGGCTTGTCAGGAAATCCAAATCCCGGTCAGCAAATGATACATCTCAGTAAATGTCTGATCTGTGATTCAGAAAATATCAGTAATTACCTGGAATGCAGGGACCATTTTCTCAGTGGTGAGATATTTGAACTTTACCTGTGCGGATCATGCGGATTTCTGTTCACACAGGATCATCCCTCTGAAAAAGAATCAGCCGGGTATTATGATTCAGATGAATATGCCTCGCATAATAGCGGTTCGACCGGTTTTTTCAATACTATTTACAGGCTGGCCAGAAAAATTATGCTGGCAGGGAAACGTCGCCTGGTTTTCCGGACCACGGGCATGAAAAGCGGCAGACTTCTGGATATAGGAAGCGGAAGCGGACATTTTCTGTCAGAAATGAAAAATGCCGGCTGGGATGTTAGGGGAATAGAAATCAGTGACAAGGCACGCAGCATATCAGAAAAGCTATTCAGCCTTAATGTGATTCATCCCGGAAGAACAGACAGTCTGAAATCAGGAACTTATGACTGTATCACGCTGTGGCATGTGCTGGAACATTTTCATGATCCCTTCCGTTATGCCGGGGAAATAAAACGCCTGCTGAAAGAGGATGGTATATGCATTGCAGCCCTGCCAAATGCCTCTTCATATGATGCCCGGCATTATTCCGGATCATGGGCTGCATATGATGTACCAAGACATTTATGGCATTTCAGTCCGGATACATTCAGACTGTTTTCCGAAAAGGCAGGATTGCGGCTGAAAAAGATCATAGCTCTTCCCCCGGATGTGTTTTACATTTCCATGCTAAGCGAGAAATACAAGGGATCCGGCATGTATTTTATAAAAGGATTACTGTGGGGATCATGGTTTTCATTTCTTTCCCTGTTCAGAAAACACAGATCCAGCTCACTGGTATATATTCTTGAAAACAAATCCGGTAGTTACTCCGCAGTTTAATATCGGTCAAGCCAGCGGTATTTCCTTGCACTGTCTCCCAGTTTTACTGCAAGTGTTATCTCATGTGTTCCGTAAGTTATTCTCTGAATTTCCTGCAGCGTGAAATCAAATGCATATCCGATAAACATCCTGTTATGCTTTACGCCTACATTTGCTATTATTGCACCGTTTGTCCGGTATGAAAGGCCGGTCCAGAATCCTTTGTCATAGGCAAATGTAACACCTATATCTGCATGCGGCCTGAACTGCTCCGACATCATTAAAAGGATTGAGGGTTCCAGATCCATCAGTGAATTAAGCTCAAAGGAATATGATCCGAACAGGTAATAATGCCTGTCCATCCTGAAATATTTATATGCCCTGCTCCCTATTTTTGCCGATGCCCCGAACAGCTGCTCAGCTGAAAATCCCACATTATACTTTATGTTCAGAAGATATATTCCAAATGATGCATCCGGCACAAATATCCCACGGCGTAATTCATTATTAAGCCACGGTTCATCAGGATCCTCAAAATTTATCTGCGTCTGATCAATCTTATAATGGTAACCTGTAAATGAAAGACCAAAAGAGAGCTGTGTGCTGTTGTGAAGCCATGTATGGTAGGCATAGGAACCCTGCAGGCCGGTGCGGGAAATCAGTCCGTTCCTGTCGCTGAATATGTATCCTCCCACCCCTACTCTTCCATCTGTACTGGGCCGGTAAACCTGTCTCCGGGATTTTGTTTCCCTGAGAATATAACTCCTCTTTAAAAATCTTGTCTGGCCGCTGAATGAAAATGTCCTGGGAGCCCCCGAATAACCGACCCACTGCTCCCTTGCCGTAAGGTTCCAGCTGGTATAGCCGTCACTGCCGGCAACTGCCGGATTAATAAGAAATTTATTATACAGGTACTGGCTGTACAGGGGCAGCTGCTGCCCTGATACCACAGAGCCCGACGCAAACAGGAAAATCAGTATGTACAGCGTTTTTTTCAAAGTCCTGAATATTGATTTATTATCATCTTACAATAGTTACATTTCCAACAACAGGTTTTCTGCCCTTTCCAAGATCAATGATATAATGGTACGAATCAACGGGCAGGGCTGTTCCGTTACTTCTTCCATCCCATGGATGAGGATAACCTTTTTCCGATTTCCAGACCGTTCCGCCCCATCTGTTGAATATCCTTACTTCCGCTTCAGGATAAAGTTCTATCAGGCCTATATTCCATTTGTCATTTATAAGATCCCCGTTGGGAGAGAATGCATTGGGAATAATAAGACATGTTTTGTTCAGAGGCTTCACAAACACGGAATCTTTAACCACACATCCGTTTATATCCGTGACCGTCACCACAAATCTGCCCTCGGTGATATTCAATATTTCCGTTCCGGAGGAACCATCCGACCACTGGTAAGTATAACCCGTTCCGGGCACTCCGCCGGTTACCTCAAGAACTACCATGCCATCCGGCTTGTCGGGACACCACGGAGACGTGACATCAAAGCTGAGTATAATGGGATCAGGTCCGGTCATGGTAAAGAGTGAGTCAATCATACATCCGTTCGCATCTTCGGCAAATACATGATATTCACCTGCCGGCAGGTTTTCACGTAGGCCGGTATCCGCCCCGTCCGACCACAGAAAGCGTACCTGTCCTGCATTATTCACCGCCTGTACCTCCACTGAACCGGAACTTTCGCCGGCACAGTTGATATTAAAATCTCCGGCAATGCTTGATGACTTCAGTATATTAATTCCGAATTTCTCCTGTTCGCGGATCTCAACAGTTTCTGTTGCCGTACACATATTTGCATCTGTGATATTTACCACATAAAACCCGCTTCCAAGACCGCTGATATGGTCACTGTCTGAAATAAATTCACCTTCGGTGGTCCTCCACTCATAAACATAGGGGGCCAGCCCGTCATTCATGCTGATCCTTATCCATCCGTCCGTCCTGCCGTTACAGCTTACATTGAATCCGTTGTAATCGGACACCGCAATGTCGTATGTCAGCGGAGGCGGCAGGTTTATGTTTATACCATCACTGAAGGAACATCCGCTGGCATCAGTGAATGTCACACTGTAATACCCTTCGGTCAGTCCGTAAATATCTCTGGTTGTTTCACCATTGGACCAGATGAAATTGCTGTAGGGTGCTGTTCCTCCTGAAGGTATCACAACTATGGAACCGTTGTTTAAACCGGGGGGGTGGCAGGTAATATGTGTCGGAACAAATGTTGCAGATACAGGAGCGGGCTCGGTGAGAGTGATAACTGTATCCCTGCTGCACAGATTCCCGTCCCGGACTGTAACGTGGTATGTACCTGCCATGAGTGAAGACTGTTCAGCCTGTCCTTCTGCGGGCGCTGAACCATTTTCAGTACTCCAGGTATATACGTACTCACCACTTCCCCCGGTAACATTCAGCTTTATCCATCCCCTGTCACCGTTACAGTCAATATTGTATGAGCCGTCAGCCGATTGTGAAGTCGTGGCATTAAAGACGAGTTCCCCGGGCTCCGTAAGTGTGAATGAGGGATAGTTTGAAAACGGCATGACCTTCAGTTCACAGCCGTTGTTGTCGGTCACCCTGCAGATATATGTTCCTGCAGTCAGATTCTCAATATCTTTTGTATCAGCCGTATACGACTCCGTGCCGGTCCAGAAATAATCATAAGGTTCCGCACCTCCGTAAACATTAAGATGAATGGATCCGTCGCTGCCCCCGTAGCATGAAATATTATGCAGGCCATCGGGACTTGCGGAGAGGGAATAGTCCAGAAGTTCCATCCCTTCGGGCTGATCCATTATTATGGTATCCCGGCGCTGGCATCCCCTGCTGTCTGTTATGGTCAGATAATAAATGCCGGCAGGTATATTGTCAAGTCTGTTTTCATTATCCGGTCCGGATATAAGTCCCCCCTCAGTTTCCCAGTGATAACTATACGGTGCGCCATTGCCTCCGCTTACTGAGACAGCCTCCACAAACCCGTCATTGTATCCCCTGCATTTGATGTTATAGCCGTTATAATCCGATTTGACAAATGATACTTCAATCCCCGGAGGTTCTGTAATCTCTGCTTCCGGATAATTCTTATTATAGCATCCATTGGCATCCTTGATTATCAGCCTGTAATATCCTGCAGGCAGATTATTTTCCTTGTGATAGTCATCCTTTTGCAGAATAATACCCGATCTGATAGTATCCTGTTCGTTATATACCAGCCAGTATTCAAGAGGAAGTTTCGCAGTGGAGTTCCATGCTTCATAAATCCACATTTCTCCGCCGGGAATTCCAGGACATAAAGTTCCATAGCCTGTAATATCATTTACATACAGAATCGTTACAAATTCGGTACCCACCACCTCCAGGCCTGTTATGCTGTTTGAACAACCGTGATTATCGCTGACAGTCAGGTTATATTTACCAGGATGTCTGACTAAAAGCTTGTCTTCATTAAGAGTTGTTACATAAGTGGTATCTCCAAGCCACGGCCTTTCTGTCCAGAGCATGACATCCGGCTTTGATCCCTTTGCAAGAACAGCGGTAATTACTCCGTTCGTTGCACCCTCACATGTGAAAGGAGTTGAGATATACAAATCCTGAAGCGGTTTCGGATGGACCTTCACTTCGGGAATGACAATGCTGTCATAGCTGCAGCCCAGATAGTTATTTTTCGGAGTGATGGTATAGAATACCGACAGGACAGTGTCTGAATTATTCTCATACCGGTAATTGATAATATCGCCGTGACGCAGGGTCATTGGAAATTTATTACCTTCAATTTGTCCGGAATCTCCTTCAAATTCAACGGAATAGTCAAATACTATTTCACCTCTTGTCATTTTTGTCGGAGTGATCAGTCTGATTGAAGTTGATCCGCCGTCACAGATTACGGGATCTTCATTGATCGGAATGACCCTGGGTATGGGATTAATGGTAATCACAGACCTGACCTCCTGACCGGCACAATATGTAGGACCCGGTCCGACCGGTGTTATAGAGAAGGTTACTGCAACAGGACGATCCGTTCTGTTTATAAATGACCCTGACAAGACATCACCGATATTAACTGCACTTCCCGCTTCAGGGATCTGCGTTTCGAGTCCTTCGGGATTATCACGGCTCCATACAAAGGTTGTTCCCGGATCCCAGTAATCCAGTCCAAGGATAATATCCTCAAAATCAATATCGGAACATTCATGGGGCTGGTCTTCAGGACTAATGTTTGCAACCGGAATTTTCATTACAACAAGTGTAACGTTATTGCTTCTCACCGCGTTTTTATACCTGTCTGTCACAATACAGTAATATTCCCCTGCATCATCCAGACCTACACCGGTAATAGTAAGCTCAGGTGTCCTTGCCCCCTGGTACTGAGCTCCGTTTCTTATCTCTGTTGCGGGTTCCATGTACCATGTGTATTTTAGTTTTTCTGCACCGCTTGCCTGAACACTGAATGTGACATCACTGTTTTCACAAACCGTTGTATCACGCGGATGGGAAATGATCAGCGGTCTTATACGGCCGGCAGCAAACTGTGTTCCCGAAGAAGAAATGTTATCCTCCAGATTATCCCTGTTAATAATATCTTCCACAGCATCCCGGTGTATCCCGTCTGTTGTCCACTCCCCGCCTGCAGTCCGCTTGATAATTCTTGTAACATCACGTATGGTGTCTGCGAAACCTTCAGCACTGAGACTTATATTGAAATCTGAAACAGAGAATCCTCCATTAGCAGTGAGATCCCAGTATCCGTCGGGATAACTGTCAAATATTTCAACCGGAGGGTCGGGTATGGGAAGACCGTCGTTTCCGGGATCCAGACTGATATACCGTGAAATTACTGAACCCGGAGCCACAATATTGTTTATTCTGAGATTCACGAAATTGTAAAACTCAGCAGTACCAATCGGAAACAGGTAGGCGGCTGGTTCAGCTATTGCCCTTTCAAACCTTCCGCGTATTCTGCTTTTTGTTTCCGATATATAGTTTAGCGAGGCAGCAAGAGGATTTGACAGATGAAGCAGCCAGGTGCCGGCATCGATGTTGCCCAGCGACATGGTAAGGGTTCCCAGTACTTTAACATCATTGCTGATCGTCAGCCACTTATTTGTTGAAGCACCGCTGTTTTCAACTCTCAGATTAAAAAACGTCTCTCCTTCCGTCCTGGTAATGTACTGATCATCTGAACCATTGAAGATCACAGTACTTGACCCGGGAATAAATATCCCCCCTGTATTTGTCCATGACCCTTCAAGGGAATAAATACCATCTCCTTTCGTGGTTCCGGTGCTGGTATAACTTCCGGAAAGTTGTATGTCTCCGTCGTTTGTCAGTGTACCTTCATTGTTAACCACGTCCCCTGAACTGACAAATGTGCCTTCCCGGACGGAAACAGCAGCTTTTTCATTGCTTATAACCTGGGAAAACAGATAAGAGGAACCGGATATCAGCAAACAGACAATGACAAAAATTATCCGCCTCACAGGGGATATTTTTATTCTTGCTGATATTTCAGGACGTTTGCTGATCATATTCCTTTTTGTCCGCTTTTTATCTGCCGTTCCGGATTATACCACTCCTTAATATTTCAGGACACTGACTCTGAACACGCCCGAACCGGGATTGAGATCTCCGCTGCTGTAATTGTTAAATCTGACTGTGACAGTATTATAGCCACTGACCCATGCAGTAAAATTCGAATTTGCTCTTACGGCACTGTTTGGCACCCCCAAAACAACCACATCTCCGGGTCTGGCTCCCTGAACTGTAATTGTCCTGTCTGACCCGGTCTGGCCCGACGTATTTGGAAAATTTAAATTGGCAGTGGCAGTCAGGGTTTTTGCCAGGGTATAGCGGGTATTTTCACTGCTTGCATAATAATTAACTCCGTCATATTCCACAGCACCATTTTCCACAGTTGACAGATTTGTGCCGGCAGTAAATTTCAAAGGAGCCGTGCCGGCGGATGATGTTCCGGCATCAAGATGCAGTAAGGCACTGGGTTCCGGAACAGGAACAGTTAAAGCCGGATAGCTGCCGATCCTTACTTTTGAATTAAAGGCAGCATAATTATCACCAACAGACAAAGTGGGTACATCAGGACTGGCACCACCTATATGGAAGGAAGGTGAACCGGTTCGGGCATAGTTACCCCGGGTTTCAAACCTTAAATTCCTTTGTATAAAGTCTGAACCGTCAAGCGATGTCCTGAAAATAAAATCAACCAGTAAAGCAGCATCTGGTGTACTGGGAATAGTTTCAAATATGGCGCCGTTCTCCTCTGTTCTGTTCCGGAGCCGCAGGATTGAAGTTCCGTATTGATCATTATCCTGCCTTAACACCAGTTCCTTTGTAGCCTTAATAGTTCCCGAATTCTCATCTCCCATCTTAACATGCCCTGTAGCACTTTCAATTCTTGCCCTTTCAATATTGTTAGCCTTTAAAACGAGATCGGTATCATCTGTTGTACCAAGGAAATTAACTTCAGGATCAGTACCTGAATTTCCATTTATGGTCCAGTCGTTATATGCTGTCCAAACAGGAGCATTCGCTCCGGAATTCATTGTCAATACCTGTCCGGCAGCACCCTTCGGAAGCATTGCAGTAATCCCTTCTGAGGTCTGATAAGGAATTGAACCGCTGTTACCTCCCGCTATGTTTTCTGCAGTTAAAGCTGTTGTTGCATGACTTGCATGACTTGCAGTCCCTGAAAGGTTTCCTGTAACATTGCCCGTCAGATTACCGCTTACATTACCGGTCAGATCTGCACTGATCATTCCTGCACTGAAATCACCATTGTCATCCCTCAGCACAATCGTATTGGACTCAGCTAAAGAGGTGGCTGTGGTTGCCGTGTTCGCAACCTTGCCGGCAGTGGCTATGGTGGCAAGTTTCGTATCAGATATGTCAGCATTGGCCGCTATATCATCGTTGACTACCTGGCCCCATGAAGGGTTGCCTGATCCGCCACCATGTAATACTGTGTTGACAGATCCCTGCCCTGCATAATCAGATGAGGCCAGAACAGCAGTACTGCCGCCGGTAACAAGACCCTTGGAGTCGTAGCTGATCTTCGTATTTTCCCCTCCGCTTATTGCTTCATTGGGAACAATATAATCAACACCTCCCTCAGCTGCAGATATCTCGTTTCCGTCCGATTTTACAATACCATTGACTGCCCTTACAACAGGATCTGTCTCGGTAAAGCTCTCAAGATATCCGGCAGCTGCGTGGTTACCCCACTCATGAGCCGCATTCCAGCGGGCTATATCTGTCGTTGCAATCCCGCTGGCAGGATGTAACGTGCTCATTCCATTGTTTATTCCATAGCCTTCCAGGGTGGTTGGCTTTCCTGTAATTATCTTTGACCAGTCAAGGCCGGGTATGTCCGCACTGACTAGCGTACGGAATCCGGGAGTACCCGCATTTTCGGCAGGTGCTGCAAAAACAGTGTTGGCTTCCTGGGAGACAAGCTCTCCGGTGAGGACTCCCGAACCGGTAACCGGTGATCCGCTTACCGATATAAATGATGGAAGTGATAAACCCACAGATGTGACCGTGCCACCCGTACCGCTTGCTGTCAGTTCAGTGCCGCTAAGGCTCAGCCCGCTGCCTAATGTGATCTCCTGCACAGCTGTCGTGCTGCTGGAGCTTCCAAGCAACCTGCCTTCAGTACTTACATTCTGTATCTTATCATATGTTACTGCATTGTCTGCTATCTTATCTGTGGTTACTGCATTATCCTGTAACTTATCAGTACTGATGGCATTACCGGCAATCTTTGCATTCATAACTGCATTGTCTGCTATCTTGGCTGTGGTAATATTTGCATCTGCTATCTTAACTGTGGTTACAGCATTATCCTGTAACTTATCTGTACTGACGGCATTGCCGGCAATCTTTTCATTTGTAACCGCATTGTCTGCCAGTTTTGCTGTACTTACAGCATTATCGGTTATATCAAGTGTTACAGCTGTCAAGGTTGCCCCGGTTCCTCCCGTCACGGTCAGATCAGTTGATATCAGATTATTACCTGTTATACTTCCAGCAGGTACACTCCCAAAGCTTACTGCCCCTGCTGCATTCGCTACCGCTATCCTACCGTCTGATCCAGAACCGGCAGTCAGTTTTTCCGCTGTAACATTTGCATCTGCTATCTTAACTGTGGTTACTGCATCATCCTGTAGCTTATCAGTACTGACGGCATTACCGGCAATCTTTATATTCGTGACCGCATTGTCTGCTATCTTGGCTGTCGTAATATTTGCATCTGCTAACTTATCTGTGGTTACAGCATTATCCTGTAACTTATCTGTACTGATGGCATTACCGGCAATCTTTGCATTGGTGACCGCATTATTGGAAATTGAAGTGAGAAGAGAACCCTCTGACGTGGTAACATCTCCCCTAAGAGCGGGAAAACGGCCCTCGGCAAGAATACCTGTTACATGAGTAGCGGAAAGATCAACAGGGCCTGCAGTTATAACCTGACCCGAAAGAGAAAGGTAAGTCTCACTTCCTTCCCCAAGCGTAACATCACCGGTGTTGATACCGGAAACAGCCGCATCATCAGTCACAGTGAGTGTCTTGTCACTTAGTGTAAGAGTGCCGCTACCGGGTGTTATGGTATTGCCGTTAACATCGCCGGTNNTCACCGCTGAGGTTTCCCGACACATTTCCGGTCAGATCTGCACTGATCGTTCCTGCACTGAAATTACCACTGCCATCCCTCAGCACAATAGTATTGGGATCTGCAGAGGAAGTGGCGGTGGTTGCTGTGTTCGCAACCTTGCCGGCAGTGGATATAGTAGCAAGTTTTGTGTCACTTATGCCGGCATTGTCAGCAATGTCTTCATTCATTATGGTTCCATCAAGGATTTTGGAAGTTGTGATGCTGTTGTCACTGATAGTTGCAACACCGGCATTGGTAATTATAATATCTCCGCTTACATTCCGGCTGTTCCACAAAGTCCCGTCCGATATCAGTATATTGCCGTCAGCAGGTTCAGTTGATCCCAGAGCTGCTCCATTGATTTTTGATACTACAGGATCAGGATAGCTGCCTGTAAGGTCGCCTCCTGCCTCACCACCCGGAACAGTACCCT
>LSQX01127687.1_pt1 | contig 16929 bp, 18 predicted proteins | sample 654561 | NCBI WGS metagenome assembly LSQX01 (sample SAMN04489861, study PRJNA283612) | anaerobic digester metagenome | isolation source: 4 biogas reactors fed with cattle manure at either 37C or 55C with and... | place: Denmark: Kongens Lyngby | collected 2014
GCTCCTCTGCGTGGCCTCCTGCGACAAGATCCTGCCCGGCATGCTCCTGGCCGCGGCCCGGCTGGACCTGCCCACCCTCTTTGTCACCGGCGGCCTGATGGCCGAGGGCCACTGGCGCGGCGAGACGCTGGTGGCCAGCGACGTCAAGGAGGCCATCGGCCGCGCCCGACGCGGCGAGATCAGCGCCCAGGACCTGGCCGAGATCGAGGCGCTGGCCTGCCCGGGCCCCGGCATCTGCAACATGCTGGGCACTGCGAACTCGATGTCTATCGCCGTGGAGGCCGCCGGCCTCAGCCTGCCCGGCAACGCCACCCTCGAGGCCACCGCGGGTCCCGGCGGCGGGCTGAACCCGGCGCTCCTGGAGACCGCCCGTCGCGCCGGCGCGTCGGTCCTCGACGCCCTATCTGCCGGGCGCACCTTCCGGCGCATCGTCGGGCAGCCGACCCTGGAGAACCTGGTCGCCGTGACCCAGGCCATCGGCGGGTCGACGAACCTGGTGCTGCACCTCGGCGCGCTGGCGACGGAGCTGGGACTGCTGCTCGACCTGGAGGACTGGGACCGCATCGGCCGACGTACCCCGCTGGTGGGCAAGTTCCGCCCCGCCGGGCGGCGCACCGTGTCAGACNNCCCGCGGCCTACGGCGGTACCCTGGCCGCCGTGGCCGCGTCCGCCGAATGGCGGGATCGCGACGTCCTGCGCCCCCTGGATGAACCCCTGGCGCCGGAAGGCGGCATCGCCGTGCTGTACGGGAACCTAGCCCCTGAGGGCGCCGTGGTCAAGGCCAGTGGCGTGAGCCCGGCGATGCTGCGCCACACGGGCCCGGCGCGGGTGTTCGATTCGGAGGAGGCCGTGCAAGAGTGTCTCCTCGGCGGGCGGGTGGAGCCCGGCGACGTCCTCGTGGTGCGGTACGAGGGACCCCGGGGCGGTCCCGGGATGCGCGAGCTCTCGCTGCCGGCCGCCATCCTCGTGGGCCTGGGCCTGGCGGACTCGGTTGCCATGGTCACCGATGGGCGCTTTTCCGGCGCCACCCGGGGGCCTTGCGTGGGGTACGTGGGCCCCGAGGCGGCGGTCGGTGGTCCCCTCGCCGCGCTCCGGGATGGCGACGTGGTGGAGATCGACGTGCCCGCCCGCCGGTTGGACGTGCGCCTCTCGCCGGGCGAGATCGCCGCGCGCATGCAAACGGCGGTCCCGCCGGTCAAGGAGACGCCGCCCGGCTTTTTGCGGCTCTACGCCGAGCGGGTGGGTCCCGCCAGCCGGGGCGCCGTGCTGGAGTGACGCGTGACGCGGCGCAGGAGGGGGCAACTGGTCGGTGGGGGAACATCGATAGGTGGCCAAGCCAAAGCGGCGGCGAGACCGCCGCAGCCCATAAAAGACCACGGCCAGCATGACGTGACAAGCGAAATGAACCCGGGTGCGCGTCGGTGAGGAACGGAAGGAGATGCATCGTGGTGGACAATTCCCAGGATCGCTGGCACGGACCCTATCGGCCCGATCCCGCCCATCCCCATCACCTGGTGGATGACGAGGGGCGGCACCTGTTCGTGCTGGGCAAGACGGCCTGGACCTACCTGGTCTGCGGCGACCCCGAGGGGGTCTGCCGGCGGGCCGCCGCCCAGGGGATCACCGTGCTGCGGGTGGCGCTGAACGGGGCGCCCTACTATGACGTCCTCGGGCACGATTGCTGGCCGTGGCGGGGCACCTCCGCCGTGCCCGACTACTCTGGCCTGAGCGAGCCCTACTTTCGGCAGGCGCGCGAGCGCGCCGCGCTGGCCCGGTCCTACGGGCTGGGGCTGAACGTGACGCTCTACATGCGCCATCCGCTGCCCACCGTGGCCGAGGCGCCGCGCGAGCGCCGCTACTGGGAGTACACCCTGGCGACGCTGGGCCGGGAGCCGAACGTGTTCTGCTGGGAGATCGCCAACGAGACCCTGGCCGAGCGCGAGTTCCAGGCCGCCGTGGGCACGTTTCTCCGGCAGCACGATCCCTGGGAGCGGCCCATCTGCACCTCGGACGGCACCACGGACTATGCCGCCTGGCCCGCCGAGTCGTTCATCGACCTGGCCATCAACCACACCTGCACGGGCCAGCGCTCGCTGGACGGCTGGTACCGGGCGCTGGCGCTGAACACCCGGGCCCACGGCAAGCCCGCCTGGTGCAACGAATCGGGCCGCGAGGGGCGCCACAAAAACGACGACGGCGTCCACCGCCGCAAGCAGGGCTGGGTGTGGTGCGCGTCGGGGTGCTACTGGACCCACCATTCCTGGGATGGCTGCGAGGGGATCGACGATCCCTCCTACCGCGCCCCCGGCGAAGAGTTCCTCGCGCCGTTGGCGGCCTTTTGGCAGGGGCTGGAGTGGTGGCGCCTGAGCCCGACGTTCACCCTCGTGCAGCGCCGCGGCGCGGCGCCGCTGGCCTACGCGCTGCAGGCGCCCACCCCCGGGCGCGACCTGGCGGTCATCTACCTCTGCGCCGAAGAGACGGGCCGAGCGGTGTCGGCGGGCGAGTTGGGGCTCCTGCTCCTCGAGGGCAGGTATCGGGTGCGGCTCTACCACCCGGCCACCGGCGCGTATGAGGAGGCCGGGGAGGTGGCCGGGCAGGGGTTGGGTCGGGTCACGCCGCTGGGTACGCCGGCGTTCACCGACGACCTGGTCGTGCGCCTGGACCTCATCGAGCGGATGGAGCGCTCCCGGCTGCGCGGGACGGGGTAGCCCAAGGCCGGATGGGGGCGGCCCTCCGCCCCCATCCGGCACAGGATCTGATTCTCAGAGCCCCATCGCCGCCGACAGCTGCGCGGCGGTAGGCTCCGTCAGGAGCGTCTGCAGGTTTAGTGTCGGCACCGAGGCGAACCCGCCGTTCCAGGCCATCACCCGCTCCCGGGCCGCCTCGTCGTCCTCCAGGCTCACCGCGCGGTAGGCGATGCCGTGCTGGTCGAGCCAGCCTGCAACGGCGCTGCATTGGGGGCAGGTGGCGGTCTTGAACACCTCCGCGTCCAGAACGGCGGCACGCGAATCCACCAGCATGCGCTGCAGGACGGCCGTGCCGGGCTCCGTCACGATCTGGCGGAGGAGGACCGTGGGCACCGAGCGGAACCCGCCGGTCCACTCTTCCACGCGCAGGGCGGCGTCCTCGTCCTCCTCGATGTCGGTGCACGTGTGGGGAATCCCGTGTTTGTCCAGGAATGCGCGGGTGCGCCGCGATAGAAAGCACCAGGAGGTCAGGTACACCGTCACCTCCCGGGAGACCACCGGCCTGCTCGCGGGCGCCGCTACGGCGACGTCCTCCGCCCGGTAGGCCACCGCCGGGTCGTATCCCTCGCCGACGAACAGCTGGCAGCGGCAGTGCTGGTCCACGCGGATCTCCTCGTGGTGCCACTTGCAGGGGCAGATGCTGTCTTTGTCCGTCTCGGCGTCGCCGCTCAGGTCGCGGCACGGGCAGTAGGGATAGCCGTAGGAAATGCTGCTGCGCACCAGGCCCTTGACGATGCCGTCGACCACGGTGGGGTCGGGGTTCAGTCGGTAGCCGCTGACCGTGGGCCAGCGCTCCACCATCTTGCGCAGGCGCGCTTCGACCATGCCGCGAGGCTGCAGGCGGGATACGAGTCTGCCGAGCACATTGTCCCCCTTGATGGTTCAGGTGGCTTGTTGGGCCGGGCGGGCGTCCTGCTCTCCGCGGCCGTCCAGGGCGCGCTCCATCTGGCTCAACGTCTCGGCGAGCTGCTCGATGGCCACACGCTGCTTGCGATAATAGTCCGACTCGCTCATCGCCATGCGCTGGGCGATGTCGCGGATGCGCTGCCCCTGCACGAATCGCAGGTCGAGGATGTTGTACACCACCCACTCGTTCGCCTCGAGCGAGCGTTCGCCATCGGGCTTGAGCATCTCGATGGCCTGCTGCAACACGCCCCGCACCGCCTTGGCCGGGACGTTGTCCATCTCGGCCAGCCGATCGGCCACGATGCGCATCTTGAGCAGGGGGCTCTGGCTGAGCTTGGGCCCGCCCCAGTAGTGGCTCAGCGCGTCCTTGACGACCTGGTCGAACCCCGGCGATTGCCAGGGGCGCATCTCCAGGCTCTCGATGGCCGGCACGCCGGCGTAGCGCGGCAGCGAGCGCCACTGCTGGATATCGTCCACTTCGGATTCCAGGCTGCTCAGCACCCCAAACACGCGCTGCTGCAGGCGCATGTCTTCGACGGCCATCTCGGCGCGGTGCACGAGGACGTGGATCGCGTCCAGGTCCTCGACGCCGAACTCGGGCTTGGCCCCGAGGTAGCGGACGCCCAGGATGCCCAGCATCGCTCTGTCGCTGCGGGCGCGCAGCGGCAGGCACCAGTAGCCATCGGCTACCACGAAATCGCCCGCACCAAGGGGCTCGTCGTGGCGGCTGGCGCCGAGATCCTCGATCAGGGCCGGCGCGGTGGTCTGGGAGAGGAACTGAGCGGCCTCTCCCCGCTCGCCGCAGAACACCCGCAGCGACAGGCGATCGTCCTCGAGGGTCACCACGAACCCCGAGGGTACCCGCAGGAGCTCGCAGAGGGAGATCAGGGTGTTCTCCAGGATCTGCTCCAGGTCGGTGCTGGTGAGCAGGCGCTGGTCCAGCGACTGGATCCAGGCGATTTCCCCGCGATCCCGGCGGTAGATGAGGCGGTCGATGGCCGGTTTGGTCACCCCGACGAACAGCTCCAGGAGCACCACGCCCGCCACCACGGTGACGACGAGGACCGTGTCGCGGGGCAGGCCGAGGACCTCCTCGACCCGGGGGATCGTCAGCATCAGCGCGACGATCAGGATGGCGACCAGGGGTCCGCGCAGCAAAAAGTGCAGGAGGTTGTGCTTGATCACCCGGTCGGGCAGCAGCACGCCCTGGTAGGCGACGATGTAGCCGATCACCACGATCATAATGCCGCAGGCCATGTTCCCCGCCAGGGTCAGGGCCGTGATAAAGCCGGGCGACAGCACCCGCATCGTGACCGGGATCAAGAGGTACGGGAACACACCGATGCTCGGCGCGGCGAACGCCCACTTGAGGTACGCCATGCGCCGCCGCGAGGTGGAGGTCAGGCAGCGGGCCTCGGCCCGCAGGATGTTGCCCCAGCCCGAGACGCTGGCCAGGACATAGTAGGTGGCGAATATCCAGAACAGCGGTCCGGGTAGCAGGTGCACGATGCCGTCGTGCGCGCCGAGCCCCTGGACGATGCGATCGGTGAACGCGGCCAGGAGAAAGGAGACGAACCCCAGCAGGTACGATCCCGCCACGCCGAGGCGGCGGAGCCGCGACGTGGACCCGGTGGTGCGCAGGAGGGCGTGGGAAAAGTGCAGGTAGGCCGCCGGCACAAAGGCGATGCCGGCCCACTGCAGGCGCAGCCAGGTCTCTGCGGCCTCCCGCGACACGACCCGGTCCAGCCCCAGGTCGACGACGTACACGAGGGTGACAAAGGCGGTCAGCGCGCAATACGCCTGGGCAACGGGGCTCCGAAAGTTATGGGCAAAGACGTAGACAAAGAGGGAAAAGCCGATGATGACGTTAACGGAGAGAAGTATGGGATTGGCCAGTGCCAGGATCTCTTTGATCACGCGTGAACCTCTGGTTGAGCCGCCGCGTCTGCCCCACTAGCCCGCACGCAGGAACAGGGTAACGACATAGTACGCCAGCGGCCCCACGAAAATCAAACTGTCCAGACGATCCAGCATCCCCCCATGGCCGGGGATGAGCCGGCCCGCATCCTTGGCCCCGGTCTGCCGCTTGATCACCGACTCGGCGAGGTCTCCCAGCGGCGCCGCGATGCTGATGAGCAGCCCCAGCACCAGTGCCTGCCAAGGGGCGATGGCCACCGGCAGCAGGAGCGCCGCGGCCACCGTGCCGAGGACGCTCAGCACCATGCCCCCGACTGCGCCCTCCAGCGTCTTCTTGGGGCTGATGCTCGGGAAGAACGGGCGGCGCCCCCAGGCGCGACCGATCAGGTACGCGCCGGCGTCCGACGACCAGGTGCCTGCGAGAGCGATCGCGGTCCAATCCAGGCCGTGGGCAAGGTCCCGTAGGAGCACCCAGTGGCTCAGCGCATAGCCCACGTAGAGCGTCCCGGCCACGGTGAGCGCCCAGCCGTTCAGGCTGCCCTCGGGGCCGCCTCGGATGACCTGCGCGGCGAGGGGCGCGAGGACGGCCAGGGCGAGCCCCCAGGCCCTCAGCCCCATGCCGGGCCATCGGGCGTCGGCGATCCAGAGCACCGCCAGCATCATGCCGAGCAGGTAGGAGGGCGCCGCGGGCCCCTGGGGAGAGGAGGCATCGGCCCGGACGAGGTTCAGGTACTCGTGGGTAGCGAGCAGGATGGCCACGGCGCAGATTCCGGTCCACAGCCACCCCCCAACGATCACCCCGGCGACGACGAGCGGGGCGAGCGCGGCGATGCTAATGAGCCGGGTCCGGAGCATGGGGTCCCTCCCGAGGGCGCGACGTGTGATCGGTAGAGCGGGAGCGGGGCGCCGGTTGGACTACCCGATGCGGCCGTACCTCCGCTCGCGCTGGCGGAACGCCTCGATGGCCTGCCGCAGATCCTCGCGCCCAAAGTCGGGCCAGAAGGTGGGCGTGCAGTAGAACTCGGCGTAGGACAGTTGCCAGATCATAAAGTTGCTCAGGCGCATGTCGCCACCGGTGCGGATCACCAGATCGGGATCCGGCAGGCCGGCGGTGCTCAGGCGATCGCTGACGGATTCCTCGCTGATCTCCTCCGGCTGCAGCCCCTCGGCCACGATGCGCCGCACCGCGTCGACGATCTCGGCACGCCCGCCATAGTTAAACGCGATGTTCAGGATCAGCCGGCTGTTGTGCGCCGTGCGCTCCTGGGCGCGGACGATCTTGGCCACCAGGCGGGAAGAGACCCCGTCGGTGCGCCCGATGTGACGGATCTGCACGCCCTCGGCATCCAGGTTGTTGATCTCGGCGTCGATGACGTGCTCCATAAGCGCCAGCAGCGCCCGCACCTCGGTGCGCGGGCGCTGCCAGTTCTCCGTGGAAAAGGCGTACAGCGTGACGATCTCCACGCCGAAATCTCGGGCGGCGCGGAGGATGTTGCGCAGGTTCTCGGTGCCGGCGCGGTGCCCCGCCACACGAGGCAGGCCCTTGGCGCGGGCCCAACGGCCGTTACCATCCATGATGATGGCCACGTGCCGCGGCCCGGGCGCCGTGGCCAGGCCCGAGGCTGTGCGTTGTTCCGTCACACCGGTGTCCATCAGACTTCCATGATCTCGGCCTGCTTTTGCTCACCGACCGCATCGACCATGCCGATGTACTGGTCGGTGAGTTCCTGCAGGTCCTCCTTGGACTTGAAGAACTCGTCCTCGGTGATGTCGCTGCTCTTTTGCAGATCGCCAAGGCTCTTGAGGGCGTCGCGGCGGATGTTGCGGATCGAGACGCGGGCTTCCTCGGCGCGGCGGCTCACCACCTTGGCCAGGTCGCGGCGACGCTCATCGGTGAGCGACGGGATGGCCAGGCGGATGATCTTGCCGTCGTTGGAGGGGGTCAGCCCCAGGTCCGACTTGAGGATCGCCCGCTCGATGTTCCCGATGATGCTCACATCCCAAGGACGGATTGTCAGCAGCCGGGGTTCCGGCGCAGCGATGGTGGCTGCCTGGTTCAGGGGCAAGGTGCTATCGTAGGCGCTGACCATCACGTTCTCGACGAGCGCGGGGGTCGCGCGGCCGGTGCGTATGGAGAGCAACTCGCTGCGCAGCGCGCTCACCGACTTGTCCATGTGCTCTTCGGCGTCCAGTAGCACATCTTCGATCATCTGCGCACCTCCGTGGATTGTGTCTTCGGCTTGGCCTTGCCGGATCCTCTACTTGGAATTACCGACCAGCGTGCCGATCGGTTCGCCGCGGATGGCCCGCGACAGACTGTCTGGAGGAACCAGTTTGAACACCATCAGAGGGAGATCGTTATCCATACAAAGCGAGAGCGCGGTGGCATCCATCACCTTGACGCCCATGTTCAGGGCCTCGATGTAGGTCAACCGCTCGAACCGCACGGCCTCCGGGTTCTTGAGCGGGTCCGAGTCGTAGATGCCGTCGACCTTGGTGGCCTTGAGCAAGATGTCGGCGTTGATCTCCATCGCCCGGAGTGCCGCGGCGGTATCCGTGGTAAAGTAGGGGTTGCCGGTGCCGGCGCCAAAGATCACGATGCGCCCCTTTTCCAGGTGGCGGATGGCCCGCCGCCGGATGTAGGGCTCGGCGAGCTCGCGCATCTCGATGGCCGTCTGCACGCGGGTGACCAGGCCCATCCGCTCCAAGGAATCCTGGAGCGTTACAGCGTTCATCACCGTGCCGGCCATGCCGACATAATCGGCCATGGCGCGGTCCATCCCGTGATCCTGCGCCTCGGCCCCGCGCCAAAAGTTGCCCCCGCCCATCACGATGGCGATCTCGGCGCCGACCTCGCTGGCCGTCTTGATCTGGGCGCTCACCGCGTCCACCGTCTTGGGGTCGATGCCAAAGCCACTGGGGCCCGACATAAAATCGCCGCTCAGCTTGACGAGCACGCGCTTGTACTGGGGCTGTCCCATGCAGAGCCCTCCTGCGGGGTGCGCGGCCGAGCCGCCGGCGACTGGGCCACCCGCGCTCGGCCGCCGGCGGTGGTGTTAGTCTTCGGCTCCGATCTGGAAGCGGCAAAAGCGCCGCACGACGACGTTCTCGCCCAGCTTGGCGATGGCGGCCGTGATCAGGTCCTGGATCGTCTGCTCCGAGTCGCGAATGTACTCCTGCTCCAGGAGGCAGTTCTCGGCGTAGAACTTGCCCAGCTTGCCCTCGATGATGCGCTCCATCACCTGGGGGGGCTTGTTCTGGCCGGCCATCTCCTCGACGTAGGAGGCCTTTTCCGCCTCGAGCACCTCGGCGGGCACGTCGTCGCGAGATACCCAGCGCGGCTTGGCGGCGGCCACCTGCATGGCGAGCTCGTGGGTGAGGGCGATGAACTCTTCGGTGCGGGCCACGAAATCCGTCTCGCAGTTCACCTCGACGAGGGCGGCCAGCCGGTTGCCGGGGTGCACGTACGGCTCGATGCGCCCGTCAGAGGCGACGCGCTCGGTCTTCTTGGCGGCCGCGGCGAGGCCCTGGCGGCGGAGCAGCTCGGTGGCCGCGGCGATGTCGCCGCCGGTCTCCTCGAGCGCCCGCTTGCAGTCCAGCACGCCAGCCCCGGTCTCATCGCGGAGCTCGCGGATCATGTCCGTCGTTACAGCCATGGTGTTCTCCCTGTTCGCACTATGCGAGCCGAGCCCCGGTCAGTCCGTAGGCCCGGCTCGTCCGATCGCCGGAAAGGGCCCTGCTAGGCCTCTTCGTCGATGATGATGATGTCCTCGTCCTCGCCCTCTTCGATCTCCTCGGCGGCGGGCACGTACTGCTCTTCGTCCTCCGTCAGCGCCGAGCCCTCGTCCTCATCGTCCTCATCCTCGTCGTCGTATCCGGCGGCGGTGGCGGCGGCGACCTCCGAGGGACGCGGACCCGCGTCCTCCATCACGATGCCGCGCATCTGCTGCCCCTCGATGACGGCGTCGGCCATCTTGGTCAGGATCAGGTTGATGGCCCGGATGGCGTCGTCGTTGGAGGGGATCACGATGTCGATGGGGTCCGGATCGGCGTTCGTATCGGTGATGGCGATGACGGGAACGCCCAGGCGGTTGGCCTCTTTCACGGCGATCTCGTCGGTCAGGGTGTCGGTAATGAACAGCGCGTCGGGAAGCTGGAACATGTTGCGCAGCCCGCCGAGCCGCGTGTGCAGCTTGGAGAGCTCGCGCATCTTTTGCATCACTTCCTTTTTGGGGAGCAGCTCCCACTCGCCGCGCTCTTGCTGCCCCTCGAGGTCCACCATGTACTCGATCCGCGAGCGGATGGTGCGAAAGTTCGTCAGCGTGCCGCCGAGCCAGCGGACGTTGACGTAGGGCATGTTGCAGCGTTCGGCCTGGAGGACAATGTTCTCCTGGGCCTGACGCTTGGTGCCCACGAACACGATGGTGCCGCCCTCGGCGACCGTGTCGCGGATAACTTCATGCGCCTCCTGCATCCTCTGCATGGTCTGCTGGAGGTCGATGATGTGGATGCCGTTGCGCTCCGTAAAGATGTACGGGCGCATCTTGGGGTTCCACCGGCGGCTGCGGTGCCCAAAGTGGACGCCGGCTTCGAGTAGTTCGCGCATAGTAACAGTAGCCACGGATCCTCCTATACTCGTTTTTCCTGCCACCCGCCTCCCTCTGTGCAGGTGAACCGTAACGCAGCGCGCGTTCTCGGCACGACACCTGTGAACGAGAGGCGTGTTTGATAGACGGGCCGCCCGGCCCGGCTCGAAAGTATATCATGAGTGGCACGGCAGGGCAAATGGTTGAGGCCCCTGAACCTTTGTGCTATACTCCTCGTGGTTCGATCGCCTTCCCGTAGCCCCGGCAGGGGTCTACCCATCCCCTTGCGACAGGAGTACCGATGCTGAGCGAAGAGATCCTGGCCATCCTGGCCTGTCCGGCATGCAAAACGCGGGTGGAACTGGTGCGCGACGCCTGGCTCGTTTGCCAGAACCCGGATTGCCGCCGCAAGTACCCGATCGTCGATGATATCCCCAACATGCTGGTGGAAGAGGGGGACAAGTACGTTGATACGGCCGTTGAGGATCTGCCCACGCCCTCGTAGGGGGACGCGTCTGTGGGAGGGCCTGGGGGCTGCGGCCCTCGTGGCGCTCCTGCTGGTGGCGATGGGCCTCTCGCCCGCACTGGCGCGGGCGCAGGCCCCCGGTCTGGAGATCACCGGCAGCCAGGCCTCCTACGCCTTTCCCGAGTCGCTTGATTTCGAGGTCCGGGTCTCGGGCGGGAGCGGGCTGCGTGAGGTGATCCTCTTCTTTGGGCGCGTCGAAAGCCCCCTCGTGCGCCGGGTGTACCCCGCGTACTCTCCGAGCGACGAACTGACCGTGCGCTACACGGAGGAACTCGAGCCGGGCCAGTATGCCCCCGGGACCGAGTTCCGTTTCTGGTGGGAGTTCACGCTGGCCGATGGCTCCACCCAAGCCACCCGGGAGCAGACCTTCGAGTACACCGACCCGCGGTTCCGCTGGGAGGTGGCCGCGGGCGAGCGGGTGGACCTCTACCACTATGGCGACGCGCGCCTGGCCGATCGGCTCCTCGCCGCGGCCGAGGAGGCCATCGCCCGGCTGGAGGACGATACCGGCATGCCCGTCGAGCGGCGCGTGCGGGTGTACTCGTACGCCAGCGCCCGAGATATGAGCCTCGTCCTGGCCAGCCGCAGCACGGCCTATGACGACCGCGTGCTGACCCTCGGGGTGGCAGTCGACGACCACACCCTCATCCTCCTCGGCGCCCACCGCGACGCAGAGATGATCGTGGCCCACGAACTGAGCCACATCGTGGTGGGCATCGCCACGGCCAACCCGTTCGCCGGGCTGCCCCGCTGGCTCGACGAGGGGCTGGCCATGTACGCCGAGGGCCACGACCTGCCCGACGCCAACCGTCGCGCCCTGGAGGCGGCCATCCGCCGGGATGCGCTGCTATCGCTTCGCTCGATGACCTCGTACTCGGGCCAGGCCAGCCAGGTGGACCTCTACTACGGGCAGGCGCACAGCATCGTCCGCTACATGCTCGATGAGCACGGCCGCGACAAGATGCGCGAGCTCCTGTCCGTGTTTGCCGAGGGGTCGCGCCAAGACGATGCGCTCCTGCGCGTCTACGGCTGGGACCTCGCGGGCCTCGAGGATCGCTGGCGCGAGAGCCTGGGCCTGGAGCCCCGCCCCCGCGGCGTGCCGACCGCGGCGCCACAGGGGCTGGGAGTGGCCTAGATGCCCGAGCTCCCGGAGGTGGAGACGATCGCCCGCGATCTGCAGCACGCCCTGGTGGGCGATACGATGGCGGCGGTGGAGGTCTACTGGCCCCGGATCGTGGCCACGCCCACCCCGGAGGAGTTTGCTGCGCGCCTGGTGGGCCAGACGGTGCAGGGCGTGGTCCGCCGGGGCAAGTTCCTCGTCTTGCGCCTCACGGAGGGCACCCTCATCCTGCATCTGCGGATGACCGGGCAACTCCTGTGGGACCCCGACGGCCGCCGACCGCTTCCGGCTGTGCGAGGGCCATCGCCCGATAGCACGCCGGCCGCCGGCGCCCCGGCCGCATGCGCCGATCCCCACGTGCACCTGGTGTTACGCATGCGCTCGGGCGCCACGCTCTGCTACCGCGATGTGTGCAAATTCGGGCGGTTATATCTCTTCGCCGACCCGCAGGTCGTCCTCGGCCGCCTGGGCCCGGAGCCCCTCGACGAGGCGCTTACCCCCCAGCGCCTGCACGAGCGGCTTGTCGGGCGTCGCCGCCGGCTGAAGGACCTCCTGCTGGATCAGGCGTTCCTCGCCGGGCTGGGCAACATCTATGTCGACGAGGCGCTGTGGGAGGCGCGGCTCTCGCCGCGGCGGGTGGCGAGCACCCTCCGCCGAGAAGAGTCCGAGCGGCTCCACGCGGCGCTGCGGACCGTCCTCTCCCGGGCGATCGACGCGCGGGGGACGACGTTCAGCGACTATCGCGACGCTCGCGATCGGCCCGGCGAGAACCAGCGCTACCTGGCGGTCTATGGCCGGCGGGGGCAGCCCTGCCCGCGCTGCGGCACGCCGGTGGAGCGAGACGTGGTGGCCGGCCGCGGCACCCACTATTGCCCCTGCTGTCAGGCGGAGCCTGCCGCACCCAAGGAGACCCCGGATGGCTGACGAACCGACGACCCTCGCCCGCCTGGCCGCCGCGCTGGCGGCTCTTCGGGAGGCCCGCGGGGCGCAGGATGCCGCCGCGCCGGCCCTCTCCCTCGGCGAGGCGCGCGCCCTGGCCGCCGAGTATGGCTGCTCGCTGCGCACCGTGGAGGAGCAGGCGCTCCTGGCGGGGCTGGCGCCCACGCGCTATGCGCGGAACCTGGGGACCACCGGGCTGCGCGGCCAAGTGCGCCTTCTCCGCGCCTGCGTGGCGGTGGTGGGCTGTGGGGGGCTGGGCGGCTGGATCGTCGAGGCGCTGGCCCGTATGGGCGTGGGCCGGCTGGTGCTCATCGACGGTGATTGTTTCGAGGAGAGCAACCTGAACCGTCAGATGGGGTGCACGGAGGAGAACCTGGGGCGACCCAAGGCCGCCTGCCTGGCCGAGCGCGTGCGCGCGGTGAACGGCGCGGTCGAGGTCACCGCGCACCGCGTGCGCCTCGGCGCCGAGAATGCCGCCGCGCTCCTGGACGGCGCCGACGTGGTGGTCGACGCCCTGGACACGCTCCCCGACCGACTGACGCTGGCCCGGGCAGTGGCCGCGTTGGGCCTTCCGCTGGTGCACGGGGCCATCGGCGGCTACACCGGGCAGGTGATGACCATCCTCCCAGGAGACGCGGGGCTCGCGGCGCTCTACTCGGAGGAGGCAAGCCCCGCGCGGGGCGTCGAGGTCGACTTGGGCAACCCGGCTGCCACGCCGATGATGGTCGCGGCCTGGCAGGCCCAGGAGGTCGTCAAGCTGCTCCTCGGCGAGGGGGAGCCGATTCGCAACCGCCTCCTGGTGCTGGATGCCGAGTACGGGGAGGTGACCGAAATCCGCCTCTCCTGAGGGGGCCCCAGCATCCCCTGCGAGTTCACGTGCGGTCGATCAGCGTCCACCGTTGCGAGCATGATTGGAGCGCGACCTTGAGCACCGACTCCCCACGCATTCTGCTGGCCGACGATAACGAGCAACTCTTGCACGTCTTGCGTAGTAGTCTGGAGCAAGAAGGGTATGCTGTCGCAGTTGCCTCCGATGGCGACGAGGCGCTCGGCCGCGCCGCAACCTGGCTGCCCGACGTCGTCCTCCTGGACGCGGTGATGCCGAACCTCGATGGGTGGGCGGCGTGCCAGCGGTTGCGCGAGGTCTGCGGCGCATCGATCATCTTTCTCAGCGCCCTGCGCGCCGATAGCGACGTGGTGCGGGGCCTCACGTTGGGCGCGGATGACTATCTCACCAAGCCGTTCAGCCTCGCAGTGCTCAAGGCCCGCATCGATATCCAGCTGCGGCGGCGCGGACCGGGCGCGGGCAGCGTCGCCCCCATCTACCGCGACGAGGTCCTCGAGATCGACCTGGAGCACCAGCGCGTCTACAAGCGGGGCGTCGTCGTGCCGCTGAGCCGCAAGGAGTTCCGGCTCCTCACCTGCTTGGTGCGCCACCGGGATTCGGTCATGCCCCACGAGCAGCTCCTGGCAGAGGTGTGGGGGGCGGGATACGAGGGGGAAAAGGGCTATCTGGCCCTCTACATCCGTTACCTCCGGCAAAAGATCGAGGACGACCCGACCCATCCCACCTACATCCGCACGTTTTACCGCAGGGGGTATGCCTTTTGCAGCCAAGAGGGCTGCCGGGGGCGCTAGGCCCCGGGGCAGGGTGGGCCCCTCCCCACCCATCGCCGCCCGGGAGATGGCCTGCCGTGCGACGGGGCCGCGATGGACCTTCCGAGGGCCGTCCCTGATCCGGGCCGTACGTCCCCCTCCGCGGCGGGCGCTCATCCGCCGGGCACGCACCAGCCCCCGTTTCCGGGCGTCCGGGCGTTTCATTAACCGGATCGTAATGACGAATTGACCTCCTGTATACTTGGTAGTGGTATCCTTGTTCCAGGTTGGCCAGATCATATCTCGCATTCATAACGGCTGCGCCGGCGTATTGGGGGGATACCGCAGATGGTTGTGCATGTTTCCGTTCTCCCGCTCGACGGGCTGGAAGCCACGGAGACTTGTGCCCTGCTCCGTAGGGAGGGGTACAGAGTCTCCACGTTCTCCAGCTTGGAAGAGTTGCTGGATCGCCGTAGGACCACGGATATCGATCTGGTGCTGCTCGTGGGCGCCAGCGGCGAAGGAGAGGCCCTGGCCGCCGAGACGGAGGAGGGCATCCGCGCCATCAGTGAGGTGGGCCTCCCCCTCGCGGTACTGGCGCCCGTCGCCGACGAGGCGTTCGTCATCCGCGCCCTGCGCCTGGGCGCCGATGCCTGCGTGTGTGAGCCGCTCGGAGACGCCGAACTCCTCGCCAGGCTCGAGGCGCAGATTCGTCGGCACTGGTGCTGGGGCGCTTCCCGCCGCCGGGCGGAGTCCGAGGAGATCGTCATCGACGCCATCTCCTGTGCTGCCATCGTGGCAGGGCGAGAGGTGCGCCTGACCCCCACCGAGTACCGCCTCCTCAGCCGGCTCGCCGAGAGCGACGGCGACGTGGTCCCCAGCGACGAACTGTGTAACCATATCTGGGGACTCGATACCTCCGCCAGCCCCTCCTCTCTGCGCCTGTACATCTCGCACCTGCGCAAGAAACTTGAGGCGGACCCGCACAAGCCCCGGTATATCCGCACCAAGTGGGGGGTCGGCTACTATCTTCAGGGCAAGGGGTCCGAAGTGTAGACCGCTTGCTATCCGCAGTGCCGTAGAGCGCCCTCCGATGACCGACGGAGGGCGTTCTGCTGTTCTGGACAAGGCGGCCCCGGCGCGCTACCATGACCTCGCCGGGCGGCCGGTTGCCCGCGCCTCGATGATGGCTACGAGGGGGATCCTATGGACACCAACGTCACCCTGTACGGCGAGCTGGCGATCGTCAGCGGCTCGGGGAACCCAGAGCTGAGCCAGGAGATCACCGCCGCCCTGGGGGTTGCGTTGCTGCCGGCGAACATCACCGTCTTTTCCAACGAGAACATTTTCGTGCAACTCCTCGAGTCGGTGCGCTCTCGGGATGTGTTCATCGTGCAGCCGACCTGCTCGCCGGTGCACTATAATCTGATGGAGCTCCTGATCCTCATCGATACCGTGCGCCGCGCCTCTGCCGGGCGCATCACCGCGGTGATTCCCTACTACTCGTACGCCCGGAGCGACAAGAAGGACATGCCCCGGGTGCCCATCACGGCCAAGCTGATCGCCAGCATGATCGGCGTGGCCGGCGCAGACCGCTTTATGACCGTGGACCTGCACGCGGGGCAGATCCAGGCGTTCTTTGACGTTCCGGGCGACGAACTCTCGGCCTACCCGCTGCTCACCCGCTACTTTGTGCAAAAGAGCATCCCGAACCTGGTGGTGGTGGCCGCCGACCTCGGCTTTGCCAAAAAGGCCCGCAACTTTGCCGAGGCGCTGCACGCGCCCGTGGCGTTCGTGGAAAAGCGGCGCACGGGCCCCGACACCCAGAGCCTCACGGTCATCGGCGACGTAGCCGGCGCCAACGTCCTGATCGTGGACGACGAGGTGGACCGCGGCGGCACCATCTCGGGCGCGGCGTGTATCCTGCGGGAGGCGGGTGCGCGAGACGTCTATGCCTGCTTTGTGCACGCCACGTTCTCCGACGGCGCCGCGCAGCGCCTGGCAGAGGCGGGGTTCAAGGAGATCGTCTGCACGAACAGCCAGCCCATCACCGAGGCCAAGCGCCTGCCGAACATGACGGTCATCCACCTGGGACACTGGCTGGCCACGATCATCGATGCAGCGCACCGGGGGCGCTCCGTAGGCCGCACCCTGAGCGAGTACGGCGTCGAATGACGGGCTGCCGCAGCGCTCCCCACGTGTGCTCCGGCGCCGGGACGGCAAATCGCCAGCCGCGGCGAGTTACGCTATAATGAGTCTACTGCCAACCTGTGGAGAATAGGAACGCAATGCTCAGCAAGCTACTCAAACGGCTGTTTGGCGACCCGAACGTCCGGGAGGTCCAGCGCCTGCAGCCCATGGTTGACGACATCAACGCGCTGGAGCCCGAGATGCAGCGGCTGGGCGATGAGGCTCTCCGCGCCCTGACCGACGAGTTCCGCGCTCGCCTGCAGGGGGTGACGGACGAGCACCACCGCCGCATCAACGAGCTGACCGAGGAGCTGGATCGCGAAAGCGACGCCGATGAGCGCCGCTCGCTACGGCTGGCGCTGGAGCGCGCCCGCGACGATCTGGACAAGGCCGAGCGCGCCG
>LSQX01135665.1_pt1 | contig 16929 bp, 13 predicted proteins | sample 654561 | NCBI WGS metagenome assembly LSQX01 (sample SAMN04489861, study PRJNA283612) | anaerobic digester metagenome | isolation source: 4 biogas reactors fed with cattle manure at either 37C or 55C with and... | place: Denmark: Kongens Lyngby | collected 2014
GAAGATATATGCTGTAAAGGGTAGTTTAGTAAAACTGCCAAATACAGCATGGCGGCTGGCTCACTCGCAGCAGATTGAAGCGGTTTTGCCGAAAGGGGTGATAATTTACTGTATCCAGCATATCAAAGGCCGATGGCTGAATCAAGAAGGAAATATGTCATGCGGAAGGGGCTGCCTGTGGGCGGCTCTTTCGCCTTTAGAGATACAGAAAAAGGGTGCAAAATACGCCCCTTGTCCCGACATAAGAGCGAAATCGGGGCAAAAGGTTATTACCCCTACCTGCCCCGAAACATGGAAAACAGCGCCTGAAAAAGCCCGTAAACAAGGGGATTTCGAGGCGCTAAAACGGCCTAATTCGTTACACATCACCCCTTGGGTATGGGTGTGTCACGAAACATTACACACAGGGCAGACGCCGTCACGGTTCGTTACGGCATAGGTACTCTGTGTTTTACGGAGTACCTGGTATGTCGTGAAACACGACATACCAGTGTGGACATGGCCCTGTGTTTCACGGAGGGACTCCCTGAAATGGGGCGGATTGCGTCACGGTTCGTTACGGTATTCGAGAAAAGCTATTCATCCATCAGGCGGTCAACCTCATCTTGTTGCTGCATGAGCCAAGATGTGAAGTCGGCCAGCTTTCGCTCGCCCCGCCGGACTTCGGATTTTTGCCTGACCGCTTCGGCGCGGAATTGCTCGAACGCCGCCGTAACCGCCGTCAGCTTTTCAGCATCGGTATTCTTTGCGCGCTTGAGCTTGCGCAGACGGTTGTACCAGTAATAATAGGACGATTCGTGAAGTTGTTCCAGTCTGTCGCCTTTGGCGCTCTCGTCAAACCGGCGCTTTGCATCCAGCGCCTGCTCCTTGCGGCATCCATCGGAGCAAATGGTGTACCGCTTGTTTGGGGCGAGGAAAAAGCTCCCGCACACCTTGCACTGTGCAAAGACAAAGCCCCATTCCTCTATCTTGTGGAGGTAATAGAAAATCAGCGGCAGAAAAGAAGCAAACGCAACCACGCACTCAAAAGGCCGTTTGGCGACTGGATACCAAAGTTCCACCTGACTTTCCCCATCGTGCAGTGATTGGGATAAAGCGTCTGCGGCATCTTCCTGCCATACGCCGTACCGGTATTCGGCATAGAGGGAGAATGGGCGGTACAGCATCGTCATGTTGTCAATGAACCGCTGTGGCCCGCCCGACAGATTGTAACAGTTCAGATATTCCTCCCATGTGCGCATGGCGGCAAACATGGCGGAAGGTTCGTCGGTTTTGTACTTTTCATGTAAGAAATCGCTCACAGGTGCGGCAAGCTCCCACCTTTTACTCTCAAACGGGAATGCCTTGCCGTAGCTCTCATGCAGCCGGGAAGCGTTGACACTCCACTCCCTGTCTGTATCGGATTCAAAGTGCAAAAGCAACTCGCCCAGCGGTCGGGTTCGGTCGTAATATACCTCACCATTTCCATGCTCCAAACGGCGGCGCACTTCATCGGATTTGCCAATCACAATCCGTTCGGTCATTTTCTTTTGGTCGAGCGTCAGCGCAAACACGATGCGCCCGAAATCTCTTTCCCGCCGTGTAAAATCATAATCCATTCTATTCATCCTCGCTTGTCTTAACAGGAATATTGTATATACCTTTTGTGATTACTTGAAACTAAGTCCAGTATACACAAATACGTTTGACTTTACAAGCATTTACGCCGATAATATATATGGCGGAAATAACCACCATGCACATTGAAAACTGAATACCGCAGCCAGCCAGATACCGGCTCCCGCCACACTCTCGCATACGCTCGCTTCCCCGGAGAAGCGAGCGCGAGGGCGACGGGAGCCGTGAAAACTTTCTTAGGTCAGACAAGGCCGGGAAAAGGAACAGGGCTGGGATGAAAGCGGGAAAACCAACGTCAAGCCCGGACGCTCCGGGCAGGGCTTGACAAACCCCCAATCGACAAGGGGGAAGTCTACCCATCGATAACAGCGTAAAAGGAGGCGTATTCACGGCAGCAAAGCAACATTTTATCCGTACCAAACATTCAAACAAAATATATTTTATGAAGGGGGCCGATGGCATGACGCAGCCGACAACAATAGCCGAGGCGCAGACACCCATCCGCAGGGATGAGGCCGAGCCTGTAAAGATGCAAAAACGCATCGGCTCCACCACCTATGAGGTGGCTGTGCATTTTAGCCAGACCAGCAAGGAAACGCTGGACGATAAGATTATGCGGTTAATCCGCAACACCGGGGAGGAGATTGCGGGTTGATGATGAGGAAAGAAAATATGTCCGGGGCGCTGCGAAAGCGCCCCGGCTATGGTATACTGAGGTTGCTGCGAGTGAGTCGGCTGCCCAAAAGGAGTTCATTATGAACAACAACAGGCAGCCGGTTAACCCGGACAATTCCAAGATGACCGCCCTTTATGAGCGGCTCTCCAAAGACGATATGCTCAAAAATGAGAGCATCAGCATCGCCAATCAAAAGCTGATACTGGAAGATTATGCCCGCAGAAACGGCTTTCCGAATATCCGCCATTTTACAGACGACGGCATCACAGGCACGGTGTTCAACCGCCCCGGGCTGAACGCGATGGTGGAGGAAGTGCGGGCGGGAAATGTCGCCACGGTGATCATAAAAGACCAGAGCCGGATCGGGCGAGATGTGCTGGAAGTCGGCTTGCTCAAGCGTACATTTGAGGAAAACAATGTGCGCTTTATCGCGGCGGAGGACGGCTTTGATTCCGCAAATGGATTTGACATCATGTCCATTTTTAGAGACGTAATCAACGAAATGTATGTCGCCGATACAAGCCGCAAAATAACCGCCGTTCTCAGAGCCAAGGGCAAGGAGGGCAAGCGTACCACCAACAATGTCATCTATGGATTTATGAAAGACCCGCAGGACAAGGATAAATGGCTGGTTGACGAAGAAGCCGCCGCCGTTGTGCGCCGCATCTACCAGATGACGATAGAGGGCATGGGGCCGTATCAGATTGCCAGACAGCTTACACTGGACAGAGTGCCCTGCCCATCGTATTATCTGGCGCAGCGTGGACAGGGCACGCACAAAAACAGGGCGCACGAAAAACCACATCTCTGGCGCGGGGCGACCGTTCGAGATTTTTTAGCTAAACCCGAATACAAGGGCGATACGGTCAATTTCCGCTCGTACAAGGATTCCTACAAAGACAAGCGCCCCAAGAAAACAGCGCCGGAGGATTTGCTCATTTTCGAGAATACCCACGAGGCCATCGTGGACAGGGAAACATGGGAAACCGCCCAGCGCTGCCGAAAGACCGTGCGGCGCACCGACACATGGGGCGAAGCCAATCCGCTGACTGGTCTGTTGTTCTGCGCCGACTGCGGGGCCAAGATGTACAACCATCGCGGCATGGGCGGCTGGGCGCGCGACTGGCATGGCAATCCGACAGGAGAACGGCGCCCGTTCCGCGACGAGTACAACTGCTCCGCTTACAACCAAGGCAACGAGAGATATGAGCGGCGATGCTCACAGCACTATATCCGCTCAGAGGTCATTCGTGAACTGGTGCTGGATGTCATCAGGCGCGTGAGCCTTTACGCCAAATCCAACGAGGAAGATTTTATTCGTCAGGTGCGTGAAACCTCGGCGCTCAGGCAGGACGAGGCGGCAAAGGCACACAGGAAGCGGATACAGAAAAATGAAAAGCGCATCGCCGAACTGGATTCGCTTTTCCGAAAAACCTATGAGGATAATGCAAATGGCAAGCTGTCGGATATGCGGTTCGAGCAGTTATCCGGCGCGTATGAAAAGGAACAGGCGGAGCTTATCGAACTGACCGATGCGCTCAAGGCGGAGCTTGCCGCCTTCGATGCCGACAGCACACGCGCAGACCGCTTTATGGAGCTTGTGAAAAGGTATACCGACTTCACGGATCTTACCGCGCCCATGCTGCATGAGTTTGTAGAAAAAATACTGGTGCATGAGGGCGACCGTTCCGGCGGTGAGCGCGTGCAGAAGGTGGACATCTATCTCAACTTCATCGGCAAATTTGATGTGCCCCTGCCGGAGCCTGCGCCGGAGGAACTTGCCGAGGCGGAGGAAGCGCGGCGCAAGCGTGAGAAAAAGCGCGAATACAATCAGCGCTATATGGAAAAGAAACGCCGCAAGGAAGAGGCGGCGCAGGCTGAACAGGAACAGCGGGAAGAAAAAAATTGCATAATCATTACTTCGGGCGGCTCATGAAAATGGGACGCCCTTTTTTGTCCGAAAGGGGGGTACAGATATAGCCAGAGAAAAAACCACAGGCATCTATTTCAGGCTGTCGGAAGAAGAACGGGCCATGATAGAGCGGCGCATGGCGCAGACGCAAATCCGAAACATGAGCGCCTACATCCGCAAAATGTGCATCGACGGGTACGTTGTCAATCTCGATATGAAACAGCTCAACGAGGCATCCAAGCTGCTGCGCATCACATCAAACAACATGAACCAGATAGCCCGGCGTGTCAATTCCGGCGGCGATGTGTACCGTGAGGATGTCGCCGAGATAAGCGCCCAGCTTGAAACCGTGCGCGGTCAATTCGGTGAATTGTTGTCGGTGCTGTCGGGAGTGAAATAGTCATAGACGGGTGAACGTTTCGTTCACTCCTTGCCACCTGCCCATGGGGTCGTGAAATGCGACCCCATGATTTTATTGAAGAAGGGAGGCATTCTTTGGCAACCACAAGGCTCATACCACTGCACGCTGGAAAGGGTTCGACCATTGCAAAGGCGCTGCGACGCAGCACGGATTATGTGAAAAACCCGGACAAGACGGACGGCGGCGAATTGGTCACCGCCTACGCCTGCGACCCGATCAGCGTCGATGCGGAATTTCGTTTTTCCAAATCACAGTATGCCGCCATCACAGGCCGCGACCAGGGCGAGCATGATGTCATCGCCTACCATATGCGCCAGAGCTTCAAGCCGGGAGAAATCTTGCCGGAGGCGGCAAACAAAATCGGATACGATTTAGCCATGTCGCTCACGAAAGGAAAACACGCTTTCATCGTCTGCACCCATGTGGATAAAAAACATATTCACTCACACATCATTTTCAATTCCACCAGCCTTGACTGCGACAGGAAGTTCAGAAACTTTTGGGGTTCGTCCTTCGCCATCCGCAAAATTTCCGATATGCTCTGTCTTGAAAATGGCTTATCCATCATCGAGAATCCCAATCCAAGCCGTGGCAGTTACGGCACTTGGCTGGGCGATGCCAAGCCGCCATCGCAACGTGACAAGCTGCGGGATGCGGTGGATGATTCTCTCTCTGGCTGTAAATTTTTTGAAGATTTTACCGCCGCCATGAAAGCAAAAAATATTCAAGTGAAGCAGGGCAAGCACCTTGCGTTCAAGCTGCCGGATGGCGAGCGTTTCATCCGCTGCAAATCTCTTGGCGAGGACTACACCGAGGATGCGCTTCGGGAACGGATTTCCGGCAAGCGAATTGTCATTCCTAAGAAAAAAGTTGCCACTCCCACTACGCCTCCGGTATCGCAAAAGCCGAATATGCTCATCGACATTCAGGCGAAAATTCAGCAGGGTTACGGCCCTGGCTTCGAGCGCTATGCCAAGCTGTACAACCTCAAGGAAGCTGCCAAGACGCTCATCTTTTTACAGGAGCGCGGGCTGACGGAATACGAAAAGCTGTCGGAACAGGCTGATGCCGCAAGTGATGCTTTCGGTAAAACCGCCGACCGCATCAAGGTCATTGAGGGACGCCTTACGGGGATTACCACTCTGCAAAAACACATCGGCGCTTACAGCAAAACAAGAGATATTTACAAACAGTATCTTGATGGCGGCAAAAGTCCAAAATTTTACACCGAACACAAAGACAAAATCGTTGCTCACCGCGAGGCGAAAAAGCATTTCAATTCGCTGGGGCTTGAGAAGTTGCCAGCTATGAAAACGCTACAAACCGAGTATGCCACCTTATCAGCAGAAAAGAAAAAGCTGTATCAGGGGTATCGTTCATCTCGTGAAGAAATGATTGCGTTGCTCATGGCAAAACAAAACGTTGACCGCATTCTGAATCTCCCGTCGCCGGACAAAAAACCAAAGGGAAAGTCCGGGCCGGAGTTGTGATTTTCTTTCGGTTTCCACAGCGCCATCGGGCGCACAGCAGACGCGATAGCGGCTTGAGAAGTGGAGCGCTTGCGCTCCGCTTCGCGGGGTTTGGGGCAGCAGCCACAACAAGCAAATAGCGCCGGGTATATACCGGCGCATTGCTTGCCAACAGCGTAATCTTACCATTCCCGCCGCTGATAGATCGCCACAAACAGGCAGATTGTTCGATGCGTACATGTTCAGAAGTGTTATTCCAGCCGCTTCGTCAACTCGCCGCCGATGAGTGATTGCATCTGCGCAATCGCTACGCTGTTAAGCTGTACCAATCGCTCGCTCTGCTGCAATCCCTGCCGTATGAGAAGTGCGTTGATGCTTTCCATGTTTGAAAGAACAACCAGCTGTTCAAGCGTGGCGTGATCGCGCATATTTCCATCCTTGTCAGGATTGGCGGCACGCCATTGCGCTGCCGTCATTCCAAATAAAGCCACGTTCAGCAGGTCGGCCTCGGACGCATAGACCGCCGATGCCTGAACTTTCGTGACCACTTTGGGGATTATTTCTTCCTTAATCGCGTCGGTGTGGATTCGATAATTGATTTTTGAAAGCGTGCGTTGTAGATTCCATTCCAGCGATTGACGTTGAGCTTCTTCATTTTTTAGCCTGTCAAATTCCTTTACAAGATAAAACTTAAATTTTGCCGATAGCCATGTGGCAAACTCAAACGCAATGTCACGGTGGGCAAAAACACCGCCACCGTATCGACCGGATTTTGAAATAATGCCGACCGCATTGGTGGTTTCAATCCACCGCTTTGGAGACATAATCAAGCGGCCCTCAGCACTTCTAACCGACTGGTATTCCATACGGTTAAAATCCGGGTTATTAAATTCTTCCCATATCGCTAAATACTCCAGTGTGTAATATGTACTCATCCAGTTGGATATAACGATTCGGGGCTCTGTATTGTCTTGATATTTCGCCATATCGGTCAGCGATATATAATCGTCCTGCTTGTGCGCAAGGATTGATATTTCAGTTCCCTGCACAACGATGTTTTCTTTTTTCGGCATACCCATCCATCCTCTTGCATCTGTTTCTACGTGTCATGAGGAAATCACTTTTATCAGTATACATGCAAATCACGCGAAACTCAATAAAATGGGGCATATTAAGTTGCTGTATGACAAAATTTTCTGTATAATGGTAGACAATACCGTGTCTGGAGCGGAGAGGGGCGAGGTGTTTGGCGCAAAAAACAGAACTGACGGTCATCACCAAAGCCAAAGACTTATGCAGCTATGTGCTGACAATCACCGAAAACTCGCCCAAGCGTTTCCGTTTTACACTGACCAGCCGCCTGCAAAACCTGTCGCTGGATGTGATAGAAAATCTCTACCAGGCCAATGAGGTCTATGTACCTAAGTTGAACCCAAACGCCGCACATGAGAAGCGGCTTGCCCTGCAACACGCAGCGCTGACCAGCGTAAAGTTGCTTGCCTACATGGCGCTGCTGGCGCGGGAACAGGGTGCGATAATTCCCAAGCAATACGAGCAAATCACTAAGCTCGCGTCCGACTGTCAGAACCTGATTGGCGCATGGATTAACAGCGATCGCAAACGATTCGGGCAGGGTTAGTATGAAGATGGAATCATCGGCATTGCGCCGTGATGATATGGGGTTGTGGCTGTAAGGGCTATTTTTGGCTGCGCTCGCCGAACAACGATAACAACGCTTACGTTGGCTTCCCCGGCGGCGGCACGAACAACAACAATAATGTGAACAATCCGAACATTGCTGTTCGCCCCGATTTATCTCAACTGCCAGAAACGTACAGGCAGGCGCCTGCCGTCCGTGCGCGAGGTAAAGGAGCCGCATCCCCGTCCAAAGCCACAAGGCCACGGACAAACACTTGCCGCTGGTGAAGCGGACGCGGTGGCTACGACCGCTGTTTTCGCTTCTGTCCGGGAGGTTTCGACTTCCCGGCTGGCGGTGTATTCGAGGCGATATTGAATGACCGACTACGAGCGCATCTGCGACTTTGAAAACCTGTACGCCGCCCATAAATCCGCCCGCCTCGGCAAGCGGCATAAGGCGGATGTGATTGCCTTTGAGATGGATTTGGCGCATAACCTGTGGGATATCAAGCGGCGGCTGGAGCAAAGAACCTACACCGTCGGCGGCTACAATCATTTCATCATCCACGAGCCGAAGCGCAGAGAAATTCAAGCGCTTTGTTATGCAGATCGGATTGTGCAGCACAGTCTGTGCGACAATGTGCTTGCGCCTTTCTTTGAACGGCGGCTAGTCTACGATAACTGCGCCTGCCGTGTGGGCAAAGGCACGCACTTTGGCATGAATCGACTTTCGGATTTTCTGCGTGAACACTACAAAAAGCACGGAACAAACGGCTGGATACTCAAGGCCGACATCCGCAAATACTTTGCCAGCGTAGACCACGATGCTCTGCTGACGCGGCTTCACAAGGTGATACATGACCGAGACATCATGCATCTTTTGGAGATGATTGTGCGCAGCTACAATGCCGATACCGGCAAGGGCCTCCCGATGGGCAATCAGACCAGCCAGCTATTTTCGCTGTACTATCTCGACCCCATCGACAGGCTGCTGAAAGAAAAACTGCGAATGAAGCACTACACACGCTACATGGACGATATGATTTTGCTGCACCCGGACAAGGCATATTTACAGGAATGCTTGAAGCAAATGCGGGAAATATGCGATAATAAACTATGCTTGGAACTCAATGAGAAAACGCACATCTTCCCTATGAAGAATGGCGTAGATTATCTCGGTTGGCACTTCTATCTGACGGATAGCGGCAAAGTAGTACGCCGCTTGCGTACGCAGAATAAAAAACGCCTCAAGCGCCGCCTGAAGGGTATGCAAAAGGGTTATGCCGAAGGGCGGATTGACATAGAAGATATAAAGCGAAGCACAGCGGCCACCAACGGCCATCTGCTGCACGGCCACACATGGAAGTTGAAACAAAAGCTATATGGCAAAACGGTATATGTGAGGAAAACAAAGGAGGACGAACAGGAATGAACAGGCTGAAAAAGAGCATGGCGGTGTTGCTGTGCGCGCTGCTGATGGCGGGCGTATTGCCCATGACGGCGCTCGCGGCGGGAATACAGGCGGATGTGTCCACGCTGACGGTGAACGACACCGGCACAACCATCGCCTTTGCGGGCAAAGAATGGTATGTGATAAGCGATGGCAGTACCGGCGCGGCAGTGAATAGCGGCCACCTGACACTGCTGGCGAAGGATAGTTTTGGCAACAGCACATTCAGAAACTATACCAGTGGTAGCTATGAGGGATCATTCGCCGACCCCAGTGATTACAACGACAGTACCTTGATGCACGCAATGGCAACAGCCACTGATGCCCTGCCCACGAGTGAAGCGGCGTTGATTACGGCGCGGAGCTTGGACGGTATAGGCGGTACGGCAGTATCCGGACAAAAACTGTGGCCGCTTTCGCTGACCGAATATAATGCGATGGGAACTCTATCTGGCGATGCTTTTTCGAACTTTTTTTGGCTGCGCTCGCCGTACGTCGCTATCAACGCTTACGTTGGCTTCCCCGGCGGCGGCACGTACAACTACATTATTGTGCTCGATCCGTACCTTGCTGTTCGCCCCGCTTTACATTTAAATCTGTCATCTGTTCTCTTCACATCTGACGCGACCGCAGGGAGCGGCAAATCTTCCGCCACCGTAGGTGGCGGCCTTGTCGGCGCGTTAGCGCCGAGCGGAAAATTGAAATTTACGATGGAGGATACCACGCAAACGTTGCGCGTCCTCGCGACAAGTGTACAGACAACACAAACGGGCAGCACCCTTGCGTTCAGCTACGACAGCGCCACATCCGGCACGAATCAGTATGTGTCCTGCGTGTTGGAGCAAAGCGGGGCTGTAACACACTATGGCAAGCTGACCGACAGTAACGCCGCCGCAAGCGGTACTCTGTCTATTCCTCTGGGCGGTGTGTCAGACGGTGTTTACACGCTCAAAATATTCAGTGAACAGGCCAATGGCGACCTTTACACCGACTTTGCCGGCACGCCCATCACCATGGATTTGACGGTGAGCAGTGGACAAGGCACAGTGAGCAACTTCGGTGGAACCACGCTTTCGGACAACGCCGGGCTGGCCAGCGTTGCAGGGCAAACCGTCACAGCGGGAAGTGAGGCAGGAACAAGCGCCGCGCCCAAAACCGCAAGCATCAGCGTGGCGAACAGCCTAGCGCAGGTTGTGCTTGGCGATATTATAGCGTCCGACAGCGCCAATGCCACCGTTGCACTATACTCCGACAGCGGATTTACTACAGCCGCTTCACCCATCGCCCTCACCGCAGGCGGCGCAACGCATTTGTACATCAAGGTGACTGCGCAGGACGGCGTAACCGAACTGTATTATGATGTGACGGTCAATCGGGCGGCTGCGCCCTTGCCCAGCCAGTACAACGTTACTGTAACGGCAAATCCAGCGGCGGGCGGCAGCCCCACGGCCAGCCCTGCAAGCGCGGCGCAGGGAGCAAGCATCACACTCACGGCAAACCCTGCAACCAATTATCGCTTTGATAGCTGGACGGTGACGAGCGGTGGCATAACGGTTATAGGCAACAGCTTCACCATGCCGGATAGCGCGGTATCTATCACGGCAAATTACACCTATATCGGCGGCGGTGGTTCCGACCCCGGCCCGACCTACACGCAGCGCACGCTGACCGACCCGGCCACCGGCGTAACGGCAAGCGGCCTGTTCACAGCGGACGCGGCGCTCAAGGTTGTGCAAAACGGACTGCATCCGCAGGGGACTTGTACCGCCTGCGATGAAATACGCACCACCGCAGGCGCGCGCGGCGGCTTTGTCTCCCTGCACGACATCGGCCTTGCAAGCGGCAGCTACAACGGCGACCTGACGATTTCTATCCCGGTGAACGCCGTCTACAACGGCAAGGCGCTGGACATTCTGCACTGCAAGCTGAACCATGTGGAAACGCTGACCGCTACTGCGCAAAATGGCGCGGCGACCTTTACGGTGTCTAGCCTGTCGCCCTTCGCAGTGGTGGCACAGGCCGCTGGCAAGCACAATCCCGACACCGGCGGCATCGGCGTACCCCAAACCGGGGATGACAGCAACATCGGCCTGTGGGTGGCGATTCTGGTCATATCCCTGCTGGTGTGCGGATTTGCCACGGTGCAGCTTGTGCGCAAACGCCGCGCCCTCTCCCGCCGGTAGCCTGTGCTGTATACCCGAAGAAAGAAGCGGAACAGGTTGCGGACAAGGCCGCGCTTTTGGGTGATTGTGCTGGCACTGTCTATGGGTGTTGCCATCTTCGCCGGAGTGCGCCTCGCCCTCGAACTGCGCGACTACAGAGCCGCCGGACAGGAATACGAGGCCCTGCGGGAGCAGTATGCGCCCCCTGCCGCCGCGCCCACCCAACGGGCAAGCGATACTGCACCAACACCTACGCCCCCTGCCGACCAAGAGGCAGTACAGCCCAGCGCATTGCCCACAGCGCCGCCTGATCTGTCCTCCATCAACCCGGATTACATCGGCTGGCTGCGTATCGGCGGCACAGAGGTTGACTATCCGCTGGTGCAGGGCGAGGATAACGACAAATACCTAAAAACGACATTTGAGGGCGAGAGCAACCGACTGGGCGCAATCTTCATGGACTGCCGCTGCAAGGATGGCTTTGATGCGCCCTATGCCATACTCTACGGCCACAACGCCAAGAACGGCAGTATGTTCGGCGGCCTTAGCGCCTATCTCGACAGCAGCTATCTTACCGAACATCCCACGCTTTCCATCGTTCTGCCCGATGGCACGGAGCGTATCTATCAGAGCCTCGCCGTGCGCAAAACCGATGTCACCGACAGCGCCTACAAGCTGGACGGCATGACGGAAAAGCAACTTTCATCGCTGCGCAAGTCCATCGGCGCGCCGGAGGATTCCGCTCACCTGCTCGCTCTCTCCACCTGCACGAGCGGCGGCAGCGATGACGAAAGGGTTTTGGTGTTCGCCGTCTATATCCCCTGATTTCTCACATAACCCAAAAGCAAGGCCTCGCTCCCTTTTCGGAGTGAAGCCTTGCTTTTTTCTTTTGTACCCTTGACAAAGTGTAACGGAAGCCTATCTTGAGGGGATAAAGGAAGTTAAGGCGACGAAAGATGCTGAGGATAAAATGAGAAAAGACGGTTTCAGCGAGAGTTAGATCGAAATGTCCCGGAGGTCTCCGGGCAAGATGCTCCCGAATCGGGACGGTCTTCGCGTTTTCGGAAATATCGTCGTGAACGAGGCCCGGCTCACCGGGTCCGTTTGTCGATAACCTCATGGACATACGCCAGTACTGCGTCAGCGACCTCGACGCGAAAAGGGCGCGATTCAGAGACGGTACCGTCATAAACGGGCGGAATGCCATTCTTTTCGCATAACTGATTCAGCGCGTCGAGGCTTGCGATCACTGCGTTGTGCGCGTGCGTTCTCTTTTTGTCGAGGCGTTCTGCCTCATTGATATCTCCGGAATCCTTGCCGATAACCGAAAGGTATATTTCGGATTGATAGATCGCGGAGGCATACGCCGGGAACGTGAGTAATTGATCCTGGAGGAAATATGCGATGGTCGGATCCCGTCGTACGATGTGAAGGAGTTTTTCCAGACCGGAGCGATTGATTTGCGGCATATACGATCCTCCTTGAAACAACTGTCATATGTCGGATTATAACACGGGTTATTTTCGTAAAGCGGGAAATTTCGAGTTGAAAATGGAGTGATCGATCTTTTCGAAAATCGATTTAAAACCCGCTGTTCCTCCGGGGCATTTCGAACAGACCCGTCATTCCCCTTGACGGTGCGCGCGTTTATACGTACCATTTCATCAATAACCCCGCATATTCATGCCGGCGGCTCCGTTCAGAATCCCGGCGATCCATACCGGAGCCCCCACGACGCCCGAAGGCGACCGGCAGAATGTCAACGATCGAGGTAGTATCATGAACGTTGAGATCGACATCACAAACTTGCGTTTTCAGCCCGAGCTATTGATCCGTTAACGGGGGACTTCGTATGAACGCTGAAATCGACATCACAAACATTCGTCTTCGGACGAAGCGATTGACCCTCCGCCCGTGGGAGCCTGGTGACGTCGGGGATCTTTTCGAGTACGCGTCGGCGGACGGGGTCGGGCAGATGGCCGGTTGGGCGCCGCACAAGGATCTCGCGACTTCACAGGAGATCCTCGATATGTTTATTCGCGAAAAGCACGTTTTCGCGCTTGAATACCGGGGCAAAGTCATCGGCTCGCTCGGCATCGAAAAGTATAACGAGAAGGAGCTTCCGGACTTCGACGCGAAGCGCGGCGCGGAGCTCGGCTTTGTGATCGCAAAGGATCATTGGGGACAAGGCCTGGCCGCGGAAGCGGTCCGTGAGGTAGAGCGGTATCTTTTCGAGGAGCTTCATCTGGATTTCATCACGTGCGGACACTTCGCTTGGAACGCTCAATCCGGCCGCGTTCAGGAGAAATGCGGCTTCCGTTTTCTCAAACGCTACGAGTATGAAACGCTTATGGGGACACGGGAGATGCTCGTGCTGAATGTGCTGACAAAAGAGGAGTGGCAGTCATGCTGAAAAGCAGTTCATTTCGCTTACTGGGGATCGAAGAAACCAGGGATGAGAATGTAATCCAGGACGCTTATCGCGCGAAGCTTGTTCATACAAACCCCGAAGACGATGCGGAAGGCTTTATGCTGTTGCGCGAAGCCTATGAGGAAGCGCTTCGTTTCGCTGGGGAGTCGTCGAAGAAAGATTGGTTGGCGAATACGCCGGCCGGGTCGTGGTCGAAACAACTCAACGATTTGTATACTGATTTCTACAAACGCCTGGACGCGGCTCGTTGGATCGAATTATTCGAACAGCCCTTTTTTCGCGATCTCGACACATCGGATGAAGCGAAAAAAGCCATGCTTTCCTATTTGCCGGGCCATTTTTATCTTCCCAAACCGGTCTGGAAGGTGATCGTCGACAAATGCGATCTCAAGAAAAGGATCGATGAATTCGAGGAAACGGTCCCCCGTTCTTTTTTGAATTTCGCCATCAGCAATACTGAAAATTCGATCGCGATCCCGCTGGAGTTGTTCGAAGGAAATCCGAATTCCGATTATGACGGGTATATCAACAATCTTTTCTCCCTGCGCAGTTTGATCGATTCGGAGAATCCGACCGGGGCAGAGAAACTTTTCGGGGAGCTCGAAAACGCAGACATTTCACACCCGTACTTATTGGCGGAGCGAATCCGTTACGCGAACAAGACAAACGATTCTGATTCCGCGCGCAAATGGTTGAAACAGTATGAAAATGATCCCGATATGTGCCGGGACGAGTATATGTTGTACGTTTCCGCTTTGGGGTACCTGATGCTGGGAGATTACAAAACAGCATTAGCGCGCGCGGAAGAGATTCTTAAAGAGTCACCCGGATACTTCGGGGCGCTCAGGATCATTGCCGATTCCGACGCACGAAACGGGGATTATGAGAAAGCCCATGAAGGCTTTTTGAAGTTGCTGGAGATCAATCTTTTTGATCCGACGCTTCAAGCCGATTTTAAGAAGAATCTTCCGGACCTGATCCGTTCCCGGGAAGCCGGCCTGATCGAAAATCCTTCGGTAAAAACTCAAATCGAGCTGTGCTGGAACTACTATCAGACCGAGAATTACCCAAAAGCGTTGGACGCGCTGCTGCTCGTCAACCCGGAGACGGACGACGAGAGGTATTCGTACACCAATTTGATCGGCCGACTGTATCTCCTCCTGGAGAGATACGACGAAGCACTTCCGTACTTGATCCGATGGAAAGAGTACATTGAAGCTTCGGCTGATGACCCGGGCGAGGAATCTCAAAAGAGACAACGCCGTAAGGGAACCGCTCTTTATATGATCGCGCAGGTCTGGCTGGATCGTGCCGTCAAATTGAAGGTTGAGTCGGATATCGAAAAAGCGATATCTTACCTCGATCAGGCGATCAAGGCGGACAGCGTTCCCTTGAGCTTTCAGTATATTCACCGAAAAGCTGCGTTTCTTCTGAGTCTGGACCGTAACGAAGAGTGCTATGAATTTTGCAATCAACAAATCAATCAGATCGGAAATGCCATTCCCCTGATCGCGCTTCGTCAAAAAGCAGCATACCGCCTCGAGTACTATAATGATGTTATTCGCGATTTCTACTCCATTATTCAATTCGCGCCTCAAACGCCGAGCGCTTACGTTTGGACCGCGCAGACCTATCTCGACTCATTTCAGGTTAAGGAGTGCAGGGACATCCTCGATCAGGCAAGACAAAAAGGTATTCATACTCCGCGAATCCGACTGATCGAGCTGATTGCGTGTCGCAAAGAGACGAGAAGCATAAGAGTGCTTAAAGAATGTGTTTCTGATCTGAATGATCTTGAGAAAGAATGTCGCGAAATGGATCCGAAAGATTGTGATATCGAAAACTTAGGCGATATCAGTCTGGAACGATCCCGCGCATATCTGGCGATACCCAATTTCCCGAGATCCCTTTCCGAGATCACCAAAGCGATCGCTCAATCGCCGGATAACGCAACTTATCATACTTTTTTGGCATTCATCTACATGCAACAAAAACTCTACTTCGAGGCCGAGATTACTCTGACAACGTATTTGATTCGAAATCCAGACACGCTTTCCGTACTTCTCCGGCTGGGGCAAGTGTATGATGAAGCCGACCGGATCGACGAATCGCTCGAAGTCTACAAAAAAATTCAAACACTGTCTCCTTCCGATCCGACCGCCAATATAAAATTGAGCCAATTGTACTTGCGCAAGAATTTGGTCTCACCAAACCATGAATATCTCGAAAAGGCGCTGGATGCGATCAACAAACAACTCAGGAATTACGAAAACCCCAGTAATTATTTCCAGCGCGGGCTGATCTATCTGGATATCGGAGATATGGATCAAGCGATCCGGAACTTCGAACAAGTTGCGGAATATAGTATCAATAACGCCATTACGGCTCACCTGCACATCGGAGACGCGTACAAATATCAACGACGGTTTCAGGAAGCACTTTCCCATTACCGGTTGGCAAACGAATTCAGCGGAGATCATTTCAACTACGCCGCGCGAAAGGCTCTTGCCACCTGTTATGAAGCGATGTTTTGTTATGATGATGCGTTGAAAGAGATCGAAATCATCATCGAAAACCAGGCAGAGCAATACGACACCTTCTGTCACCGGGCAAGAATATATATAAAAATGAAACAATATTCGAAGGCTTTAACTGCCTATAGAGAAGCTGCCCGATACGCAAAGCCAACAGAGCAGCAATCTGAAGTATTTAAGAATATTTTCATCTGTCACTATCTGCTCTCGAAATATGTCGAATTCATAAAGTATCGTTTGGAGTTTCTTACTCCATATGACTCCTACGGAATCTCTCTTCGTGCTTGCGGAGATAACTCGCGATTGGGGGCCGGACGGCTGTCCTCCGCCTTACGACAATATCGTAAGGGTTATAAGGTTCGCTTGATGCACAAAGGCCGGTGGGAAGCGGAACTGTATTTCGCGGATCGTTTACTTGAGATCTATCATGCCCGAAAAGACACAACTCAAATCACGCGGCAACATGATCTTTTTTTTGCTGCCCTGAAAAACACTTATGGCAACCCGGATTCGTTTTTGGCGCATCCGCATGAGCGAAAACACCGTCTTTTTATCGTCGGAAAGATTCTGTTCTATTCCGGGAAAACCGACGAAGCGCGGCAACTTTTCGAGCGAATGA
>LSQX01048803.1_pt1 | contig 16928 bp, 23 predicted proteins | sample 654561 | NCBI WGS metagenome assembly LSQX01 (sample SAMN04489861, study PRJNA283612) | anaerobic digester metagenome | isolation source: 4 biogas reactors fed with cattle manure at either 37C or 55C with and... | place: Denmark: Kongens Lyngby | collected 2014
TTTTTTATCCATTTTTCAGTTGCTCCAGTCCAGCAAGGGAGGTCTTGAAATTTCGTTTAATATCGGTTATGTCTAATTTTTCTGTAAATAATATTCTACATTTTTTACATAATGGAACATGAAAATATTTAAGATCTATCCTTTTTTTACAATTTAAACATTTACTTCTTGAGATATATTTTATTATTTCCTCTAAAGTGTATGTTTTATTTAGTGTGTTATTTGTCATTTGTAAAATAATCCTTTAAATTTATTTAATTTATAAATTACAAAAAACGAAATAAAAAACATTACGATAATTAAGAAATATATTTTATCTTTGAAGAATGTAAGTAATACGATTATTAATGTAAGGGTTAAAATAGACATCGAAATAGAATAAAGCAAGAATAGACTTATTATTTGATATTCTTCTTTATTCAGTTTTATTAATTTTTTTGTTTTCATTTTTATTTCGTTTAATATTGTTGTTTAAAGAAGTTTTATCATTAGATAAAAGTTTAGTAATGAAAGCAGATATTTCTTTTAGACAACCATTTGAAAAATATGTGTCTGGTTCAGGTTCAAGACACCAGTGCATAAATCTTCCAACCCTTATCTTTCTTATATATCCGATACAAACTTCTTGATTTGTATTTATAAGTTGGAAGATGCTTTTTCCGTTGTCTAGCATTTCTGTTATCTCTAAATTTTCCATTTTTTTTGTTTTTGCGATCTTAGATAGCGAGGGTGGGACTCTAACCCACGACCTTGGGAGCTTTTAAGCCCTTCGCTCTCTGTCAATCGGAATTACTGCATGTCTCTTCACACATACCATCCTGCTTGTCTCATTCTTGCAGGAACAACATATCTTGTGTTGCAGTTAAGACAGCATTCCCCTTTCTTAACTGGCTCAGCATTGTGAGCGTAGCCAGTGATCTCTTTCTTGCATATTGCACACTTGTTATTTTTCTTTCTCATTTTATTCATACAGCAGAGAGCTTTGAGCATCTTCTGCAAGTTCAGCATACTCTTCTGACTCACAATTTATGCATAGCCATCTTCCCTCAAACAAGTCTAGCTCATCCTCTTCAAGGGTTTCTCTGCATCTTGAACACAGCATCATTTTTTCTCCTCCTTTGGCTCTTTCTTAAGAGACTCCTTGGAATATCTTAATCCTTTCAAGTCTAACTCAGCTCTTATCTCCTCATCAACTCTTACTGCTCTTGCAGGATCAAGCTCAAGCAGTTTGATCTCCCATTGATAGATCCCAGAAGCATTTCTTGTTAGTTTAATTCCTTCTTTTTGCTCTATGCTAAAAGTCGGCTCTTGAGGAGCGTCTTGGATATCAATTGTCATCTTCAACGATCTCCAATTTAGTTCCAGGATAAAGTTTTTCCCATTCTTTAAGAGTTCCAACTGCTCCTAAGAATTCTCCAGCAAGTTGATACTCTCTCTCCTCCTTTGGAGTGGAGTTTTTAGAATATGCAACTCTTTTAAGATGTAAGGTTTTCATCTTCCTAGAAACTCCATCTCTTTAATTTTATTAAATACACAATATTGAGAACTGATCGTTGTAAGAGCATTGCTGGAAAGTTTGCGCTCTTCCAAAGGATTCTCTCGCAAATATCTTTTTACTCCAGGGTGTCTAAGAGCTATGTCAAAAACTTGAGAAGGAACATATCCTTTCTGAAACAACTTCTGAGAATATGTTGTCAAAGGCATGTTCAGCATCTTTTTCCAAGGATATCTTTTTATTTTGGACTCTTCAGTCTTTTTTTTTACTCGATCCCAAGCTTTTTGTTTTTCCATAGAGAGACCAACTCTCAGGAGTATTTATATCTTTCGATTTTTCTTCCAAAATCTTGCAGACTCTCTGGAAACTCTGCAATTTTCAGAAGACGATTTACACATACAAATTAAGAGATATTTTGTCTTGCACACAGAATTGGACAAGAAAACAAAAATCGTTTATTAAATCGCTTTAAAACAAGAATTAGACCTACTCCAATTTGTGAGACAGATCCTTTCTAAACAAGGTTAGGTAAGAAGGACAGACATATTGAGTCTGTTGAGCTCCAGAAAACTTCTCTTCCTTAATCTGCTGTTCATTCTCTCCTCTCATCATGCAATATCCATTGGCAACACAAGGAGCTCCTATCCAGTTAAGAATTCTTGGATCCATCTTTTCTCGGATCTCGTCCATCATCTTCCTTGCAACATCTCTAAATTCTCCTTGGGTTTTCCTGCAGAGTCTTTTGTTTAACATTCCTGTCAAAGCTCTTAGAGAGGCAGAAAAAGTAATCGTTGAGTAGATGTTTAATGGGAGCAAACCTCTTGCGTCTTCTGTTGGAACTCCTTCCTTCAGAGCTTGTCTGTATTCTTCTTGGACTCGCAACATCTTTTGGTGATAAAGCTCGTGCTTCTCGCTTCCTTCCTCGAAAGGATTGTGATATTTCTTGTCTTCTGCAAAATTTGGCAGATCTATACATCTCAAACTCTGAATGGAATAACTAAACCCGATTCTATGTCTTGTCAGCTGCTGTTGCAAGGATCTCGAAACATTTTCAAGTTTCCAAGAAGTTGAAACATATTCTTGGAAAGTTGGCATCCCATCTTTCAAAAGAACATTTTGAACATAACTGTCAATTGTCTCTCCAAGCCATCTTTCTGGATCATGTTTGAATTCTTCCAAAGTATCTGGAACTGGAGAGTGCATGACTCTTCTCGCATAACACATAAGCTCTATCGGATCTTGTGTGTAGCTAACCAAAGAAACTTTAGCTTTTGACATTTTTCTCTTTCTCCTTTCTCTTCAGACAACTAACAAGATGAACCATCATGTTGTATCTGGTTTGGTCTTCTGAGAGCTGTTTAATTCTCTTTCCGCAGTAAGGGCAAGACGAGATATAAACAGGAAAGATCTCTTCCTTCTGCTCTACTTTTATGTTTTCCATGAAGAGACAAACTCTCAGGAGTATTTATATCTTTCGAGTTCTGAAACTAAAACAAAGTTTCATTTTTTTTAAGAGACTCTGAGATTTTTCCTTCGGTTCATTTCGGTTCATTTCGGTTCATTTCGGTTCATTTCGGGAAATAAATGTGGTGGCGGTCAATTGTGTCGAGAACTAGACGACCAGTTTCTTACAAGAACTGGTCTCTAGTTCTTACAATTGAATCAAAATTCTTTCATTTCGGTTCATTTCGTCTTTACGAAGTAAAGCCCGAAATGAATACGAAATGAACCGAGAGAGTTTCTTACCGACGGCAAAACATCAATTTTTCACAGATTACCGTCGTGGAAATGAACCGAAATGCATTTTAACTGGATTATAGTTACGAAATTGACCAGAAATTTTCATTAAAAAATGAGACGAAATCTGGCGAAATTTCGTCTCTTTTAGGAAGATTTTTTGATTATTTTCTGGCAATTTTTAAGGTTTTTCAGAAAATAATCGTAAAAATTCTGAAGAAATTTGGAAGAAATTTTCTTAATTTTCTGAAATTTTTCCGAAAATCTCCAACAATTTTTCCAAAAATTATCCGAAAAAAAAGACAGGAAAAAGAGTTTTCAGAACTCGAAAGATATAAATACTCCTGAGAGTTTGTCTCCTTATGGAAAACGAAAACGAGATGATTCTGATTGATGCAAGGAAGATATTTTTAAGAGAAATTTATGCTATAGAATTGAAAGGGGGTGATTGTGTTTAATGGAAGGAAATGCAGAATTTGCGAAAGAACCAAAAGAGCAAGTTTCAGAGAAAACTCTTGACTTGGATTTAGACCTGATCGCTACAACAGAAGCTTCTTCTATAGACTTTTTAAGCTATGAAGGATTTAGAGCGAAGATCGAGAAGATCGAAATAATTGAGACCATCAACAAATGGAACAAGCCGATTTACAGTGAGTCAGGAGAGATAACTGACTATGGATTTAATCCAGACTCAACAGAGTTGATGCAACAGGTTAGAATTACAACTCAGCCGTTACCTGTTTTAAGACGAGCTGAAGATGGATCTTTTGTTGCAACAGAGGAACTAGCTTCTCTAGGAGAAAACAAGCCTTTAACTGTTACAGCAAGATTCAATCTAGTCAAAACAGGAGAGACATGGAGCATCTCTAAACATCCAAAAGCAAAACTTTGGAAATTTATGAGAAAGCTTAATGCAGTGAAACTCTCTGAACTTAAAGGCAAGTTTGTTACCATAACTCTGTCTGAGCCAGACAAAGAGAGCAAGCAGTGGTTAAGGATAGTTGTATAGTCTTGCAGCTAAAATTTATTTATTTTATTTTTTTTCTTTTAAAGGAGAAAACAAGAATGGAAAAAGGAAAGTGTTACAAAATAATAATAGAAGGAGACAAGGGAACTCTAACCTTCACAGGTGTAATTCTCTCGATGGATGCTAACTTTGTTACCTTTAAGGATCGAGAAGGAGAAATTCTAAGTTACAACATTAGCAGAGTCATCTATGTCAAGGAGGTAAAAGGAGGAGATGTTCAATTCTAAAGTTTTCACAGTTGATGAAGGAACTCTTTTCACCTTCATTGATCAAAAGACAGGAAAGAGATGGTCAAGATGGAAAAGTTTTAAAGAGCTAACAGAAGAGGAGAAGAAGACTGCAAATCTCGCTCAATATCCGAAAAATTGCCTGCTTTTGGATAAGGACTTCAAAGAGACTTCTCAAGAAGAGATAGAATCTACATATTCTGAATTCATACACAAAGTAAGATCCATCGGAATGAAGAATTATTTAAGCTGGAGATCTCCGAATGGTTTTCATGTTCTGATTTCTTTCGAAGGATTGGAGTCTCTTGATTCAAAAGTCAAGACAGAGATTAAAAGATTTTTCGTAGAAAGATTTGGATGCGACTTGGCAAAAGTTTCAGACAGAGGAGTTGTGAGTCTTCCTGGAAGACCTCATTTTAAAAATTCTGTTGTTTATCCAGCGAGAGAAGAGTTCTTCGAGTCGCAAACCAAGATTCCTGCAGAGATCCTGAATTATGCCATCTCAAAAGTTAAGGAGAGAGAAGAGCAAGACTCTTCCATTAAAAAAGAAGAAGATCAAGAGTTCAAAGATTTCTTTGAAAAAGATCCTTTCTGGAAGTTGCTAAAAAGCAACATCTTTGAAGAAGGAACAAATAGGAATCTTTCTCTCTTTCCTAATCTTGCAATTGCTTGTGTCAAGTCTGGAAAAACCAAAGAAGAGATTAAAAACCTTGTCAAGCCAATCATCGACAAGAACTTTCCTGGGAAAATATATGCAGAGTTTGAAGGATGGCTTCGAAAAGCTTTCTCTGGAGAGATTTCAGAGTTTAGTCATTCCTTAATCAACAAGTGGTTCAGAGAGAACTTCGATATAAAGAGTATCTACGACTTGACTCCAATTTCTGTTGAGGAAGAGTTGAAGATCTTGAAAAAAGAACCCAGAGAAGCAGAAAGACTCAACTTGATTTGGAACGAGGACATTTTTGGACTTTCTGATGGGAAGATGGAATGGCTTGTTGAGGGGTGGATCGGCAAAGGAGACATCTGCATTTTTGGAGGAAAATCCAATAGCTACAAGACAACAGCTCTTCTTCATCTGGGTCTCTGTGTTGCCAATGGAATTCCTGTTTTTAATAAATATCCAGTAAAGCAGTCAAGAGTTCTTTACATCAATGAAGAGAATCACAAGCAGTTGATCAAAGATATTTTTTCAAGAGTTTATAACGGGTTAGATTTGGAGTCTTCCAAGAACTTTGCTCTTCTTCAAGAAGAGAACCTAAAGCTAGATGTAGACAGAAAGACAGGAGAGTCTGATCTGGTTCTTCTTGCAGAAAAGGTTCTTGCAGAAGGGATAGAGGTGATAATCCTAGACACTCTTAGAAGATTTATTAGTTTTGATGAAAATGATGCAACTCAGATGAGTCTCTTCAATCACCGTCTTAAAAGACTAAGAAAATATTGCAACTATCCAACAATAATAGTCATGCACCACTCAAAAAAAGCACCAGCAACAGGATGGACAGACTCAAGAGATGAATTTAGAGGGTCTTCTGATATTGTTCAATCTGCTGACTCTGCGATATTGGTTGAAAGGAAAGTAGGAGCTCCTTGCTTCAAGATATGTCATGTCAAAACAAGAGGAACCATAGAGCAAGGAAAGAAGTTGATCATGGTTGATGGAGACGGAGATCCTGAAAGGAAAAGTTATCTATATGAGTCTGAGACTGCAGATCTTTCCAAACCAGAGACAAAGATAGAATCTGCAGCAGAAGATATTCTTAAATTTGTAGAGAGTTCCAAAATTAAGTCCTTTACAAGAAAAGAACTTTCAGATCTTCTGAAAGGCAAACATAGCGATATGATGATCTTTAGAGCTCTCAAAGAGATGGAGATGTCGGGAGAAGTAATAAAACAAGGGAAGGGAAAGAGCTGTATCTGGTCTTTTGAGCCAGGAAGGAGGACAAAATGAAATATATACTTGGAGGAGGAATTGCTGGTCAGATCTTTGGATATTTTAATCAGGAATATAAAATTCTCGATTCAGACAAGTCTCAAGAGAGCTCTCGCTTCTCTCTTGGTCCAAGATATATCGAAGAGACTGTAGACACAAGGATTCTCTTAAAATTTCTCGAAGAGAGTCTGGCTTCCAGAGAAGTAAAGATTGGATATTTTGACAAAGAAAAATATGTTTCCTTTTCTTCTTCCTTCAGAGAGAGATATGCTCTTAGATCAAGAGGAAGAAAAGCCTCTCACACTTCTCTAATGAATTCTTCTGAGGAGAGAATGAGAGTCTTTGAACTTTCTCCAGCAGATCTTTTTGCTAGGCTGAAAAAGGAAAATCGAAGAAGACTCGTCAAAGGATCTGTAACCAAAATAAATATTAAAAGGAAAACAATCTCTCTCGAGAAAGAGACTCCTTTAAGATTTTCAGAGCTTGTCTCAACTATTCCTTTGGATGTCCTCTTTAATCTTTGCAGGAAAGAGAATACATCGCTAAAAAGAGGATGGGTGACTTTTGCAAAGATTAGAGAGTCTTATTTCGACATGAAGGATTTTGAATTTGTTTATTGTCTTGGAAAACCTTTTTATAGAATTTCAAAGCACAAGGGTTATCTTGTTGCTGAGTTAAGAGGACAGAGAGACCAGAAGTCTCTTCATTTAATTTTTGGAGAGGATCTGCTTGATTCTGAGCAAAGACTTTCCCAGATTCTTGCAGGAAGATCCTTGAAGAGTTTTGAGGGAATTTCTCTTTTGGGCAGATATGCTCAATGGGACAGATCAGTAAAGATCGAGGATGTTGCAGCCAGTTCATGCGAAAAGTATTTAAAGAGGATAGACTAAGAGTAACTATGGATAACAGAGTAAAAATATTGGAAGAGATTTGGAAGAGACAGAAAGAGTTCAATGACAACTTTCACGATCCTGACAAAACTTCCTTAAAAGAGAAGCAAGACCATACCAAAGAGATCTCCTTGCACTTGATCTCTGAAGTTTATGAAGTTCTTAGAGAGATGAACTGGAAACTTCATAGAAGAGAGTCCATCGATGAAGTTAGAACAGATAAGATAGAAGAAGAGCTTATTGATGTCTTTAAATACTGGCTGACCTTGGCTCAGATCTGGGGGATGACTCCTGAATCTTTTGTGCAACAATTTTATAGAAAGTCTGAAGTTGTTGAGCAGAAGTATAAGCAAGAATTCTCTCTCAAGCTTCTTGAAGATGAAAATGTTATAGGTGTCGACATCGATGGGGTTCTTTGCAACTATCCAGAGGATTTTGTAAAATTCATGGAAAGAGAGACAGGAAAGGATCTGAGTTCTTTCACTCTCAAGGAGTACAATTTATACTCAGCTCTTGGAGAGATTCTGGGAGAGAAGACGATAAGGGAATTAAAGCACAAATTCAGAATCTCAGGAGAGAAGAGCAACTTGTCTGTTGTAAAGGGAGCCAGAGAAGGACTTTCCTTTCTTAAAAGTAAAGGATATACCATCGTTCTGCTTACAGCAAGACCTTACAAAGAGTATCCAAGGATGTTCGCTGATACAATGGAATGGCTTAAAAAGAATGAGCTTCCTTATGACGCTATCCTCTGGGACGAAGACAAACTTTCAAAGATCACTCGAGAATTCCCAAAGATCAACTTCATGATAGAGGATCATCTTGGAAATTCTGAAAAGATAGCAAGGAAAGGATACAAGGTTTTTCTTATTGACAAAACATATAATCAAGGAGAGACAGACAAGAATATCAAAAGAGTCTCAGGATGGAGAGAGATTGTGGAGGATATTGAAAATGCTTGAAGAAGTTTTGAAAGACAAAGAGATTGTTGTCTCTGATACCAAGAAGAATAAGGCTGCTTTTATCCTAGCTCATGTCTTAAGAGACTATGCAAGGATAACTTATTGTGTCGATGATGCCTACGAGATCTCTGAAAACCAAAAAGGAGTAAGAAGAATAGAGGGTGGCAGAGTATATTTGATAAAAGGAGATCTTGAAAAGGATAGACAAGGAGTTTACAAGATAATTAGAGAACTAGGAGGGAATCCAGAATATGAGTTCAACACAAGACGACTTTGAAAAAATAGTTAAAAGACTCACAGAGATCAGAAGGAGGAAGAATTCTGACTACGGAGACGGGTTTTTAAGAACATATGAGCAGTATGGCTCAAAGTCTGTATTTTTCGATCTGCTAAGAAAGTGGCAAAGGATAGAGAACATTCTGTTTAAAGAAAAAGAAATAAAGGTTAGTGAAGAAACTCTTCAAGATACTCTTGGTGATCTTTCAGTGATGTGCATTAATGCAATGATTTATTTTGACAGAATTAAAAAGAGGAGTGAAGACGATGCCACAAAGATTTAAGACATCGATAAGCTGGGACAAAGATTCCAGAGAGAATCTCCTTTCTCGGTTTTGCAAAAAGATCGAGGCAGAGATAATTTCAGAGACAGAGTTTGTTCTTTCTGGAGAGAAATGGCTTGTTGATTGGCACCCAAGCACACACTCAAAAGACATCATTATCGAGAAGTCTCTTGCAGAAAGATACGACCGCTTTCTTTTAATCATGGAAGGGAGCCAGAGCTGTGAGATCGTTGGATGGACAGACAGAGAGTCTTTGATGTCTGTTCCTCCTAGAGACATCTACAGAAATGGAATAGAGTGTTATGTCGTTCATGACACCAATGTTCAAGACTTGAGCTCATTCAAGATCATTGATGAAAGCTTCTCTCTTAAAGAGAGCTTCGTTGTGAATCAGCAGGAAGCTGAGAATCTTGGTCACACAGAGATGATTTCTGGGATTCTTGCAGGGATTCATTATTTTGCAAAGCAAGCAGGAAAATACTTCAAGGACTTGAATCAGAAGGACTTGTTTATGCTAGGAGAGAAGAAAGTCAAAATTTATACAAGAGATTACTTGTCAGACGAAGATATGCTCATTCCTGAAAAAGACTATAAGAAAGAGAATGATGTTGATCTTTATATTTTGTGTAAAATTAAAGGAGGGAATTATTCTTATTTGGGATATGTTAAGAGAGAGACTGTTGACGAGACAAGAATTGTAAGGATGACAGGGAATGTTGATCTTTCCGAGGGAGAGTCTGAAGACATCAGAAGGATCTTCGCAGAACAATATCTTCCTCTTTCAGACTTGCTTGAAATTTGGGAGCAGAAGGAAAAAGAGGAAGAAGAGATAGAGCCTCAAAACTATGTTCCTCTGCATGTTCATTCTGAATGGTCTGTTGGAGACGGATTCGGAACAACTAACTATCTAGCAGAGATTCTTAAAAGGAAAGGATTTCAAGCTTGTGCTTTAACAGACCATGGAACGATGGCAGGTGTTTGGGAGTTTCAAAAGTCGTGTCTTCTGAAAGGAGTTAAGCCAATTTTGGGGACTGAGTTCTACATGGGATTCCAAGAGAGAGCCAAGGAAAGATTCCACTTGACAGTTCTTGTGAAGAATGAGGAAGGATGGAGAAATCTCTTGAAACTGCAAGCAATTTCTGTTAGGGAAGGATTTTACTACAAACCAATAATTTCGATAGACGATCTTCTGAAGCACAAAGAAGGACTTGTTGTTCTTTCAGGATGTGATTCAGGTTTGATCCCTTCTCTCCTAAAAGAAGGAAGAAGAGAGGAAGCAAAGCAATATGCTCTGGTCTTTAAAGAAGCTTTTAAAGAAGATTTTTATTTGGAGATCCAGCCTCATGCCATAGAAAACAATCAGGAGATCATGAAAGAGGTTTTCTCTCTCTCCAAGGAGACTTCTATCAAGCCTGTTATGACCAATGATGTTCACTATCCTAAGAAGGAAGATAAGATCGCTCATGATGCAATAAAAGCAATCAATTTTAAAAAGAAGTTTGGAGAGGCAGGATATTCTGATGATTGTTTTTATTTCATGACTGAAAGAGAACTTGAAGAGAGGCTCCAGGAGAAGTCTCCTTGGATGCTTCCCTACTTTAAGGACTGGCTTAAAACAACTCTTGAAATTGCAGAGAAGTGTCAATTTGCAATTTCTCCTGGAGAAGAAAAGGATACACTTCCAAAGCTTGAGTTTGAAGGAAAAACAAGAGCTGAAAAATTAAGAGAGCTCTGTCGTGAAGGGATAACAAAGAATACTAAATACACCCTCGACAATAAAGAAGTTTCTGAAAGGTTGGAGCTGGAAGTTGAAAGAATTCTCTCGAAAGAGTACGAGAATTATTTTCTTATTGTAGCAGATTTGATTAATTGGTGCAAGGAAAAAGGGATAATGACTGGTCCTGGGCGTGGATGTTTTCTTCCTGGAAATACTGTGTCTCTTCATAGACACAAAAAGAAGATAGAGAGTGTTAAGATTGGTGACATGGCTCTTACTCATGACAGAACTTATCAAAGGGTTAGCAATAAATTTGAATATGATGTTGATGAAGAGATCTGCATTTTGGAATTAGAAAATGGAAAGAAGATCTCTTGCACAAAAGACCATCTTATAATGACAGACGAAGGATTTGTTCCTGCAGAAAATATAAGAAGAGGAACTCTTTTAATGGGTGCTGTTAGGAATCTTAGATGCAACAGACAGAAGCAAGTTGCCAAAGATAAGAAAGATTCACAAAAACTTAATGACAGCTTTCACAATCTTTATAAGGTTAAGAGCATCGTTTTCAAAAAATATAAAGGAAAGGTATATGATCTTCAAGTTGAGAATGTTATGAACTATACTGTCTCGGACATAACTGTTCATAATTCTGTAGGAGCTTCTTTGGTAGCACTTGCTCTTGGTATAACAGCTTGTGATCCGATCGAGCACGACTTGCTGTTTGATAGATTCTTGTCAGAGATTAGAAGAGACATGCCAGACATAGACATGGATTTTCAAGACAACAGAAGAGAAGAGGTTTTCGACTATCTTCGAGAGAAATATGGAGAGCATCATTGTGCGAAAATCGCAACATATTCCAGATTTCACCCTAAAGGAGTTCTTAGAGACGTCGGAAGGATCTTTTCCATCCCTTCTTTCGAGATCAATAAGATCTGCTCTCTCGTTATAGAAAGGTCAGGGGGAGACGCTAGACAGTCATTCGCACTTTCTGACACCTTTGCAGAGTTTGATGATGCGAAGCAGTTTAAGCAGAAGTATCCTCTTGCTTCAGAGATAGCTCTTAAACTAGAAGGAGGGATCAGACACAGAAGTTCTCATGCAGCTGCGATGGTTGTCTCGGAGAAAGAAATCGAGTCTTATGCTCCAATAAATAAGATAGGGGGAGTAATTTGTTTGGAATGGGAGAAGCAACTTGTTGAAGATATGAACTTAATTAAGTTCGACATCCTTGGATTAAAAACTCTTACCATCATTAAGGATGCAGCAGACTCTGCAGGAGTTGAGCTTCCGAGAGAGTTTGAAGACAAGCGTGTTTATGAAGAGGTTTTTAAAGATGCGAAAACAAATGGAATTTTTCAGCTAGGATGCATTTCAGGCGATACTTTAATAGGGCTTCGTAATAAAAAAAGCATAAAGGAGTTGTTTCTAAATAATTTTAGAGGAACTTTACTTTCATTTGATGGTAAGAATCTCAGACGAAATAAGGTGATGGACATTCAGAGGACAGGGATTAAAAAAGTTTTCAGACTAAGAACCAAGTCTGGCAAGGAAATTACAGCAACAGACGATCACAAATTTCTGACTTCTGAAGGAACTTGGAAGACATTAAAGGAACTTGGTGTAGGAGAGAGAATTAAAGCTGTTAGAGACTTTTTTATGGAAAAGAATTATAACTTAAAGGAAATAAATGGTTTTGGCAATTTGAAGACTTTTTGCAAGTCTTGTCATATGAAGGAGGAACATGGAACTGAAGTATTTGACGACGAGATAGTGTCTATAGAATATCAAGGAGAAGAAGAGACATTTGACATTAGCATGAAAGCTCCTTGGCATAATTATATAGCTAGCAATTTGATAGTTCACAATACTGTTGGCATGCAAAAGTTCTCTGCTGGACTAAACATTTCTTCTTTTCCAGATCTTTACGACGCAACAACTTTATTCCGACCTTCTTGTCTACACTGTGTCTCAGGAGAGACTCGTATCAGGAAGCAAAAAGGAAACATTAGGCTGAAGGAATTATACAGATTACAGGAGGAGGATAAAAAACTTCCGAAAATACTTGATGGTAAAGGCATCCCTAAGACTCCCATTAAGATCTGGAAAAATGGCAAACAGCAACTTTTTGAGTTGCAAGTTAATCATGCTCATGCTAGATGGGGAGGCAACAAAATTTTTGCAACTTCAAAACATAAGTTCTTAACAGACTCAGGATGGAAAACTCTTGGAGAGTTAAAGGAAGGAGACGAAGTTTATGTTCTGAAAAGAGAGTATCCTAAATGGAGCAAAGTTAAAGTAAGAATAAAGAGCATCAAGAAAGCGAAGATACAAGAAACATTTGACATAACTATGCCGAAAGAAGAGCCATCTTATATAGCCAATGATTTTGTTGTTCACAACTCTGGACAAGCTTCCGTCTATGCTAGCAGGAAAAAAGGAGAGCAAGAAGTGGAATATTTTCACGAGACTCTTAAACCAATAACAAAAGGAACCAAAGGTGTTATTTTGTATCAAGAGCAGATCATGCAGATTATGAATCAAGTTGCAGGTCTTAGCTGGGCAACAGCAGAAATGGCAAGAAAGGTTATAACCAAGTCAAAAGGGAAAGATGCTTTTAACAAGATGAGACAAGATTTTGTAGCAGGAGCAAAACTTAAAAGCAACATGGAGAAAGAAGAAGCCGAGAAGCTTTTCGACATCGTAAGCACATTTGGGTGCTTAACAGGAGATACCAAGATTTACAGAGCTTCGTCAAATCAATACACCAAACAAGAAATGAGCATAAGAGAAGCTTATGATTATCAAGACTGTGATAATTTCAAACACAAAAAATTAAAAATCCTTGCAATGGGTGCAGATGGATTCGTAAGACCACACGCAATTAAGAAGATTCATTATACAGGTAAAAAACCTGTATTTTATCTAAGGACTTCTGGAGGAAAGACTATTAAAGCTTCAGAGAACCACAGATTTTATTTACACATCGATGGAAAAGACGAGTGGCTTGCAGTGAATCAGATTAAGGTTGGCGACTTAATTAGAACAACAGACTTAAAACTTCCAAAGAAAGCATATGGTTCTGATGTTGGAATTGGAAATCACAAAGACCGTCCAAGAGCTAGAAAAGGACAAGGGAAAACAAATGATAAGACAAGAAGGAAAAAGGAGCTTCTGGAGATATATAAAGGGTGTCAGATTTGCTCTTCGAAAAGATTTTTAGAGTTGCATCACAAAGACAAAAATCACAATAATAATTCGAAAGAAAATACTATGCTTCTATGCAGAAAGCATCACAGAGAATTTGAAGATATCAGTTTTTCAAGATTTCGAACAGGATATTATACACAGTGGGAGAGAGTTGAAGAACTTGTTTATTCGAGTGAAAGAGATACTTATGACATAGAAATGGAAGACTCTCCCAAAACATTTATTGCGAATGGATTCGTGTCTCACAACTCATATGGTTTCAACAAAGCACACGCTGTGGAATACTCCATGATCAGTTATTGGGGAGCTTGGTTAAAAACTTATTATCCAAAGCATTTTTATAAAGCATATCTTAAAGTTGAAACAGACGACTCGGAGATTCGTAAGATGGTTCAGGATGCAAAAGACAATGGCATAGAGATGGAATATCCTGAAATAAATACAAGTGAATTTTCATATTCCATTTTTGAAGACAAAATTTACGCAGGACTGAATTCTGTTATTGGGATAGGAGAGAAAACTGCACAGAAGATTATTGAGAGGAGACCATATGTCTCTTTCGAGGACTTCAAGAAAAGAGCCAAAGTTTCTGACAAGATTCTTAAAGGACTTATTGCAGCAAGAGCTTTTAGAAAGTTTAATATTTGCGCAAAAACAGAGTTTTATGAAGACCATTTCGAAGAAGACTTCTCAGAGAAGGAGTGGTCTCAGATAATGTATGAAAGAACCAACTTGACTCCAAAAGAGTCTCTGGCAGACTCTTTTGACTTCGGAAGATTTAAATTTACAGACATTTCAGATCTTGCTAAAAAGAAGAATGAGTTCATATTCCTTCGAGGGATAATAACCAATTCTCTTAAGAAAGACAATCTATTAAGAGAGTCTCAAGATCATGTCCACAAGTTTGAGAAGCGACTGCTTTATCTTAATCTTTCTGACGATACAGGATCTGTAGCTATTCAGATCAATCCTGAAACTTTCGAAAAGTATCAGAAACTCTTAGAGCATGTTAAGAAGTCTCCTGTTGTGGTCTTCGGGAAGAATAATTCCACAGGAACGAAAGTTCTTGCAGACATGATTGAGATCGTTGATGGAGAGTTTGAAACAAGAGAGTTAAGAGATCTTGTTGAGAAGGAGCAAAAAGCAGAAGCGAATGAAAGTTTTATAGTTTCTGCTCGTCCTGCAGTCTCTGCTAAAAAAAATTCATATTACAGAGTTCGTCTTTCCAACGGAGAGTCTGGTCTTTGCTTTAGATTCAAGGAGAAACTTTTTCCAGGACAAAAAGTAAAGTTCTCGATCAGAGAAGAGCCTTTTATAAATTTGGAACTTGTCGGAGATGCATAAAATGGAAGAAACATATGTTTGTCCAAATTGCAAGAATAAGATCACTGTCTTTTTCAACTGCACCTATGCTGTGTGTTCTAATTGCAAGATTGCACTAAATAAGGCAAAGAATCACAGATGGATGAGAGAAAAATGTGACGAAGAAAGAAAAAAGAATAGAAGAAAAGAAGCTGAGAAATGTTTACAACAAAGCAGTGTAGATCAATCCGGTTAGATCGCTTGACTCATGCTCAAGAGGTTGGAGATTCAAATCCTCCCACTGCTATCTAATAAATACATTTATAAAGGTGTTTTGCTTATATATTTCATGGTAAATAAAACTAAATCAAAAAGATATGAAGTCAAAGTTCATGATAAATATGATAGACAAAGAAAAAGAACTATTGATTTGATGGCTGACAGCAAAAGTGATGCATATAAAAAAGCTAAAAAAGCATATGCAAATTTAGTAATTGATAATATTAAAGAAATTAAGAGAAAATAACAAGTTTTGTTGTTGATCAAGTTGATGCAAAAGTTTCTACTGTAGAGTATCATTTAACAACAATGAGGAAAAATAAAATAATATATAGTCCTAAATATGGTTACTATAAATTAACAGATAAATATGCATTAGATATAGAATGTATTAATCTTAAAGAGGAAAGTGAAATGTCTAAAACAAAAAAATCAAGACCTTCTCAGAGAACTCCTAAAAAGAAAACAATAAGATTAAGTTCTTCTTATAAGAAAGGCAAAAAAGCAATAAAAAGACTAAGAAGCCGTAATTAAAATGCTTTAAAAAAGCAGAGAGAGATTTTAACTAAAATAGGTAAATGTAGTAAGGAGGTAGAACAATGAGCTTAAACCAAATTAAAAATTCAATAACTGGAGAATTACAAAAAATTTATTTTGAGGGAATAAAAGAGGGATTTTTAACCGTTCTTAGATTTATAGAATACGAAAGAGATAATGGAAATTTAGAAGGAGAAAATGGATTTAGTGCTGCAATATGTTTAAGTAATTTGATGAGATATATAAATGAGTCATTGGAGGAAAATAAATGAATAATACTCAAGAGAGAACAATAATTTTTGTTGTGGTAACAAAAGTTTTTTTTATCTAAACGCCAAGATGAAACCCCTCTTTTTTATAAGGAACGGAGCTAAAGCAATGTTTGGCGGTCTTGCTGAAGCAATGAAATCCTTCCTCTTGAGAATTTTATATACCATCATATACCAACCTTTAACTTAACAATGCACTAAAACCGAAACATTTAAATACTTATTATTATTATGATTATTACAATGAAAGAAGAAAAAATAAAAGAAATATTAGCACAAACCTTGGGCTACAACATGAGGGAATTTAACCCCGACTATTTTTCCTTAGAAGATTTAGAAGAAAAAATACAAGAATTAGGATTAAATCCCAAAAGTATCATTAAAAATTATGAAGAAGAAGAAAAGAAAAAAGCAAAAGAAGAATTTGAAAAATATTTTGGTGAAAACCAAGAAGAAGACGAAGATGATTTTGATGATGATGATCTTGATGATGAAGATTATGATTATTACAATGAAATTGTGTAAATAAATAAAATGGAGAGTTTATAATGAAAAAACTATGTAAAAAATGCGGATATTCTTGGGAAGCAAGAATAGAAAATCCAAAGGTTTGCCCATTATGCAAACAATATAATTGGAATAAAACAAAGGAGGTAAAAGAGGATGAAACAAATTGAAATTTATAAAAAAATGTTAAGAGAATCCTCTGTTGAATTTTCTGAAGGAGTTGTTTCAGTTAAAAAACCCAAATCATATTTTAGGGAGTGGTTGGAAAGTGACGGATGT
>LSQX01349724.1_pt1 | contig 16928 bp, 13 predicted proteins | sample 654561 | NCBI WGS metagenome assembly LSQX01 (sample SAMN04489861, study PRJNA283612) | anaerobic digester metagenome | isolation source: 4 biogas reactors fed with cattle manure at either 37C or 55C with and... | place: Denmark: Kongens Lyngby | collected 2014
AGATGTGTATAAGAGACAGGCTTTGCCCTGCGACCCACTTCATTTTTTTGCCAAATTTCAAAAAAAAGGAAGCAAAAAAAGTCCCGAAAGCCTTCGGGATTAGTCGCTTATAAGGCTCCTGCTACGCACCGCTTATGGGCTTTGTGCTTCATGCTCTTTTTTTACTTCGCTCAGGCTACGTAAAAACGCAATTCCGCACAATCCAAAGCTGTCGCTTGTGTTTTCTTTAAAGATGTGCGAATCCGGTCAAAGATACAATTTAAAAGCAATTCACAATCCTCCTTTAAGCATTTTGCCTTGTATTCATACGATGAGTTTGTTGAAAATTCGGGCACTGAGGTTCTCGAAGCGCCAGAATGAATTTATAAACTAATGATATAGTGTAGCTTATTCTTCGGGTTTTTCACTTCTTGCCATTGCAATTAGCAAACCTATCAGAACGCCTATTCCTGCTGTTAGTAGCAAGAGTACTATCATTGGCATTTCAAGGGTAGCAAATAATAGTTTTACTGAAACACGGGCTGTATTCTGTATAACCAGAATAAGGAAGATTATCACGAGAACAGCTATGGCAATGAGTTTTAGATTTTTCATATCTGAATTATGGTAAAATGTTTTGTTTACTGGTTTTGCAAATATCAAAATAAAATCGTAACCGCACTATGTGCCTTATTGTTTTTATCTTTACATGCAATATGAATTAACGAAACAGAACATATGAGAACGCTTTTAAAGTTCACAATTCTTCTATATATCATTTTATTTTTCGCTCCTTATGAAACTATTTCACAGGTTCATAAGCAGGTAATTGGCTATTATCCTAATTGGCAGTGGTATAACAGGAATCAGCTTGTAAACCCTGAATCAATCTTTTACGAAAAATACACCGTTCTTAACTATTCTTTTTTCCGTCCTTTGGCTGATGGTTCAATTGTGTCAACTGATACCTGGGCGGATGAGAATCTTCTTCTTGGTCCCATGATCTGGTGGCCAGTTCAGATGCATGATTCTACAAAAAGCCTTCCTTATCTGGCTCATCAGGCTGGTGTTAAATTACTGCCATCAATAGGCGGGTGGAGTGATTCGTATAATTTTCCCGGCATTGCTGCCAATCCTGCTAAACGCCAAACATTTGTTCAGTCGTGTATAAACCTCATTCAAACTTATAATTTTGATGGTATTGACCTGGATTGGGAATATCCGGGATATGAGGTTCATGGAGGTTCACCGGCTGATAAGCAAAATTTTACCCTGCTATTGCAGGATATTCGTTCTGCACTTGATGCTCTGCAGGTTCAAACGAATAAATATTATATTTTGACTTCCTGTTTTGGCACCTCACTTGAACGTATGCTGAGCATTGAATGGGATAATGTGCTGCCACTTTTGGATATGGTCAATCTGATGACTTACGATTTTCATGGCTCGTGGGATGAGCTCAGCAATCATCATACACCTCTTTATCCTCCTCTTGTTGGTGATCCGCTTTGGTGCACCGATGGCGCTTTTACCCTTCTGACCCAAACATTTAATGCTCCCGCAGATAAAATAAATATAGGTGTGGCTTTTTATGGAAAAGCACTGGCAAATTGCACTCAGCTTTATGGTCCACATACCGGTTATGACGGAGCTACTTTTGGTGAGGATCAAGGACAGCCCTTGTATTACAATATCTTAAATAAGATGAATATGTTTACGGCTCACTGGGACAGTCTAACGCTTTGTCCTTATTTGCTGGGCAATTCAATAAACACTTTTGTCACCTATGATAATGAGGAATCAGTATTGCTCAAAGGGCAGTATATCAGTAGCAAACAGGCAATGGGAGCTATCATCTGGGAAATAACAGGCGATTATATTGAAACTTCTCCCGGTTCTGGAGTCATTTCGGGAACACCACTGCTAGACGCTTTGCATCAGGGACTTAGCTCAACAATGTTAGGTGATACCAATTGTGACGGAATTGTAAATGTTCCGGATGTGATAACTCTGGCAGCCTATATTTCAGTGAATAATCCGTCACCTTTTTGTATTGAGAATGCAGATATCAACGGGGATGGGATAATTAACATCCTGGATGTGGTAGATCTGGTTCAGATAATTATCCAAAACCAAAAATAAAGCTACCTTTCTTCAAATTCGTATGCACCCGGGTCAGGTTCATTATTCGTGATACGGCTTATACCCCTGATATCGGTTTGTAAATTGAAAGGAGAATTGTTTACAACACTGATGTTTCCCCTGTTTATCACTGGCGAAAGAGTATCAGGAACCAGATTGTGAACAGATTTATCAATGAATTTTGGGTCTTCATTTATGATACACGAAACAAAATTTTCATCATTTGAAATATCTTTCTGGGTTCGAATGAAACAATGATCAAAATTATAGTTAAAAGTGCTGTTTTCAGCAGCATCAAAAAGCAGTTCGTTTTCAAGGTTCCCATATATGATACTGTTCCCGAAATATGCTTTTTTCAGATCCCGCACATAAATATTTCCATCGAAATAAAAATAATTATTGATTGAAACTGCAGAATTTGATCTTGCACTTTTATTCCAGTAATTTCCAATGGTCATATGACGGAAATCATATTCTCCCCCATAAAGAATTTCTATTGCACTCTCTCCACAATTGGCTATAACGGTGTTACCGGCTTCAATATGAGTTCCGCGGGCAAGCAGTCCCACCCCTGACATATTCTTGATCTCTGAATTATATATCTTTAAAGTAGGGTTTGAAGAGCTTCCAAGCGTATCAGCCTGAATTCCAACAACGCCGTTCTTGATGATTGCATGATGAATCTCGTTGTTTATACTTCCGGGATACAGGTAGATACAAACTCCGGCGCTGGCATGCCCCCATTGCCCGGGCAAATCCCTGTAATATGCTTCGGTACGGTTACCCTGGAAGACAACCGGTTCTTCAGGCGTACCTAATACTTTAAGTGTGGCATCGCGAAAGATAAGCATGAAAGAACCCCGGTGAAAATGCAGTTGTGTGCCCTGAGTTATAGTCAATGTGTATAATGAATCAACGGCAAGAACTCCATAGATGACATGAGGCTTATCGTTGCTAAGAGTGTAATCGCTGCCAACGATTGCATTTGTATAGAAATGAGCATCCTGACCCCAGGCTACAAGTTTTACATCCTGAATATTGCCGTTGGTTTTGAATAAAATAGAGTCAGTTACTATCAAAGGAGTATTCTGGTTTGAAGGATCAATATTTGCCCTGATAAAAATAAAAATGCTGTCTTTTGGAGTTATCTCAATATCTTTTGCCTGCAAAGCAGCCAATCCGTCAATATTCAGCCGGAACGAAGACGCATCGCCACCGGCAAGCCTGATCTCCGATATTTTTATGGTGCGGCTATAAGGATTATAAACCCTGAGGTTGCGGGTTGCTGTGCCTATACTTGTAAAAACGGTATCAAAAATGATAGTGTCGTTCGAAAACTGCACTTTGCTGTCAGGGCTTGTTTCATACAGATCGTCGGGATTGCAGGAAAACAAAAGAATAGAAACCGGGATCAAAAAAAATAATCCCTGAAGACAAGCTTTCAAATGCTTTTTAATTCTCATTGAATAAATATGATTACTGCCTAATATTACGCAATATGCAGGCTATTTATTGCAGATGTGCAAAAAAAGAAAGATTTTACAAAAACTTCAGGCTTTGACCAATATCAAAGCGGATGATGTTCGTGGAATTTCTTCAGGCGTACTTCAAGAGCGGGCAGTTGCGAGCGCTGTACCAGCGAAACACATGCACGCAATCCTTCAAGGCGTTCACTTCCGGTAATGGCAAGCGAGATTGCACTAATACCATAATAGAAAAACTCCTCGATAAGCTGTTCGCCGGTGAAGCCGGGATAGGATATAGTAAAATAAAAACCATCGGCAATAGGTTTGCCTTCGTCTTTATCATAAACAATACGAAATCCGTTATCAGTAAATAGCTTTTTCATGATCTTTGCTCTTTCGCCATATTCCTTCACTGATTCAATGAAATTGAATTCACCGCTGTTTACTGCTTTAAGCATGGCTGCAAGTGCGTACTGAGCTGAGTGTGAGGTGCCTGAGCTTAGTGCATATACCGTTCCAAATATCATAGCCCGTCCAAGCTGATCAGTTGGGTAGTAGCGTAAAAGATCGGGAGTTTTAAGCTCAAACATTTTATTACTCATTACCATCATGCCGATACGTTGCCCGGCATAACTGAATGCTTTTGAACTTGAGATCAGCAGAATATAATAGTCAGTATATTTTGCCACTGTAGGCTGGAACGGCGGAACACCCGGTTTTGAATAATCAACTCTGAAATCCATTCCAATATAAGCAAGGTCTTCAAGAACTATAACGCGGTATTTTGTAGCAAGTTCACCAATTATCTGTAATTCCTTTTCAGTAAAACAAATCCATGAGGGGTTGTTTGGGTTTGAATAAAGAATAGAGTGGATATGCCCTTTGCTCAGATACGATTCCAGTTTCTCGCGCAGTTTATCTCCGCGGTAGTTATACACATCAAAGCTTTCAAACTTCTGACCCAGGACTTTATGTTGTTGCTTATGAACCGGAAAACCAGGGTCAATGAACAAGGTGGTATCCCGTTCTTTATAAATGCGGTTTAAAGTCAGAAAGCAGGCAAAACTACCCTGCATGGAGCCTACTGTGGGAATACAACCTACAGGGTCAACATCAATATCAAGGAAATTTTTAACAAAGCGGCTAATCTCAGGTTTTAATTCGGGCACGCCGTCAATATCAGGATAAATGGCAGCAACGCCCCTTTCAAGAGCTTCAATTTCTCCCTGAACGCCTATTTGAGCAGGAGGCAAGCCCGGAACACCCATTTCCATACGGACGAATTTTATGTTTGTTGCCTCTTCAATGTTGTCAATTAACCGTTTGATTTCACGGATTGAAGCCTTACCAACGCTTGGCAGGTTCATTTCTTTGATCTTTTGGCTTACGATTTCGTAGTTGATAGGAGTATCTTTCATAGTTTGCTGATTTTATTGAGTATATAGAATTTTATCAGATCTCATGTGTTTAGCACTTCAAAGAAAAGAAAAAAATTGAAATTAAGCGTGTTTTTATCCCGAAAATTAATTGACAATGCTTTTAATTGCGTTCAAAAAATTTTAAAAAAACCGGATTATGCATTTAGAAATAATAGAAGAAAGCCAGCAATAGGCGTATGTTCCCAGTTTCTCCAGCATTTTGAACTCTTCCTTTGTTATCGGGAGTGCCATAGGCTGCAACAGTATATTCCAGTTCGGTACTTATCTGAACCTGGTTCGAAATGAAAGAAACAGAAGGCGCTATACGGTATAGATAGTCTATATCAAGATTCTCACCAGGAATAAAACCACGCGAATAATAAATGCCGATATTTTCATGCGAAGTACCGTAATTCTTGCTGTATCCTCCATAAAGGCTGAGGCGCACATTTTGTCCGTAGCTTAGAAAACTCCAGACCGACAAATTATTGGTAGGGGTATATGTTTCGGTCAAAGTGATAGGATCGCGCGAGCGTACTGCATAACCTCCCATCATGAGGTGCTCTGTAAGGTTCTGTCCATAAACGGCTTTACCGCTGCATAAAAAATCTTTGTTCACATATTTCAAATATGTCATAAATGCATAAGAACCAATGGTTTCAGTGGTTTTTATGTTTCTGAGAGGTGTTGCAATTCGTGGTTTCAGGATTTTGTAGTCAGCGGCAACACCCCATACATAATGCTTGTCTTTGTATTGCAATTGCAGGTGTGCATTTGGAACAAGGGCATTACGCATATAAATACCTGAAATTCCATCAGGACCGTTGTTTGCATTGTCGCGCTGTGAAATGAATGCCAGATTTAGATTGTAACGGTTAAAATACTGTGTAAAACTTATTTGAGGATTGCGGACAAAAGGCTGAAAAGGAGCTCCTGTGTTCAGTGAAATCACATTCGGAAAAACTTCGGGAACAAAGATCGGATGCCAGTACTGCCCAAACAACAATTCAGAATTTTCCCAGCGCAGTTTTCCGTATGCATGACGAAGTCTGAACCCATTAATATCGGCATTGGTAACTCCTGAAAAATCTGCTTCAATCACTCCTGAGGTCTTTGCACCAAAAGCATCAGGTCCTGTAATTACACCTGTAAGACGAGAAGTAATAGGACTAAAATTGAAGATAGGAGCAGCATTTATGTCTTTCCCGTTTATATCTTTTTGTTCATGCATAGGATAGATCAGGAATAGATCTTCGCGAACTCCGACAATCTGGCGGCTGTCAATCCAGTAATCACTTTTAACAAAACCTTTGAAATGAATGCCAAATTTCTTCTTTTCTTCCTGATTTTCAGTTTGGGCAACAAGCCCTGCAGTAATGATCAACAGTAATAATGTTAGTTTGAATTTCATAATCAGATATTTATGATAAAAAACATAATTAATTCTTTTATAACTTGCGGTGGAATATGGTCAGGTTTTCTTCACGTGTTCATATCTTTAGTTGCTTTATCTTTCGTCAAATACGGGTTGCACCAAACAAGTTTTTATTATCGTACATCCTTGAGTACTTCTTTTATAAAATGTTTGTAAAAAAATCCTCAGTTGATTCACAATCATTCAGCAGCACAGGTAAAGGAGTTTTCGGATTTGGACAAGACATTTCTGAATAATGCTTATTTACATTTCCTATCTTTACTTTCCGGCAACTGAGCTTATAAAACTGGCAACAGGATTAAGTACAACTGAAGTTATCATGCCAATGGTACCGGCCTCGGGTGAGGGCATACCTGTAAAATACAGGATCAGACAGGTTGCCAGTCCGCCAATTCCTGAAACTAATGCGCCAGTCAGGTTTGAACGCTTTGAAAATAATCCCCATACAAAGGGTCCAAGGAAGAAAGAACCAATTGCACCCCAACTGATACCGAGTATGGCTACTATGGAGTCGAAGTTCATATATGCCAGCACTACTGAAAGAAGTACAAAAAATGCACTCATAATGCGCATAAGCCTTGTGAGCGACTTGTCGCTAATATTTTTGTTAATAAACCCGGCATAAAAATCTTTGGCAAACGATGAGCTTGAAATAAGCACCAATGCAGCAAGAGTTGACATTGATGCTGACAGGATTAGCAGTAGAATCACTACTGAAAGCCCTTGCGGGATAACGTTTGTAAGAAGCTCGGGCATGAGGCGGTCAAATATTGGTTTCCCATTGCTGAAAGCATCCGGATTATTTTCTGGAGTAAGGAATACTCTGGTGGTTGCACCTATAAAGTAAGCAACTCCACCAATTAGAATAGCAAAAGCAGTGGATGCTACCATTCCGATTTTGACAGATCTCTGATCGCGGATCGCATAAAATTTCTGAACCAGTTGTGGCATTGCAAAAGGAGCCACACTTGTAAGGAAAACCAATGAGAACAAAGGCCACCAGCCGGGAGGTCCGACTGTTTTTGTAAGCTTAGGGTGAATATTGTTTAATGAAGATGTAATGTTTTTCAACCCCCCTCCTGTATTTATTGTGCTGGTTAACAGAATAATAACACCAATAATCATTATCAGTCCAAAAATCATATCAATTCGGGTCATTGATTTATAACCACCCAGCACCAGATAAAGCGCAGTAAATAAACCCATGAATAGAAGCGCATATTCGTAGGCTATACCAAAGTTAGAGGTGAAAAGATATGACAAACCCATAAAAACTGCGGCTGAATATGGGATCATAAAAATGAAGATGACAAAGGCAGACAACAATTTCAGTACTGGGCTCTGATAACGTTTTTCAAGAAATTCGCTGATAGTGCTTACACCATACTCTGACGACATTTTTTTGATACGCCAGCCCATTAATGCCCAAACAGCCAATACTCCAACAAAAGCATTAATAAATCCAACCCACAGACCGGAATATCCGAAATTCCAACCTATTGACCCTGCAAATCCAATGAATAATACAGCAGAAAAATATGCTGTGCCATAAGTAAAAGCAGTCATCCATGGACCCACATTGCCACCGCCAAGAAAATAATCGCTGAAAGATTTAGTTTTTCGCAATCCGATTATTCCTACAACAATGATCATGATTGCATACAGAACAACGATAGTAATTTTTAGAATCATAAAAAGTGAAAATTAATTGATGGGAAATTATTCAGACTGCAAATGTATAAGAAATGTGCTTTAATACTAAAGTATATGAAGTTTTGAAGCATTTAATTAGTGGATTAATAACATTAATACGGAATGGAGCAAGTTTCTGCTTTCTTTTTTTGTATTCATGCTGATTACAATATTCAATAATTCCAATTTAATGATTTCCATACATCTCAAATGTTTTGGTTTATGAATACTTCAAAGGTTTTGTATATTTTTGCCGCATGCAAAATGAAATAAAATTTGATTTATCCTCTGTAGAAGCTATTGTCTGGGATTGGAACGGAACCCTGCTTGACGATGTTGATATTTGTGTTGATTCGATCAATGAAATGCTTGTCCAGCGCAATATTCCATCTTTAAATTATGACTCATACCGAAGGATCTTTGGGTTTCCGGTGAAAGATTATTATACAGAAGCCGGCTTTGATTTCAATAGCGAACCTTTTGATGTTGTTGCAATCCAGTTTATTGACATTTACCGTAACCATCTGCCATCCTGCAACTTATTCCCTGACGTTGTTGGTATTCTGGATTTTTTTACGAAAAAGAAAATTTCGCAATATATTTTATCGGCGATGGAACAGGATATGCTTGAGCATTCGCTGCAGGAAAAAGAAATTTACGAGTATTTCGCGTTCGTGTCCGGAACCACTGACCATTATGCAAACAACAAGCTGGATGCTGCAAACCGTTTACAACAGATCATTAGCGTAGCACCTGAAAATATTTTAATGATTGGCGATACTGTACATGACCATGAGGTTGCCGGCGTAATGAACTGGAAGAACCTGCTCATTGCAAGTGGTCATCAATCGTTGCAAAGGCTATTGCCAACAGGTCGTATGGTGTTTGACAACTTAGCTTCGTTTATGAAATTTCTGAATGGTAATACTTAATTTGGTATTACTGAATATCAGTCGAAAAACATCCAGTTTACACCGAATTTAAAAGCTCTGTCAGCCATAGGATATGTGGGCACCATATAATATCTGTAGCCGATTAATCCGGAATTAGCATGCTGCAGAAGCAAGAAGATCCGTGCGCGTTTTATTCTCAGGTTCAGAAAAACATCCACGAAGGGATAATTGCCGGTTTTTGTTTGATCCTGCAGGTAAAAACTTCCTGATGCCGGCATATAAGCCGGAGCATACCAGGCAGTATTGTAAAAAACCTCAATACCTGTCATGGCATATATGGCTCCTTTGAATAAAGAACCTTCATACGAAATTGTTGCATTTGCCAAAAGTGAAGGTAATTTCAGAGCTTCGTCCTTTGAAATATGCTGATACATCAAAGAATAATCAAGAGTGAGATTTCCTAACTTTAAACGGCTTTCCGCATAAGGAGCAATGATATTGAATTTCTCGCCAAACCAGGCAGGATGCGCCAAAGAATCGAGATAAGCAAAGCCATTGATAGTATTAAATTTAATACCTGCCTTTATTTTTCCCCATGAGACATTGAGTTGCAGATCACTAATATTTTGTTTGTCAAAGGTATTATCCCATTTAAAATGATTGGATTCAAACAAATGAAAAAATAATGGCGGGGTGATCAGGGATTTTTTTACTGATGCCTCCAAAGCTAATGAATGATTTTTACCGAAACGATAAATACCGGCAAGTGAAAAAATTTGATCATTATTACGGTAGCTGCCTTTAACTATTTGATAATCAGCGCTTACATCCATATTGTTGCCAATTGACAAGCCGAATTTAAGCAAAGGCATCACCTGAGTATATTTTTTATTGATGGTATGCATACGGTAATGCATAAACTCATAACCGGCGCCGGCAGCGATATTGAATTTTATCCTGTCATTTTCGATCAAAGGAATAATGCAGCGTATATCGTTTAAAACAGTGTGAATTACCAGTGAATCGTAGGTCTGTAAGGAATCAATAAATATATCGGGATAAAAACCTGTCCCGGGGCTTTTATCGCTGTATACCATTGCCAAACGTTGATAATTAAAACTATGCATCAAAGCGGCAGGTTTCTTTGACATTATACTGTCAGAACTTTCTTTTTTTACAAAAGGTATCCTGAAATTTAGATATTGCTTAAAATTGACATTTGATTCCCTCCAGCTGCTTTCAGCATTATTCAGTTTTACTGATATACGGTCGCGTGTGGGCTCCTGGTTTTCTTCAAACAACGGGGCATTTGCAATCCCTCCGTTTTCCTGATGTATAAAACGATTATTTATAAAACTACCAGTTATACCGTATCTCTGGTTAAGGGTTTTATAATGGGTTTGAAATGCAATTGAAGCATTGTCAGATTTTTGCCTGATGTAAGCTCCGTTTGATTTTATCAGATTAAAATTAACTCCAAGCCCTAAATTACGATGTACCTGTTGATAATGTCTGCCATTGAAAAGCTGCTCCCGGTTGCTTCCGATAGTATAGGCAAGGGCGGTAAAGGGAGTGTTTAATTTGTAATAAGGTGTGTTTGAGGGAGTTAATCTGTATAAATCGTAAGCAGAGATGCCATAATGTGAATTAATTGAAATCACTGGCTTCCAATACATACCTGTATATACTAGTCCGGTATTCCCAAGCCAGGCATATTTGCGCCCATTGCCAAGCAATGGATGATAATGATGAAAATTATTCAGTGAAGTATCAATGGCTGTATAACGCGGAGAAATAATTTGTTCGGCACTGTCGAAATAATAAAAAACTTTCACACTGTCCGAAATATCTTTCCTGTGTTCTACAATTCCATGTCTAACTTCCTGATCCTGAGCATTTATTGACAAGGTGAAAAAAGTCAGAATTAAAAATGAAAACTTTTTTAATTTATGCATATTGCTTATGAAGTACAGAAAAATTTTAGCCAAAAGTATTAATAAATTGATTTAACGATAATATTGTTGCAAACAGTATGTTTTATATAATTGAAAATCAGATTAATCTAATTTTCAGAATGAGGTTCATATCATAATCCCTTGCTGTAAAGGTAGTTTGTACATAAAATTATGTTTGTTTTACACTGTTATCCGACTAAAATTCAAATTTGACATATAAACTGCGTAAGTGATTGGAAATCAATTACCGATTTTTATTTTTCAAAAGTCACCCCTAATTAAAAATCAAATTTCATTTGCAACTCCGATAAGGGTGATCCTCTGTTTTTCATGTATTCTCGCTTAGTACTACGAAGTAATTCAAAAACATCAAGTAAACTTATCAGATGTATACGCACTAATGAAGCAACTACTGAAAATGCTTTTTTTGTTTGAGCCATCTTTTGGACTACAGTCATCAGCAATTGCGCTATGAGCGTACACCAAACTTGTGTTCGGATAGCATTTTCGTTTTCGCCATAGAAATAATGCAATTGAAAATTCTGTTTCATCTTTTTGAATAGAATCTCTATTCCCCAGCGTTTTTTGTACAAAAAAGCTATTTCTTCAGCTGTACTATCCATACTATTGGATAAAAATTCATAGTAGCGATTCTTTTCATCCTGATAGCATACCTTTTTCAACTGTAATTTTTCCTTCATTTTAGTTTGTTTTTTGCCATTCTTGTCTTCAGGAAAGTATTCCAACTCAATAATCTCTTCTTTAAGAACCATTGCCTTCCCTTTGATTTTGCTATGCTGCTGAAGAGTTTTGGCTACTGTATAAACTGCATTTTTCTTTAATCTGGTTACAAAGTATACCGAATTGCTTGTCCAAACAGCAAACTGGTGATAATGATTGTATGCCTTGTCAAAAACAACCATACTGTGCGAAATAAGATTCAGTTCTTTCAAAAAGTTCTTATCGTGAACCTTGGCTTCGGTAATCTTAATAAACCGTCCAACCGATTGAACAGCATCAATAAGCATATGCACCTTTAATCCGCCTTTCTTTTTACCATCATTCTTTGGATTTCGACCTACACCTTTCAGAATATCGCTAAACAGCCTTATAGTGGTTGAATCTATCAACAATACCTCTTTAAACGTGAGTCCAAAAGTTCGGCTGTCCGACAAAAAACTCTGATAATGGTGCACCAAACTAAAATAAACAGATTCAAAGAACTTGTTATTACGATTGCGCATCCCATCGCATGCTGTGCTTTTTGCCGGAGCTTTTTCCAAACCCAAATGGTTTAGCTTCCCGCCCATTGCCCTTAATCCCTCACATATTTCAGTCATCGAGTCGCAGCGACTCAGAATGCCGAATAGAACTGTGATTAAGTGCGTTTTTGCCTTGAAAGATTTGTAGTAATAATCAGCATTGTACTTTTTAACCAGGCCTTTTATGTTTACCGCTTCTATCAAGTTTATTACTTGTTTGAAAATCGGCTGTCCGACAAAATTAATTTCCGTATTTTTGCGCATGTTGTTGTTTTTTTTTTCCAATGCAAACTTACAACATGGGGCGAAACTTTAAAGGAGTAGCCCCTTATTTTTATTTTAGTCGGACAGTAGTGTTTGTTTTACCAAAAAATTGTGTTTGATAAATTATTTGTTTTTGAAGTGTTCAGTCTTATAGTTCATCGTAATTAAAATAAATTTACTTTTGGCTCAATAAAAAAGCATTGCTCTCAAATTAACTAAACTATTTAAAATCATGGTATTACAGACAATTGACTGGATTTTTGTAGCGCTGTTTTTTCTTGTTTTACTCACAATAGGATTATTGGCAGCACGTGATGCAGGAAAAAACACTGCCAGTTTTTTCCTTTCAAGCCGTAATATGCCATGGTGGCTGCTAGGTGTTTCTATGGTAGCCACGACCTTCTCGGCTGATACGCCTAATTTGGTTACTGACATGGTACGAACCGGTGGAGTGGCTGCAAATTGGCTGTGGTGGGCTTTTTTGCTTACAGGTATGCTCACTGTATTCGTTTATGCCAAACTCTGGAATCGCTCGAAAGTTATGACAGACCTCGAGTTTTATGAGTTGCGTTACAGTGGTAAAATGGCTGCTTTCCTGCGTGGGTTCAGAGCAATTTATCTAGGTTTCTTTTTCAATGTAATGGTCATTGCAAGTGTTTCTCTTGCATTCATTAAAATAGCCGGTGTTATGCTTGGTCTGCAGCCTGCACCGGCACTTATCATAGCTGCTGTTGTGGTTGTGATATATAGCGGTCTGGGTGGGCTGAAGTCAATTTTATGGACTGATTTGTTTCAGTTTAGCTTTGCAATGGCTGGTGCTATTATAGCCGCTGTTTTTGTAGCTCGATCACCAGAGATAGGCGGGTTGACAGCCTTGTTTTCAAATCCTGCTGTTGCCGGTAAACTCAGATTAATACCAGAAATATCAAATCCGGAATTGTTTTTAAGCATATTTCTAATCCCTATAGCTGTTCAGTGGTGGGCAGCATGGTATCCGGGAGCCGAACCCGGTGGTGGTGGATATATTGCCCAGCGTATGCTGTCAGCAAAGAATGAAAGTCATGCTGTAGGAGCTACCTTGCTTTTCAATTTCTTTCATTATGCCTTACGTCCCTGGCCCTGGATCATTGTTGGTTTAGGTTCGCTCATTGTTTTTCCTGATATTCAGTCAATGGTAACTACTTTTCCTGATGTAGCCGAGCAGTATATTAAAAACGACTTTGCTTATCCTGCCATGCTACGCGAGTTTCTCCCTGCAGGAATACTTGGGCTGGTAGTAGCTTCGCTGATAGCAGCATTTATGTCAACAGTGGCATCGCAGTTAAACTGGGGCTCTTCATATCTGGTCAATGATTTTTACAGTAGGTTTTATAATCCCAAAGCCACTGAAAAACAAAAAGTTGCATTTGGCAGAATAAGCACTATCACATTAATGGTTTTTTCTGTGCTGCTTGCATTGGTTTTACAAAACGCCCTTCAGGCTTTTCAGTATTTATTGATGATTGGAGCCGGTACAGGCCTTATATATATTCTCAGATGGTTCTGGTGGCGAGTAAATTCATATTCTGAACTGTCAGCCATGATAGCTGCCGGATTTTTTTCGCTTGTTTTCATTCTTATTGAGAATTTTGCTCTGGTTCAATTGCCGGATGAAAAGGTTGAAGTTCTTGGAATTCTGACTACCGCAACTTATTGGGGAATGATCAAATTTGTGGGAGTGGTTATTTTAACCAGTATTTCATGGTTGCTGGTTACCTTTCTTACCCGCCCTGAAAATGATGAAACATTAAGAAGCTTTTACCGTAAGATTAGACCCGGAGGTCCGGGCTGGGAGGTTGTTGTTACAAAAGCACGTTCTCAGGGAATTGAGTTAATTAAGGATAAAGACCTGCGCTGGGACGTCCCTACAGGAATTGTTTGCATGATACTTGGCTGCATTATGATTTACAGCACATTGTTTGCAATTGGAAATTTCCTATATTCAAACAATACTCTTGCGTTCATTCTTGTTGGATTAGCAGTGGTTTCCGGATTCTTGCTGACAAGGTTCTGGAAAAAACTGAGAATAGCATAAAATAATTCAGAGCTCACAATTATTTTGGAAAACGAACCAAAAATTATTATGGATCCGATGGTTCAGAATATTAATAGTTGAGTGAGGAAATAAATTATGGATTGCAGAAAATGATAACTCATTATCTTTGCAACCAGATCACAGTAAAATTTAAGTTTATGATACAGCGAATTCAGTCCGTTTATTTATTTCTGGCAGCCATCGCAATTGCGGTGATGTTTTTCTTTCCGATCGCTAATTTTTATAGCGACACCTTTTATTTTTATCTTGGTTTAGATGGTATTTCAGACGATACTTTTATGACTATCAATACTATACCTTTAGTCATAATTGCTATTGTATTGATCCTGCTGGCAGTATTCAGCATTTTTATGTATAAGAACCGGCTGCTGCAAATGAGGGTCATACGGTTTGGAGTATTGCTCGACCTTGCCTTTATAATCGTTATTTATTTCGGCTATATTGATTCTATTTCTCAGAAGGCAAATGTAGAAGTGCAGTATAAAACAGGGATTTATTTCCCTCTTGCGGTGCTCGTATTTTTGATTCTGGCTATACGGGCAATTATGGCTGATGAAAAGAAAGTTCGTGCTGCCGACCGGTTAAGATAGGTTGTTGGTATTACTTCCATCTTGGCTTATCAAAAACTTCCAGATTGCCTGCCCTGGCATTTTCAACGGTAAACCTTATCATGGTTATCTGCCTGTGAAGTCCAAAATTTCCGGCAGCTCCCGGATTAATGTGCAGAAGATTATGTTTGTCGTCATACATAACTTTAAGAATATGAGAATGTCCGCAAACAAATAATCCGGGCTTATGTCTGAGTATCAGCGATCTGGCTTTTGGGTCATATTTATTTGGATAACCACCAATATGTATCAGTAACACCTTCAAACCTTCGCAATCAAACAACTGATATTCAGGAAATAAGCTTCTGATTTGTTGTTCATCAATATTACCGTAAACAGCTTTTAATGGTTTGAATGCTTCAAGCCGTTCAACTACCTTAATACTACCTAAATCGCCCGCATGCCATATTTCATCTACATCTTTGAAAAAGCTTTTAAATTCAGAAGGTAATGAGCTATGAGTATCGGATATTATACCAATTCTTTTCATGAGAATTTCTGTAAAATCAGTTGCTTTTTAAATAACAGTATTGATCCTCTATATTTTCAAGAAATATACAAGACTCTTTGGTGATCTAATCCATTTAGGCAATATTTTACAAATATAATTGATTTAGCTGAAGGGTTGATTTTTGTAAACAATCATTTGGTTATCAATTGCCACCGACTTAAACAGTCGATTATAGAAGCGAGGTCATCAAATTGGCTTTCACCAAACAGGTTAGATAGCTTGTTATACCGATTGGAAAAATATAATAGACCAATTTTACCGGTTGGCAAAATATAACAGACTAATTATTGCTCCGCTCAATTGTTCTGAATATTTGAACCATCGGCATTGACGATTGTTAATACAAATCGTATTATTTGTCGGTATTTAATATCAATAAATTTATGCTAAAGCCCATGATTTGAGGTAGCTTCATTTTAAAAACTTTTCGCAAGGCTGTTTCTTTACATCTTAAAATCACTGTATTACTTCATTCTTTCGTCCTTTTTCTTGATAAAAAGGACTAAAAATCAAGCATGAATAATCGGCCTCCCCACACACCCTTCCCGATGCTATTTTTGAAGTGTTTTTAAATTCATTTGTTATAGATAATTTGAATCTAAAAAGATATATTCTCAATAATTACTAAATAGCATTAACGCAGTGAGTAGAATGCCACCAATACAAAGGATATCATTCTTGAGTTAGTTAGTAATTGGCTTAGGAGCTTATTCAAGCGACAGCTTTGGGCTGTGCGGAATTGCGTTTTTACGTAGCCTAAGCGAAGTAAAAAAAGAGCATGAAGCACAAAGCCCATAAGCGGTGCGTAGCAGGAGCCTTATAAGCGACTAATAAATTCTTTTTTTACTTCCTTTTTTTTGCAATTTGGCAAAAAAATGAAGTGGGTTGCAGGGCAAAGCCCTGCCAGAGATGTTATTTTTTTGATTAAATGTGGGTTATTTCAAAAAATAAAATTTACATGCAAAAAGCAAAGCAATTATGTTTCTTCGTCCTTTTTCTTGATAAAAAGGAGCAAAAATCAAGCATGAATAATCGGTCTCCCCACACACAAAAAAATTGCGTAAATCTAAGCAAGGTTGCTACGGTTGCATGGAGTTAAAACCCTGGATTTTCTTAAGGTCAGTGGGATGAACTTGATTTTATAATATTTTCCGACCTCCATACAACCTAAAAACAGCACCCACCGAAAGCTTTCGGAGGTACTGCCT